>Ga0213821_1000701_pt1 | contig 18866 bp, 20 predicted proteins | sample MC6MC0909MG_FD_179894 | JGI IMG/M metagenome (GOLD analysis project Ga0213821, IMG submission 179894) | Enriched soil aggregate microbial communities from Iowa State University, Ames, United States - MC6-MC0909-MG | ecosystem: Environmental > Terrestrial > Soil > Unclassified | place: USA: Iowa...
TGATCACCCTGATGTCCTCGCCTTACGGCGGCCGTGACGCCGATGCGCTGTACGAGTACCGCGGCCTGTTCTGGCGCCGCCCGTACCTGACCGCCGTACTGACCGTGATGATGCTGTCGCTGGCCGGTATCCCGCTGACCGCAGGCTTCATCGGCAAGTTCTACATCATCGCCACCGGTGTCGAATCGCACCTGTGGTGGCTGGTCGGTGCCCTGGTGATCGGTAGCGCCATCGGCGTTTACTACTACCTGCGCGTCATGGTCACCCTGTACCTGGTCGAACCAAACCTGCGTCGCCACGACGCCCCGCTGAAGTGGGAACAGCGCACCGGCGGCGTCATGCTGCTGGCCATCGCCATCCTCGCCTTTGTGCTCGGCGTGTACCCGCAACCGTTGCTGGAAATGGTCCAGCAAGCCGGGCTGCAACTGATCGGCTGATTGCCCCGCCAACACAAAACACCCCGCCTAGGCGGGGTGTTTTTTTATCTGCGCAATTTCTGCCTGCCCCCAGTGACGCCTCACTCAACCGAGCTGGCCTGGCCTGCCCCAGGCAGGGCGGCCTTGCGCAAATCACCGTTGGCTGAAGGCAGGTACACTTCCGGATTGGGCATCCCGCTAGGGGACAGTTCATGGGTCATTTCGAATTCGGCGCGTACTGACCAGCCGCACGCCTCGGTGGTGCATTGCAGATAAGCGATACGCAGGAAAATATGGCGCCCTTCGCTCGTGCGTATGCGCATCCGGCTGTGGCAATGCGGGCAAACCAGCTTGTAAGTACTCACGGCAAGTACCTGCTAGCATTGCCCAGGCCAACCTGTGTGTCAGTATTGGCTGCAACTGTGGGTGTATTCTTCAATTTGATGGTTCTCATTGCAGAAGTGCTCCTTAAAACGCAGGGCTGTATTCATAACGAGTAGTTTAAGCCCATGGAATATCATTAAACCAGTCATGGATATATGTTATGAGTACTCACGTACTTGCTGCGGTGCTCACGCGCCTTAAGCTTCTCACTGGTGCGCAGACTGATGCCGAGCTATCTCGTGCGTTATCGGTCAGCCCTCAGACGCTGAGCAGCTGGAAAGTTCGCGACAGCGTTCCATACTCACTTTGCATAGATATAGCCAGACAGCATACGTGCTCACTGGACTGGTTGCTGTTGGGCGAAGGGGAACAACGCCGGGCATGCCAAAGTGAGGCAGGCTGGGAGTTCGACATGCTCGACAGGCTGCGCACGTTGTCCCCAGCTGATCGCCAGGCCATCCTGCTGCTCATCAAGGACAAGCAACGCATCCAGCAGCTGGAACAGCTCTTGAGCGAGCTGACCAGCCACCTGCCCAAAGCCACCAGCGGCTAACCTCGACGGCGCCAGCGCTGGATGAGTTCGCGGGGGTCGAGCGTATCCAGCCAGACCATGACCTTGAGGCTGATGGGGATCACCACCACGGCAGCGACGAATGCCGCCATGCCACGGGTCAGCAAGGGCGCCAATGACGACACCAGCGGTTCGAACAGGTGGCCCACCCCCACGGTCACGAAGACCAGCAACAGCTTCTTGCCCAGCGTCAGGCGCCTGGTGGCATTGGTGATCAACCGGTCGCGCGCCGCGCCCACCAGCAAAGCCCCCAGCAGCGCGGCAAACAACACGCTGCCATCCATGCCTAGCAGTTCAATCAGCCCCGCGGCCAAGCGGTCGATAACAGATGCCTCAGGCATGAGCAGCCCCCCGACGCATAATGGGCAGACATGAGCTCGCGCCCAGGCTGTACATGACTGCGGCCTCGACAAAGCGGATGTAGCACACCCGCAATGCGCGGCCTTGGTCATGCCCGGCCACATCCTCAAGACGCTTGTAGCCCCGCTCTCGCAGCACCGCTCGCCAGCGCGCGAATTCCCGTGCTGCATCGATGGCGGCACAACGTGCGGCCACTTCCAGGGCGGCCTCACTGACCGGCCACGTCAGGTTCAGGCGCTCACGGAGCCTGCCAAGGTCCACCCGTGGCCAGAACGGGTCATGGCTGTCTACATAACGCGGTAACCGAGGGTCTTTGCGCATACCTCACCTCTTCATTGCTCGGCCAGCATGCCGTAGCGAATAGCCTTGATTACCGCCGCCACCCGTGTAGGTACGTCGAACTTGCGCAAGATGTTGGACACGTGGAAGTTCACCGTCGACTCCTTGCATTCAAGGATCCGGCCAATCTCCCACGAGCTCTTGCCGTAGGCACACCACAACAGCACTTGCCGTTCGCGTGCTGTCAGGCGAACCGGGGCATCCGCCGGGGGTTGCTGTGGGTGTCGTGCGTTGTCAGTCATGCTTGTACTCCACGGGTGATTGAGCGAGGCATCGCTGCCGATCTGCTGCCACCTTACGAAGCGCATGTCGCCCCGCTCCACCGGTGCGGCGTGTAAAGAACTTTCGTACAAAACCGTCTGACGAAAGCCATTCAACATTTGCTGACTTTCTTCGTGCTCCAAGCGGCATTTCGCTCGTCTCAACGCCGTTGTCCATTCGTCTTTCGCCTGGAGTCGTACAATGCGTTCCGTTTTTCCCCCATCGTCGTGCCTTGGCCTGCTGGCTGCCTTTGCTGCCACCCAGCCCGCCCTGGCGGCATCCGCGGTCGAATTGGGCCAGGTGCTGATCACCGATGAGGAGCAGAACGACCTGACAGCCGCCAGCGAGCGCCTACGCGAGGTACCTGGTGCCAGCAACTTGGTGGACATGCAACGCGTCGGGCAAGGCCGGGTGGCCAGCAACCAGGACGTGCTGGCCTACCAACCCGGCGTATTCGCCCAATCGGCGGGCAACGACGGCATCAAACTGTCGATCCGCGGCTCGGGCATCAACCGCGCGCCGGGTGCCCACGGCTCCGGGGTGTACACGATGTTCGACGGCCTGCCGTTGACTGGCCCGGGCGGTACGCCCTACGAGCTGTTCGAACCGCTATGGTTGAGCCGCGCCGAAGTGCTGCGCGGGGCCAATGGTTTCGACCAGGGTGCCCTGGCGCTGGGCGGCGCAATCAACTACGTCACCCACACCGGCTACGACGCCGCGCCGCTGCAGGTGCGCTACGAAGTCGGCAGCCGCGGTTACCAGCACCGGCACATCAGCTCCGGTCAGGTGCTGGGCAATCTCGACTACTACGTGGCCCTGACCGACTCGGAATATGACGGCTATCAGGCGCACAGCAGCGGCAGTGCCAAGGGTATTGCTGCCAATGTCGGCTACCGCTTCAACCCGAACCTGGAAACCCGCTTCTACCTGCGCTACCGGGAAACCGAGAACGACCTGGCCGGGCGCCTGACCAAGGACCAGATCAAGCACGACCCGCGTGCTGCCAACGCGGCCTACCTGGCGCGCGACGACAGCCGGCCACAACCGGGCAGTACCTGGGTGGCCAACAAGACCACCTTCTACCTCGAGGACGATGCCCGCCTGGAAGCCGGGCTGGTGTATCACGACTTCCCGATGGACCTGCGCGAAGGCCCGATGCGCTTGAAGGTTGCCTACACCGATGTCAGTGGCACGCTGAATTACTCGCGCCGCGACACCCTGCTCGGGCACGAGAGCAAGACCACCTTCGGCTGGCGCACCACCAAGCACCTGCCCAACAGTGGTGCCTCGCAGTTTGCGCGTACCAGCGGCGACAACTTCGGGGCGCGTAGCCGCGACTTCAGCTACCAGGGGTCGGACACCGTGCTGCATGTGGGCAACGACCTGGAGCTGGTCCCGGACCTGTGGCTGACAACCGGCCTGGCGATGATCTACACCCGCCGAGAAAGCGACGTCACCTATCCCGCCACGGGCGGCAAGGTCAGCCAGCACGACTGGGACTACGCGCCACGCCTGGGCCTGCGTTATGACTTCAGCCCGCAACTGCAGGTGTATGGCAACCTGAGCCGGTCCGTCGAGCCGCCACACCCGTGGTCGCTGATCTGGAGCTCCACGGTCGCCACGCAGCCGATCGAGATGCAAAACCAGACCGCCACCACGCTGGAACTGGGCGCACGCGGCGATTCGGTGCTGGGGCGATGGGACCTGGCCTGGTACTACTCGCAGGTACGCCACGAACTGTTGGCCGTGGAAATCGTGCAAGGCCAACCGGCCAAGGAGTTCAATGCCAGCGCTACCGTGCACCAGGGTGTTGAAGCCGGGCTGGACAGCACGCTGTGGGAGCGCCCCGGCACAGGCAAGCTGAGCCTGCGCCAGGCCTATACCTTCAGTGACTTCCACTACCGCGACGATGACACATTTGGCGACAACCGCTTGCCAGGCATCCCGATGCACTATTACCAGGCCGAACTGCGCTACGACTGGCCAAGCGGCTTCTACGCCGGGGTCAACACGCAGATGGCCTCCAAGGTGCAGGTGGACTACGCCAACAGTTACCACGCCGACGCCTATGCGCTGCTGGGCGCACGGCTGGGCTGGGACTCGCCGAAGCAGGACTGGCAGACATGGCTGGACCTGCGCAACCTGACCAACAAACGCTATGCCGCGACGGTGACGCCGGGGTACAACGATGCCGGTCAGGACATTGCCCGCTCGACACCCGGTGAAGGGTTTGGAGTGTACGCCGGTGTGTCGTACAGCTTCCGCTAGTCAAATGCCCAGGGGCCGCCTCGCAGCCCCTACTGAGGCAATTGCACCTGCGGCTTGGTCGCTGCGAAAATCCCCCAGCTCGAGATGAACAACGCCGCGATCAGCGGCCCGATCACGAAGCCGTTGAGCCCGAACACCGCTAGCCCCCCCAAGGTGGAGACCAGGATCAGGTAATCGGGCATCCGCGTATCCTTGCCCACCAGGATGGGCCGCAGCACGTTGTCCACCAGGCCGATCACCAGCACGCCAAAGGCAGTCAGAATCGCCCCCTGGAGGATCGCCCCGGTCAGCAGGAAGTAAGCCGCCACCGGCGCCCAGATGATCCCGGCACCTACCGCTGGCAGCAGCGACAGGAACGCCATCAGCACCGCCCAGACCAGCGCGCTGGGAATGTCCAGCACCCAGAAGATGAAACCACCCAGCGCCCCCTGGGTAATCGCCACCAGCACATTGCCTTTGACCGTTGCCCGCACCACCCGGTTGAACTTCAGCTGCAGCCGGCGCTTCTGGTGTTCCGGCAGTGGTATGGCAAGGCGTACCCGGCGCGCCACCTCCGCCCCCTCGCGCAGAAAGAAGAACAACAGGTAGAGCATGATGCCGAAGCTCACCAGGAACTCGAAGGTACCCTGGCCAAAACTGAACGCCTGGCTGGCCAGCACCTGGCTACCCTGGGTTGCCCACTTGGTGATCTTGTCACGCAGGCCGTCGAGGTTGCCCACGCCCATGCTGTCCAGCCCGTGTTGCAAGAATGGGGGCAGCATGTTCATGCCGCGCTCGACATAGCCGGCGATGTCCAGTTGCCCGCTTTCGATACGCTGGTACAGCGTGGCGCCTTCCTGCACCAGCAGGGCACTAGTGATGATCACCGGCAAGATCGCCACCAGCAGGCACACCAGCAAGGTAGCGGCGGCCGCCACGTTGCGCCGTCGGCCAAAACGCATGAGCAAATTGCGCTGCAACGGCGCGAACAGGATGCCAAGAATCACCGCCCAGAAGATGGCGCCATAGTACGGCAGCAGGATCCAGCCGAAGGCGATGGTCACCAGCGCCAGCAGCACTGCCAGGGCTTTGTTCTGCAAAGCGGTTTGGTTCATGGATTTTCCTCAAGTGTCCTGAACGTTAGTGCACGGCGTATTCATAAAAGTGCCGTCGCTCCGTTGATTCAAATCAATATGCCCTGGGCGGCCAGGCCATAGGATCCGCGCTTTTTGCACCGGTGCGCATATGAAGCTACCCGCCAAGCCCGAATTGCTGGCCCCTGCCGGCACCCTCAAGACCATGCGTTACGCATTCGCTTATGGTGCCGATGCGGTCTATGCTGGCCAGCCGCGCTACAGCCTGCGGGTGCGCAACAACGAATTCGACCACGCCAACCTGGCATTGGGCATCGAGCAGGCGCATGCACTGGGCAAGCGCTTCTACGTGGTGGTCAACATTGCGCCGCACAATGCCAAGCTCAAGACCTTCCTCAAGGACCTGGCCCCCATCATTGCAATGGCGCCCGATGCGCTGATCATGTCCGACCCCGGGCTGATCATGCTGGTGCGCCAGCACTTCCCACGCATGCCCGTGCACCTGTCAGTGCAGGCCAACACGGTCAACTGGGCCAGCGTGCAGTTCTGGCAGCAATTGGGCCTGAGCAGGGTGATCCTGTCCCGGGAGCTGTCACTGGACGAAATCGAGGAGATTCGCCACCAGGTGCCCGACATGGAGCTGGAGGTGTTTGTCCATGGAGCCCTGTGCATGGCCTATTCCGGCCGCTGCCTGCTGTCGGGCTACCTGAACAAGCGTGATGCCAACCAGGGTAGCTGCACCAACGCCTGCCGCTGGAAGTACCAAGCCACCCCGGCCACCGAGAACGCCACCGGCGACATCGTGCGCGAGGTCGAGCCGACCCTGGGGCTGGGTGCGCCGACCGGGCAGGTGTTCCTGCTGCACGAGAGCAACCGCCCCGGCACCGAGATGCCGGCCTTCGAGGATGAACACGGCACCTACATCATGAACGCCAAGGACCTGCGCGCCATCCAGCACGTCGAGCGCCTGGCCGCCATGGGCGTACACTCCCTGAAGATCGAGGGCCGCACCAAGTCGCACTTCTACTGCGCCCGTGCTGTGCAGGCGTACCGCAGGGCCATCGACGACGCCGCAGCCGGGCGCCCGTTCGACATGGCCTTGATGGACAACCTCGAGTCGCTGGCGCAACGCGGTTACACCGAAGGCTTCCTGCGCCGCCATGTGCACGACGAATACCAGAACTACCTGCGGGGCAACTCGATGTCCGAGCGCCAGCAGTTCGTCGGCGAACTGACCGGTGTACGGGTGGACGGCCGCGCCGAAGTCAAGGTGAAGAACCGCTTCGCCGTGGGCGATCATCTGGAGCTGATGACCCCACGTGGCAATTACCATTTCGACCTGCACCACCTGTACGGCCGCCAGCAGCGGCCGATCGACGTGGCGCCCGGCGACGGGCACGTGGTGTACCTGCCGATCCCCGAACAGGTGTCGCTGGAACATGGCCTGCTGATGCGTGACCTGGGGCACGACGAGCCGGCCGCCTGACAGGACTGTAATGTGCAGCTCAGCTGACTGACAGGCGTGGCAGGCGAGGATCGTGGTTCTTTCGCAAGAGGCCACGCCATGTTGCGCAACCCTAACCGCCGCACCTTCGTCCAGGGTCTGGGCGCCGCCACCGCACTGGCGGGCCTGGGCCTGTGGCGCCCCTTGGCACACGCTTCGCAAGGCCGTGAACTGGCCGGCCGGCACTTCGAGCTGTTCATCGGTCAGACGCCGGTGAACATCACCGGCAGCCCGCGCACCGCTGTGACCATCAACAACAGCCTGCCTGGACCGCTGCTGCGCTGGCGCGAGGGCGACACAGTGACCCTGCGCGTGCGCAACCGGCTGGCCGAGGACACGTCGATCCACTGGCACGGCATCCTCCTGCCCGCCAACATGGACGGCGTACCCGGTTTGAGTTTCGCCGGCATCGCTCCCGGTGGCGACTACCTCTACAGCTTCACCCTGCGCCAGAGCGGCACCTATTGGTACCACAGCCATTCCGGCCTGCAGGAACAGGCCGGGGTGTACGGGGCAATCGTCATCGAGCCACGCGAGCCTGAAGCCCACCGCTATCAGCGCGACCATGTGCTGCTGCTCAGCGACTGGTCGGACCAGGCGCCGGAAGCGTTGCTGGCGACCCTTAAAAAGCAGTCCGATGCCTTCAACTACCACAAGCGCACGCTTGGCGACTTCATCGACGACGTCGCGCAACACGGCTGGGGCGCTACCGTCGACGAACGCCTGGGCTGGGCGCGCATGCGGATGAGCCCCACCGACCTGGCCGACATCAGCGCCGCCACCTACACCTATCTGCTCAACGGGCAGCCACCGGACGGCAACTTCACCTGCCTGTTCCAGCCCGGCGAAACCGTACGCCTGCGGCTGATCAACGCCTCGGCGATGACCTACTTCGATTTCCGCATCCCCGGCTTGCAGCTCACGGTGATCGCCGCCGACGGCCTGCCGGTGACGCCGGTGACCGTGGACGAACTGCGCATCGCCGTGGCCGAGACCTATGACGTGCTGGTGACCGTGGGCGATCTGCCCGCCTACACGCTGTATGCCCAGAGCATGGACCGCAGCGGCCATGCCCGCGGAACCCTGGCCCGCGCCAGCGGCCTGCAGGCGCCAGTACCGCATCCTGACCCAAGGCCCATGCTGAGCATGGCCGACATGGGCCACGGCGAAATGGCGGCCATGACCGGCATGGACCACAGCAAAATGCCCGGCATGACTCACCCAACGATGACCGCCATGCAGCAGCACCCGGCCAGCGAAACTGGCAATCCGCTGGTGGACATGCAGACCATGGCCCCCCAGCCCAACCTGGCCGATCCCGGTATCGGCCTGCGCGACAACGGTCGTCGGGTACTAACTTATGCCGACCTGCGCAGTGCCTACCCCGACCCGGATGGCCGCGAACCCTCGCGGGAAATCGAACTGCACCTGACCGGGCACATGGAGCGTTTCGCCTGGTCGTTCGACGGGGTCAAGTTCAGCGATGCCGCCGCCTTGCGCCTGAAATACGGCGAGCGCGTACGCATCACCCTGGTCAACGACACGATGATGACCCACCCCATCCACCTGCATGGCATGTGGAGCGATCTGGAAGACGAGCACGGGCACTTCATGGTGCGCAAGCACACCGTCGACATCCCGCCCGGCAGCCGCCGCAGCTACCGCGTCAGCGCCGATGCCCTGGGCCGCTGGGCCTACCACTGCCACCTGCTCTACCACATGGAAACTGGCATGTTCCGCGAGGTACGGGTCGATGAATGAACGCAACCACCGCCGCGTCGTCAACGGCGTCGCACTGCTCGCGCTGCTGGCCAGCGTACGGGCCATGGCCGCTGGCATGGACCACATGGGCCACGGCAAGGTGCTCATGGACCACAGCCAGATGAACCACGGCGCTGCGCCGACCGGCCATCCAAGCACACCACTGCCCGTGATCACAGACGCCGACCGCCAGTCCGCGTTCCCACCCCTGCCCGGCCATCGGGTGCATGATCGCGCCCTCAACTGGGCGGTGATCGTCGATCAACTGGAGTACCAGCACTTCGAGAGCAGCAGCGCCTTGAACTGGAACGCCACGGCATGGGTCGGCGGCGATATCGACCGCTTGTGGCTACGCAGCGAAGGCGAACGAGAAGCGGGCAAGATGCACAAAGCCGAGCTGCAGGCGCTATGGGGCCATGCGATCAGCCCCTGGTGGGAGCTTGTCGCTGGCCTGCGCCAGGACTTCAAGCCTGCCAGTGGCCAGGCCTGGGCGGCGTTCGGCATCCAGGGCACGCCTTTGTACGGCCTGGAGCTGCAGGCCACTGCTTACGCAGGGGAGCGGCAACAGACCGCGCTGCGCCTGGAGGCTGCCTACACTATGCTGCTGAGCAACCGCTGGGTCCTCGAGCCCACCCTGGAAGCCAACTTCTTCGGCCACGACGATGCCGCTCGCGAGCAAGGCTCGGGGCTGGCCGACAGTGAGGTCGGCCTGCGCCTGCGCTATGAAATAACCCGCGGCTTCGCACCCTATATCGGGGTAAGCTTCAACCGCCTGCACGGTAACCGCGCCGACCAGGCCCGAGAGGACGGTGAAGACCTTGGTCAGACCCGCCTGGTCGCAGGCGTGCGTCTGCGTTTCTGAAGGAGTGCCTGGACCATGCTGCATAAACACCTGATCGCTTTCGGCCTGCTGGCCATCACCGGCCTGGCCCAGGCCGCGGAAACCATCGACGTGTACCGCGACCCCAACTGTGGCTGCTGCAAAGCCTGGATCAGCCACCTGCGCGACAAAGGTTTCACCGTCAATGACCATGTCGAGCCGAACATGAGCGCCGTGAAGCAACGCCTGGGCGTGGCGCCGCGCCTTGCGTCGTGCCACACCGGGGTGATCGACGGCAAGTTCGTCGAAGGCCATGTGCCGGCCGAACAGGTGCGCCTGCTGGCCAAGCGCAGCGACCTCAAGGGCCTGGCCGTGCCAGGCATGCCGATGGGTTCGCCAGGCATGGAAATGGGTGACCACAAGGATGCCTATCAGGTTATCGGGGTGACTCAGGACGGCCAGGACACCGTGGTCGCCACTTACTGATGCTCAGCCTCTGGGCGCTGTTCCTCAGCGCCTTTGGCGCCGCTACGTTGCTGCCGCTGCAATCGGAGGCAGTGCTGGTTGGCCTGCTGCTAAAGCAACCGGACGCCTGGTTGACCTTGTTGCTGGTCGCTACCTTGGGCAACGTGCTGGGCTCGGTGGTCAATTGGTTGCTCGGGCGGGCCATCGAGCACTGGCGTGACAAACGCTGGTTCCCGTTCAGCGCCGGGCAGCTGGAACGCGCACAGCAGCGTTATCAGCGTTGGGGGCAGTGGTCGCTGCTGCTGAGCTGGATGCCAGTAATCGGCGACCCGTTGACCCTGATTGCCGGGATCATGCGTGAGCCGTTCTGGCGTTTCATGTTGCTGGTAACCCTGGCCAAGGGCGGGCGCTACATCGTCGTGGCCGTGATTACGCTGGGCTGGTTTCATGCCTGGTAACACCTTTAACGTTTAAGGTGCTTCACCGGCTGCTAAAGTCGCCCTTTCCTACATGGTCCTACATGGAGTGCCCCTATGCTGCGCGCAACCGCCCTGGCCCTGGCCTGCCTCGTCGGCGCCCCGGCCATCGCCGCCGAACCGCCCACCTACGGCAAACAGCTCGAAGGCTTCAGTTACCCTCACCCGCTCAAGCATTTCGACTTCCAGTCACAGGGCCAGCGCCTGCAGATGGGCTACATGGATGTGCCGGCCAAAGGCCAGGCCAATGGCCGCAGCGTGGTGCTGATGCACGGCAAGAACTTCTGCGCCGCCACCTGGGAAACCACGATCGACGCGCTGAGCGAGGCTGGCTACCGGGTCATCGCCCCAGACCAGGTCGGCTTCTGCACATCGAGCAAGCCGGACTACTACCAGTACAGTTTCCAGCAGCTGGCCGACAACACCCATGCCCTGCTGGACCAACTGGGCATCAAGCAGGCGGTTATCCTTGGCCATTCCACCGGCGGCATGCTGGCTACCCGCTACGCGCTGATGTACCCCCAGCAGGTCGAGCGCCTGGCGATGGTCAACCCCATCGGCCTGGAAGACTGGAAGGCTCTGGGCGTGCCGTACCGCACGGTGGACCAATGGTATGCCCGCGAACTCAAGCTCGATGCCGAGGGCGTACGCGAGTACGAGCGCAAGACGTACTACGCGGGGCGCTGGAAGCCTGAATACGAGCGCTGGGTGCAGATGCTGGTAGGGCTGAACAAAGGCCCAGGGCACAAAGCGGTGGCGTGGAACTCGGCGTTGATCTACGACATGATCTTCACCCAGCCGGTGTACCACGAGTTCAAGGACTTGAAGATGCCGACCTTGCTCATGATCGGTGATCAGGACACAACCGCCATCGGCAGTGATATTGCCCCGCCGGAGGTCAAGGCGCGGTTGGGCCACTACAAGGATTTGGGGCCGCAGGTCGCCAAGCTGATTGCGCAGGGTGAGCTGGTGACGTTCGAGGGCATGGGGCATGCGCCGCAGATCGAAGAACCACGGCGCTTCAACAAGACGCTGATCGAGTGGCTGGCGCAGTAACTCCGCCAGGGGGCGCTTTGCGCCCCATTCGCCACACAACGCCGCCCCCACATGTATTGCGCCGTTTGTGTCAGCGCGGCCCCTGGTGCTTCCAGACTTGCCCTTCGCTCCAGCCCAACTCGGCAAAGTCCCCTACCCGCAACACAGCTTCCTCCTCGCAGAAAAACTCATCCAGCTGCGGTGGCCGCACCGCCGTGCCGCTGAGCATCGCATGCACCTGGCCACGGTGATGAACCTGGTGCTCGAACAGGTGCGCAAGAAGGCGCACACGTTGTTCGCGTTGCACGCGGTCGGGCCGCACGATGCTCACATAGCGGGCCAACTGGTCGTCATGCAGCGCGCTGCAGTAGGTGATCAGCCGCCGGTCGGCCTGGGCCTGCTGGGCATGCAGGTCGGTACACGTGGCAAACGGTTGTTCCGGGTCGAAGAACCGCTCGCCATCAGGCTCTGGCGCCTCGCCACGCTGCTCGCACTCGAGCATGTGCAAGTAGAACCAGTCCACCGTCAACAAATGGTTGAGGGTGGCCTTGATCGACGGGAAGAAGCTGCAACGCGGGGCGACGAACTCGTCCTGGGTCAGTTGCAGGCACGCCTTGTACAGGCGGTGATTGGCCCAGCCATTGTTGTAGGCCTGGGTCAGCAGATGGTGTGACAGCGGCTCCATAGGGCAACTCCTTCAAGCGAAGCGTTGCAGTTGCATCTCCCGTAGCCGGCTCAGGGTCCGTTGGTACGGGAACGCCAGATACCCTTGAGTGTAGAGCGCTTCGAGCGGTACCTGCGCTTCCAGGTACAACGCGACCTTGCGGTCATAGCATTCGTCGACCAGGGCAATGAAACGCCGCACGGCATCATCCTTGGGCGACAACGCCGGCAGCTGGCGATCGCCCGCCTCCACGCGTGCCGCACCATCCTCGGTACCACGGGCAATTCGCCCCGCACGCTGCTGACCGCTCAATGCAGGTATGCCTTCGACCAGAATCGCCGGGAAACGGTCGCACAACGCCATGAATTCCATGGCGGCCAGTGGCTGCTCGCAAAGGTCGCTGAAACGGCACCAGAGCGCCTGCGGGCTGTGCCTGACCACTTGAATTTGCCGTGGGCCTATCGACAAGGGCTCTGCACTGCCCGGCTCATCAGGGCTGAGCTGCGCGAACACCGCTGCAAGCGCCCCGGCCTTGCCCGCTTCAGCTACCCAATAGCGCTGGCATGCGGCCCCAGGGTGAAGCCGGTGGTCCTGCTCACCGGCCACTGCAAGCACCTGCATATGCCGCTCGATGGCGCTGATGGCCGGCAGGAAACGCTCGCGGTTGAAACCGTCACGGTACAGCTGCTGCGGCGGCTGGTTGGAGGTGGCGACCACCACCACCCCATGATCGAACAGCACCTGGAACAAGCGGCCGAGGATAATCGCGTCGCCGATATCGCTGACGAACAACTCGTCGAAGCACAGCACGCGAATGTCCCCGGCCAGTTCGCGGGCCAGCGCTTGCAGCGGGTCAGCGGTGCCGTTGAGCTGGAACAGGCGCTGGTGCACCCAGGCCATGAAATGGTGAAAATGCTGGCGCCGGGCCGGGATGCTCAGGCAACGGTGGAACAGGTCCATAAGCCAGGTCTTGCCGCGCCCGACCGGGCCCCAGAGGTAGATGCCCTGGGCTGTACGCCCGCGCTCGATGGCCTCGAAGCAGGCTTGCAGGGCGCTGACGGCCTGGGCTTGAGCCGGGTCGGGCACGTAGCCTTGGTCAACAAGGGCCTTGTTGTACAGCGAGCTGGGATCGAGCGTCATGCGGCATTATCATCATCGGCCGTGTCGCCGGCAACCGGCTTCAACCCTCGCTCAGTCCAACCTTCAGCAACAGGCCGTCCTTGTCATCGGTCAGCACATACAGGTAACCGTCCGGCCCAACTCGCACGTCACGAATACGCGCCTTCAGGTCCCCCAGCAGGCGCTCTTCATGGACGATCTTGTCCCCCTTGAGCTGCAGCCGAATCAACTCCTGAGTGGCCAGTGCACCTATGAACAGGTTGTGATCCCACGCTTTGAAGGTCGGGCTGTCATAGAAGGCCATGCCGCTGATGCCAGGCGATTTTTCCCAGACATGGTGCGGGTCGACCATGCCGTCGACGTGTTCGCCCTTGGCTTCGGGGATCGGCAGCAGCGAATAGTTGATGCCGTGCGTGGCGATCGGCCAACCGTAGTTCTTGCCCGCTTGCGGAATGTTGATCTCATCACCGCCACGTGGGCCATGTTCGTGGGTCCACAGCTTGCCCGTCCAGGGGTTGAGCGCTGCGCCTTGCTGATTGCGGTGGCCGAAGGACCAGATCTCCGGTCGTACGTTGTTTTTGCCAACGAAGGGGTTGTCCTTGGGCACTTCGCCATCGGGCAGAATACGCACGATCTTGCCTTGCAGCTTGTCCAGGTCCTGAGCGGTAGGGCGTTGGTTGTTCTCGCCCAGGGCGATGAACAGGTAGCCGTTACGGTCGAACACCAGCCGCGAGCCGAAATGGTTGCCGACCGACAGCTTGGGCTGCTGGCGGAAGATCACGTTGAAGTTCTCCAGGCGGGCGCGGTCCTCGGACAATTGCCCACGGCCGACTGCAGTGCCAGCCTTGCCATCGTCGCCCGCTTCGGCGTAAGAAAGGTACAGGGTACGGTCCTTGGCGAACTCAGGTGACAACACCACGTCGAGCAGCCCGCCCTGGCCTTCTGCCCAGACCTTGGGTACACCGTTGATAGGTGGCCCCACCTTGCCTTCGGCATTGACCAGGCGCAGGTTGCCGGGGCGTTCGGTGACCAGCATGTCCTTGCCACCCGGCAGGAATGCCAGCGCCCACGGGTTGCGCAGGCCATCAGCCACGGTGCTGACAGTGATCTGCCCTTCCTCGGTCGGGAACTGCTGCTCGGCGGCAGCGTGTGCAAGTAGTGGCAGCAGTGCGGCAGCAGCCAGCGTGGTCAGCCTGGTGAATCTGATCATTGATGATTCCTTTCGATGAGGGGCTCAAGGCGCACGTTGGGTGTCGCGCGGTGGCCGGATGGGTTCCAGATTGGGGGCCTGCTGCTGGCGGCGCAGATTGTCGCCGTTGCCGATGCCGCGGTTGTCCAGGGACGGTGTGCGCTGAATAGGAGCGGTCGAAGGGCCACGCACCGGCGGCGTGGCCTGCACGCTGCCCTGGCGACTGTTGGGGTTGGCGCGCTGGATCGGGCTGTTGTAGGGGTTGTTGTTGCTGGCGGCCAGCTGCAGCGGTTGCACGGGCGCCGCGTGTGCCGGCAAGCACAGCAACAGGCCGATGGCCAGGGTTGAAAATGTCAGATTCATGCTTCACCTCATGTACGAAAAGGCGCGCCTCATGCGTTGGATAGCCTAAGGCGCTAGGGGTTCGCGGCAAAAGTGTGAATGCGATTCCTGATGTTTCAGTATGAACCTGCGGGGGCAGCCATGCGGCCCCGCTGATCAGCCAGGGACATCGACCTTGTGCCGCGCCGCATACAGGCACAGCATTTCCATGGCCAGGGTGGCGCCGGCCAGTGCGGTGATGTCGGCATGGTCATAGGCCGGTGCCACCTCTACCAGGTCCATACCTACCAGGTTGATACCGCGCAAGCCGCCGAGTATCTCCAGCGCCTGCACCGTGCTCAGCCCGCCGCACACGGGCGTGCCGGTGCCTGGCGCATAGGCGGGGTCGAGGCAGTCGATGTCGAAGGTCAGGTACACAGGCCGTTCGCCAACCCGCTGGCGGATCGACGCGATCACCGCCTCTGAGCCTTGGCGGTGCACCTGTCGGGCATCGACAACGGCGAAACCCTGGGTGTCGTCATTGGTGGTGCGCAGCCCGATCTGCACAGAGCAGGACGGGTCCACCAGGCCCTCGCGGGCGGCGTGCCAGAACATGGTGCCGTGGTCGATGCGCTTGCCCTCCTCGTCCGGCCAGGTGTCGCTGTGGGCATCGAAATGGATCAGTGCCAGTGGCCCATGACGCCGGGCATGGGCCTTGAGCAGCGGATAACTGATGAAGTGGTCGCCGCCGAGGGTGAGCATGGCGCAGCCCGCCTCCAGCACGTGCGCGGCGTGGGCCTCGATGCTGTCCGGTACCGATTGCGGGGTGCCGCTGTCGAACGCGCAATCGCCGTAGTCGATGACGGCCAGATGGTCGAACGGGTCGAACGTCCATGGCCAGTGGCGCGCCCAGGCCTGCTGCACCGAGGCGGCGCGGAGCGCACGTGGCCCGAAACGGGCGCCAGGGCGATTGCTGGTAGCGGTGTCGAACGGCACACCGCTGACCACCACATCCACCCCGCGCAGGTCGCGGCTATAGCGGCGGCGGGCGAAACTGGTGATACCGGCGTAGGTACTTTCTGCAGCGGTGCCATACAGGCTGTCGCGGGTCATCGCTTGGTCGTTGCTCAGGGCTTGCTCCACGGTCGGGCTCCTTTGTCGTTATGGGTCACTGCCGAGTACGGAATGCCGTCCACAGGCGGTTGCGCTGGCGCAGGTCGGACAGCGCCATGCTGCGGTCGGCAAACAGGCGCTCACGCACCGCGGCCGGGGGGTAGATATCCGGGTCATTGCGCACGGCCTCGTCGACCAAGGGCGTTGCTGCCTGGTTGGCGTTGGCAAAGAACAGCGTGTTGGTCAGCGCGGCAACCGATTCGGGCTTGAGCATGAAAGCGATGAACGCGCGGGCCGCCTCTGGGTGCGGGGCGTCCTTGGGAATGACCAGGTTGTCCTGCCAGAGCAGCGTCCCTTCACGGGGGATGCGGTAGATCAGCTCGAACGGCTTACCCGCGCGGCGGGCCTGATCGGCGGCCATGGCCGCATCGCCGTTGTAGGTCAACGCCAGGCACACGCTGCCGTTGGCCAGGTCGTTGATCTGCCGGCCGTTGGCGACGTAGCTGATTGAAGGCTGCAACTGGTTCAACAGGTTTTGCGCTGCGGCGAGGTCAGCCTTTTCCTGGCTGTAAGGGTCCTTGCCCAGGTAGTTCAAGGCCACGCCAATTACCTCCTGCGGCGAGTCGGGCATGGCGATGCCGCACGCCTTGAGCCGGCTGGCATACTCGGGCTTGAACAGCAGGTCCAGGCTGTCCAGCGGTACATCACCCAAGCGTTGGCGCACCGCCTCGACATTGACGCCCAGGCCCAGCGTGCCCCAGGTGTAAGGCACCGCATATCGGTTGCCGGGGTCGGTTTCTGCAAGTTTGGCCAGCAGGTCTTTGTCGAGGTTGGCGTAGCCAGGCATGGCCTGCGCATCCAGCGGCTGCAGGGCATTGGCCTTTAGCGCCCGCGCCAACACAGTGGCCGAGGGCACCACCACGTCGTAGCCACTGCCACCGGTCAACAGCTTGGTTTCGAGGACTTCGGTGGTGTCGAAAGTGTCGTAGCGCACCTTGTAGCCGGTTTCCCGCTCGAAGCGCTGCAAGGTTTGCGGGGCGACGTAATCCGCCCAGCTGTAGAGGTTGACGACCTTTTCTTCGGCCTGCAGGGGCAAGGCCAGGATCAGGGGTAGCAGACACAACATTCGACGCATGACGGACACCTCGGCTAATGGGTGGATGCCGCCAGCATGCCAGCCGGGTTACATTGCAAGAATGGCAAGTTTGCAAAGCTGACATTCATCGGGAGCAATGTGATGCTCGGACAACTGCACGACCCTGACCTGCATCTGTTGCGGCTGTTCGTCACTGTAGTCGAGGCCGGCGGCTTCAGCGCCGCCCAAGGGGTCTCGGGCTTGAGCCAGCCCACCATCAGCCAGCGCATGGCGCAACTGGAGGCGCGACTGGGATATCGCCTATGCAGCCGTGGCAAGCGCGGCTTTCACCTCACCGAAAAAGGCGCGCTGCTACTGGAGGCTGCTCGTGGCTTGCTGTTGAGCATCGAACAGTTTCGCCAGCAGGCCAATGGTGTGGCTGGGCGTTTGCTGGGGACGGTGCGGGTGGGCATGGCGGAGAACCAGGACGCAACGGTCAGCCTGCAGCTAGCGTCTGCCATCAACCGCTTTCGCGAGCGCGAGGAATCGGTGCAGTTGGAACTGATCAGCGCGCCACCGGCGGAACTTGAGCGCCTGCTGCTGGAGCAGCGGCTGGATTACGCCATCAGTTATTTCTCTGGCAAACAGGCAGCGTTTGACTACCAGCCATTGTTCGAGGAGCGCCAGCGGTTGTACTGCGCCAAGGGGCACGCCTTGTTTGGCACGCTGGACGTGACGCGGGAACAGTTGCTGGAAGCGGACCAGGTACGGCACCCCTATCGCTTTCTCAAAGGTGGCGAGCCGTTTCAGAGCCGGCGCAGCATGGCAGTGGCCGAGCAGATATGGCCGAGCAGATAGAGAGTGTGCTGACGTTCATCCTGTCGGGGCGGCATATCGGTTATCTGCCCTGCCACTGCGCTGCGGGCTGGGAGCGCCAAGGGTTGCTGAGGGCACTGGACACTACGCTGGATTTCGTAGTGCCGTTTACCCTGGCCAGGCATCGGGCGCAAGCGCCTGGGGAAGCTCAGCTAGCGTTTGCACAAGACCTCTTGGCGGTGTTTGGCTGATTGCCGTCAGTTGTCCGTGGCTTGCGGCGATGGGTTGCTCACGCCGCGGGGCACCCCTGCCACTTTCAACGCTGCCGTGCATTTGCCACACTGCAGGTCAGACTCTGTTGGTAAGGTCCATTGCAATGACTGGCCGTTTACAACGCTGCGCCCGACTGATGATCGTCACCTTGATGGCCGTTGGGCTCAATGCCTGCGCGCTGTTTCAGCCGCGCGACCCGCTCAATATCAGCGTGATCGGCATCGAACCGCTTGCCGGCCAGGAACTGGAAATGCGCATGGCGGTGAAGATGCGCGTGCAGAACCCTAATGAGGCAACAGTGGATTACAACGGCATAGCGCTCAATCTGGAGGTGAACGGCCAACCGCTGGCCTCTGGGGTAAGTGACCAGCAGGGCCATATCGGCCGTTACGGCGAAGCGGTGGTGGTAGTGCCGGTAAGCATTACAGCCTTCGCGTTCCTGCGCCAGGCCTATGGTTTGAGCACGCTTGAATCGCTGCAGGGCATGCCCTACGTACTGCGCGGCAAACTGGCCGGCGGGCCGTTGGGCACCGTGCGCTTCACTGATGAGGGCAAGCTCGACC
>Ga0213821_1000702_pt1 | contig 18860 bp, 20 predicted proteins | sample MC6MC0909MG_FD_179894 | JGI IMG/M metagenome (GOLD analysis project Ga0213821, IMG submission 179894) | Enriched soil aggregate microbial communities from Iowa State University, Ames, United States - MC6-MC0909-MG | ecosystem: Environmental > Terrestrial > Soil > Unclassified | place: USA: Iowa...
AATTGAACTTCTTGCAGTTTATTTCCTTGTTTAATATCCATACGAGAAGATGAAATACCAGCATGAATTCGCATATCCTTTGAATTTCGCAACTCACCTTTTAATATCCCTAATTCTTGATTTCTAGCATCTTCTTCTAAACAATCAAATAATCGTTCAAAGTTACTAAGCTCCACTATCACTTCTTTGTTTTCTTTTTCCCATTTTTCATTTATTTCTTTAACTAAATCTGTCATCTTAGGATGTAACGCTGCGTGATCTGAACCTGACATTAATAAAATATTGTCGCCAGGAAAACGACTTTCAATGCGTTTATACGTTTCATCTAAATGTGCTTCTGCTTCATTAGCTGTAAAAGGTAAATAACGGTTGTAACCATACCCTAAAGGTAAATGTAATGTTAGTATCTTCGTTCCGTCTGCACCTTCCCATAAAAATAGTGCATCATCTGTATCTTCCCATGAAACACCTCGCCAAATGATTGTTTTTTCTAAGCCAAGTGATTTCATTATTTGAGGTATTTGCGAAGCCTGTCCAAAGGAGTCTGGTAAATATCCAAGTTCCATTGAATGACCAAATCGTTCAGCAATTGAAATACCTATTAATAGATTACGAAGAACCGATTCACCACTTGCTAAATACTCATCTGGCTGTGTATACCAAGGACCAACAAATACTCTTTTTTCTTTAATTAATTTCTTTAATCTTTCTTCATTTTCTGGCTTAATTTTAATATAGTCTTCTAATAAAACCGTTTGTCCATCTAGTGTGAAAAATGTGAAATCTTCATTTGTTTCTAATACATCTAACATATGATCTACAACGTGTATTAAACGAACACGAAATTCTTCAAACGTTTTATGCCATTCTCTATCCCAATGTGTATGGTTAACTAAATGTAATGTTTTTTTCATTCTTATTTTGTAGATAATCATTCTTAATGATTGTCTATTTCCTCCAACTCATTTTTAGGACTAATTATTCTGTTATTTTAGGCTTTGTTAAAGTACAACGTTTATAATAGCTACTAATTGTTTCTTTATATAATCAAACAGTATTGGAAACAAAAACTTTTTAAAACAAGGAGCTCAAAATGATAGAGCTCCTATATATATTTTTTATGCGTTTACAAAGTCTTCTTCATCATCCATATAGAATTCTTCTTCTTCCTCAACAGCAACATCTTTTCTTAATAATATTGTTGCTGCTGCAATAAATCCTGCCCCAACAGCAATTGCTAGAAGGTAAATTGGCCAGTTTTGTACAGCAAACCATCCATAAAAACCACTAATTGGTGCTTCATTGACTGCTCCAAAACCTACACCAATACTAGCTGCTAACGCACAACCAATAACGTTAATAGGAATAACCTTAAGTGGTGATTCAACTGCGAATGGAATTGCGCCTTCACTGATTCCTACTAAGCCCATGATTAATGAAGATTTACCGGCTTCCCTTAAACTACTATTATATTTTGATTTTGCGATAATTGTTGCTAACCCTAAACCGATAGGAGGTACAATAATTGCTATTTGAGCTGCTGTGTTTGGCGCATAAATACCAGATGCTAATAGTGCCATCGCTGTTGTAACAGCTGCTTTATTTACAGGACCACCTAAATCAAAACCAACCATAGCACCTACAATTGCTGCCATAAAAATAAGGTTTCCACCAGATAAACTTGTTAGCCAGTTTTCCAACCCAGTATTTAAATTAGCAAATGGAATACCTACAACATAATTGATCATTAAAACAGTGATTAACGTACCAAATACAGGAACTAAAAATACCGGTACAAGTGAAGAAGCAACTTTAGGAACTTTTACATATTTTTTAATTAAATAACATGAGTAACCTGCAATTAATCCTGCTGCTAATGCTCCAAGAAATCCAGCATTTAAGTTTTTAGCTAACATACCACCAATTAAACCAGGTGCAATACCCAGCTTGTCTGCTACAGAATAAGCAATAAATCCTGAAATTACTGGTAACATTAGTCCTAATGCTAAGCCGCCAAATCCATCTAAACTGTGAAATAAACGGATTAGACTATTTGTGCTTTCTGCATGAGAGGCATCCCATATATCAGTAATGTTATAAAAATTTGCACCAATACGAGCAACTGCCATTAACATAGCACCAGCAATGACTAACGGTATCATGTATGATACACCGGTTAATAAATGTCTTTTTAAATCATTTAAAAATTGCTTCATTGTCATTTTGTTCCCTTCTATAGGTAATGATTTTTATATTTGACTAATTGCTTCTTCAATAATTTTTTGTGCATTTTTAATTGGTGCAGCAACCGGAACTTCAATACATTTTTTCCCTTTAAAACGTTCTGGCTCACGAACCTTTGTATCTACCGCAAAAATAATTACATCTGCAACAGCTACTTCACGATCTGTAATTTTATTCTCTATTCCTGTCGCACCTTGTGTTTCTACCTTCATAATGTGCCCCATTTGTTTTGCTGCTTTTTTTAATGCCTGGGCCGCCATAAATGTATGAGCTACCCCCGTTGCACATGCTGTAACTGCCAAAATTTTCTTTCTCATTGTACTTACCTCCAAGTTAAATAAATTGTTCTTCTATTTCTGCTTGTTCATTTAATATTAGTGCATCATAGATTTCTTCCTTTGTTGTAGAATCTAGTAATTTACTTACAAAGGCTTCATCCATTAACTGACCTGCTAGTGTTGATAGAATTTTCAAATGAGTATCATTTTGATCTTTTTCTTCAATTGCTAATAAAAAAATCAATTTTACTGGTTTTTTATCAAGTGAATCCCAATCAATGGCATCCTTCACTTTAACGATGATACAAGAAGTCTTCTTTACGGCTTGTGATTTGCCATGAGGTATTGCAATTTGTTGCCCTACACCTGTTGTGCTCTGTTCTTCGCGTGCAAGAACAGATTGTAAAAATTCTTTATCACTACTAACAATTCCCATCTTATACAAAAGTTCTGCAAGTGATTGTAAGCATTCATTTTTACTCTTAGCTTCAAAATCTACTAAAATAGCTTCTTTATTTAAAATTAAACTTAAATCCATTATGATTAATCTCCTTTGTTATGCATTAAAAATGAATACATCTCATTACTACTTCGAATTCTTTTCACTTTTTTAAGCCATTCCTTGCTGGACGTCCAGTTATGGATAGATAAATACACATCTTCTAATTCATTTAATACTTCGTGATTTACCATGATTAAAAAAATCACCTGAACCTCTACATCATCCCAATCGATGGGATGTTCTAACGTACATAGTAAAATGCCTGGTTTATTTACATATTTGGGATTTGCATGTGGTAACGCAAATGGTGCATTAGCCGTGCTGCCCTTTTCTTCTCTTTTTAAAACACTTTGTAAAAAGTCAGGTTGAACGTATCCTTTCGATAAAACATACTCAGACAAATAAGATAATACTTCTTCTTTCGTATTTACATTTACATGAGGTAATAACAATTCTTGTTGAAACAATTGATTTAGCACTTTATTTTTTTGAGTATTTTCTTTTACTTTGGCAATTTCATGTGAAAATTGACGAACCTTTTTTAAATCCGCAGCTGAAATGAAAGGAGATATTTTAATTACTTCATGCTTGGTGTTAGTTAAAGAAATGGATGAGATAATAAAATCAATATCATGTCGGTTCTCATAATCAGAAAGATTTATTACTGAAATAACATCTACAATTTCAATATTAGTAAAATTGTGTTTTATTTTAGTCGCTATTAATTGAGAACTGCCTAAACCCGAACTACATACTACTAACACACGAAGTACATCTATTTTTTGACCTTGTTTAGTTCGTTCCATAGCTCCGCCAAAATGTAGTGCTAAATAGGCGAGTTCATTATCATCAATTGTTATATTGTAGTAATCGCATAGTACCTTTGAAGAAATAGAAGCTACTTGAAATGCTACTTGATACTGTTTCTTTATTTCCTGGGTATATGGATTATGAATGAATAATCCATGTTTTAATCTTTCAATGGCAGGCCTTAAATGTAACAATAATCCTTTTCTACATTCATCATCTAAGTAAATTGACATGCCTAAATACCAACTTGCCTCATCTAACATCCCATTTACTACTTCATGTAAACCTTTTGTCTGTACATTTGATTCAATTAAGTAATCCACATTTTCTGTACTGATAAGATTCGCCTTTGATCCTATTAAATGAAGTGTAATATACGCACTTTCACACTCCGGAAAATTCACATTAAAAATAGATTCGACTTGTTTTACAAACTGTTCAGATAACTGATATTCTTTACATAACTTCACACTATCTAAATCCGCACTTTGGATTGAATTTCCATCTTTTACACGTTCTATTGCAATTATGATATGAACAATTAATGATACGTACGAATAGTCACTTAACTGATACCCTATTTTTTTTTCAAGATTTTTAACTTCCTTCATTAGTTGTTCTATTTGGAGAATTGAGATATCCTTTAATAAAAATTCATCTAGTAAAGAATATAATTCACGGGCATCTATTTCACTGCTAAGCATAATATGGCGTGATTCTTGATTAGATAACACCCTTGAAAGAAGACTACGTAACGCCACTTCACTTCCTTGTAATTTCATTCCACGATTGGGAGTTTTAATAAGTTTTACTCCATACTGAAAAAGTAATTTTTCAACTTGAACAATATCGTTTTCAATTGTTTTTTTACTAACAAAAATTTCATCTGCTAACGCATGCATCGTTACATATGTAGAATTATTTAATAGCCGCTTCATTATATAAATCTGACGCTGTTCAGGAGAGTTCGGAACTACTTTTTGATTACTTGCAGTAATTTGGAGGATTGTTTTACTGATGTCCTTACTTCCTTGAATTGAAATTCCGACGCGCGGTTTTCTAATTAATTCCAATTCAAACGCCTTCAAAGTACTCTCAAGACTATTTAATTCCTTAATAATAGTCTTTTCTGATATACCAATCACTTCTTTAATTTTCTTAATCGTTATACATTGCTCATCTAAAAATAATCGAAGAATTTCTTGGCCTCTAGAGGTTAATACCATTACTTTTCATCCTCCTCATGTCTAAATAATATAGTATGAAACGCTTTCAAAAAACCTAATATATTGGATTAATAAATATTGGATATTTTTCTACAACAACATTAATTCCCATATTTTATTACCTGAAAGAGAATTTTTTTCTTAAACCAATATCTATGTTATTTTCTTTTTGTCACATACAAAAACATTAGAAAGAAAGACTCTCCTACTGTTAGTATATTTATCCTTACTAATTTAAGGAAACTTAATGCAATCCTGCTTGCAATGGGTCAACGATAAACTTTCAACTAAACAAGCCACAACGCAGATTTAAAAAATACAAGCACTTGAAATAGTAAGTGTGCTTAATAGTCATGGGCATACATATTGTAAAAGAGCATGACTATACTAGCATTATTAAACTAAATAAATTCCTTCACTTTTGTAATTAAGCACAATTAAACTTTCACTCTTTTTTTTGTTAATCCAATCTCTTAGGTATCTGTCAATATCAATCATCTTTTAATACGGTATTTCTACTTATAAAAACAGCCTTAACCAAGTAATAAAATGGTTAAGGCTAGTTTTTCGCATTTACTTCTGATACTGTTCACCGTAATGTTTCTGAATAAGGTATTCTTTTTGCCTATAAAAAACTTTAATTAAGGAATTTTAAAACAGAACAAAAAATTTCACCCTTAAACAAATTGTGACAAATTACACACCACAAAAATAGTAGTATAATAGTAATTATTTAATAGTAAGGTAAACTAATCAAAAGTCTTAGATGAAAATCCACAATTTTAAAGTTGGAGAACGTTGATAGCTGGGTTACCAAGTAGCGGAGGGAATGTTTATGAGTACGGTAAACGAAACAGTTGAAGAAATTGATAAAGGACGGAGTAACCGATTCAAACGGCCAGCAAACCGTAAATTTATTGTAATTGGAATTATCATTATTATTGCACTTCTAATTGCGGGAATTAGTTATTATCAGACAACTCGGTTCAATTCGCAGGTTACGATTAATGGCACAAAAGTCGGTGGACTGACTGCTGATCAAGTAATAAATAAATTAAAAACATCTGAATTAAAAAACAGAGTCTATGTCGGAAATCAACTAATTTTAGATGAAAAAGATACGCAGATGGTATTTACGGATAAAGATCTGCCTGAGGTTAAGAAATTATTGAAAAGTCAGTGGACGTTTTTTCCTTCTTCAAAGGAAAAAATTTTTTCGTTGATTCCCAAACAGGCAGATCAGTTTCGAAACCAAACGATGAAAAAGCAAGTAGAAGAAAAACTCCTAACAATGAATAAGAGCTTAAAAGCACCACAAGATGCGGAGGCGAAATTGGAACAGGGTAAAATTGTCATCTCTAATAGTATTAATGGAGAACAGTATGATATCCCCGTTCTTTTAAAGGATTATGAGAAACAGAAATATACCAGTGATATCCATCTGAAACCCGTTTTTATAGAGCCAATCAAAGAGGACAGTCCGGTTATAAAAGAAGAGGAGAAATTACTGCAGGATCTCCTTCAACGAACAGTTGATTATAAGGTACAGGACAAAGTGAATACTTTAACAGCCAGTGAATTAATTAAAAATGCCTCTGTTTCAAAAGATATGAAGATTACAATCACCGTGAGTGACATTAAGAACAAGATTGATGAAATTAATAGTTCTCAATCAACATTAAATAAAAATTTCTCATTTAAGACCCATTCAGGTTCGGTTATTCAAGTTAAAGGACAAGGCTTTGGCTGGGCAATAAATACTGAGAAAGAAACAGCGAGAATCCAGGAAGCTTTTGAAAAAGGAGAGAAATCGATTTCTGCTTCTAATATTTATGGAAAAGGATGGAGCAATGAAGGCATCGGCTATGAAACTACAACGAATAATGGCATTGGCGACACTTATGCTGAAGTATCCATTGCGGAACAGCGTATCTGGATTTATAAAAATGGACAATTAGTGGTCACAACCAATGTGGTTACAGGTAAACATAGCACCGGTGAAGATACTTCACGAGGAGTGTGGTATATCCTCTATAAACGACCACAGTACACACTTAAGGGCACTGCAGTAGGTAAAGGAGATTATGCCGTTAAGGTAAATTACTGGGCTCCGTTTACAAACAGCGGACAAGGATTCCACGATGCCAGCTGGCGGACAAACTGGGCAAGTAATGCCTATCTAACGGCAGGTTCAGGCGGCTGCGTCAACACGCCCCCTAGTGTAATGAAAACCGTGTATGATACTCTCAGTACATACGATCCGGTTGTAATTTATTAAGAAGGACGGTTCTTGTGCTTCCTGCCAAGGGAGTACGAGAGCCGTCTCTTTTCTTTTCAAAGCCTCTTATGGTACGTTTAACCTCACCCATTATATCTGCGGTTAATTATGATTATCCTACTTTTTACACCTTGTCCTGTCCGAATGAGACCTGCTTTCAGACAGGATCTTGTTTTTTTGGCCTTTCCTTGTCCGAATGAGACCCGCATTCAGACTGGATCTGGCTTTTTTAGCCTTGCCCTGTCCGAATAAGACCCGCATTCAGACAGGATCTTGCTCTTTTAGCCTTGCCCTGTCCGAATGAGACCCACTTTCAGACTGGATCTTACTTTATCGGCATTGCCCTGTCCGAATAAGACCTGCTTTGGACGGAGCCACCTTTTATTTTTAAAGCAGTATCTCTTCAGTGAAATAATCTAATACCTTACATCCCGCTCCCTGAGCGACTATATTGTAGGCCGTGGTTGATTTAATAATCTGGACACGGCTATTTGGATAATGCATCATTCGCTTTTGTGCTTTTTCAGAGGCCACCTCGTAGAAGAGTGGTTTTGGTACTAGAGTTCCACCACAAATGACTATATCAGGACGCAGCATGTAAATTAGATTAGAAAGACCGATGCCAAAATAATACGCTGCTTCCTTCACAACCTCTAGACAAAGCGAATCTTCCTGCTCTAAGGCTTCCAAGATATGAAAAAAATCAATTTCTTCCACATCATTAACCTTTTCTTTAAGAATAGAGAGTTGACCACGTTTCATCCGACGGATCACTTCCTTACGAATAGCCGGCAGGCTGCTGTATGCCTGCAGACAGCCATATGATCCGCAGGAACATCGCTGACCATGGAGATCAACAATCATATGGCCAAACGCATCAGCCATTTCCTTTTGATTCGTAACCAATCTACCTTGCTGGATCATGCTGCAGCGAATGCCCATATCACTTGAAACAAAAACTAGATTATCTGTTTCTTTCCAATAGTTATTACGATATTCTGCTAAAGCAGCTAAATTAGTGCCATTTTCTAACAACACAAGTGTTTGATTTTTTTGTTTTAAATAGTCGACAATATTTAGCTGATCCCACCCAGCGGCAGGGAATAAATGAGGATTTTGAATAACCCCTTGTTCCTGATCAATCGGATCAATTACTCCGACACCAATTCCGAGCATTTTTTCCCTCGGAATGTTATGTTGAGCCAGCAGCACATCGACAGTTCGGGACACATAATCTAGTGTATACTCCCCTGTACAGTGTGAATCCATCTTTAATTTTTCTGCGCTTAAGATATGTAAATTTAAATTTAGGAGCAGCACTGTAGTGTATAAATTAGTGATTTCCACTCCTATTAAATAGTAAGCATCAGGATTGATCACATACATCAAGGGTTTTCGTCCGCCACTTGATTCCCCTACCCCACTATCTTGTACGAGCCCCGCCTTAACAAGCTCATCAAGCAAACGAGCACAAGTCGCATGTTTGTATCCAGACAGTTCAGATAGTGTTTTTATCCTTACAGGTCCTTGCTTGCGAATTAAGCTATATAAAAGCTGTAAGCTCTTCTCCTTTTTTGATATTGAGCCAATAAATTGCTTTAGCATATATTTCCTCCAACATACCATTTTACGTTCTGCTAACTATTTTTAGTTTACTCGATTTATCCAAAAAGGAGAAGGTGCTGCTGTTTCGCTTTTTATCATTTTATATAAAAGTAATAACCTTTTTAATAAATTCATGTAATTATACAATCATTTAATTAATACTTTTTATCAAAATGATTTTTAATCTATTTACAATTCCCAATGAATCAATTAAACTTTTATTGAAGTAATGCGAGAAGTTTAACAGTTTTTCTTTTAGCAAATGATTAAAATACCTTTTATTCATTCAAGGAGGAATTTTACATGCACAAATTACAAGATATTTTAGAAGCCAAAGATTTTATCATGACCAAAACTGACCACCGTCCTACGATTGGAATGATTTTAGGCTCTGGCTTAGGAACCCTTGCTGATGAAATTGAAAACCCTATCACGATCCCTTATAGCGAGATTCCTCACTTTGCAAAGTCTGAAGCAGTTGGCCATGCAAACGAATTAGTCATTGGTGAATTAAAAGGAAAGACTGTAGCAGCTATGAAAGGCCGCTTCCACTATTATGAAGGCTTTACATTAGATGAAGTCACGTTTCCAGTCCGTGTCTTGAAGGCGATTGGTGTTGAGAATCTACTCATTACCAACGCTTGTGGAGCTGTTAATACAAGCTTTAACCCGGGGGATTTAATGTTAATTACGGATCATATTAATTTAGTTGGAACCAATCCGTTAATTGGTCCAAATAATAATGAGCTGGGAACACGTTTCCCTGATGTTTCTCAAGTATATAATCTTGGTTTACGCAATATTGCTGCACATGTTGCCAAAGAACAAAATATATCCCTCCAACAAGGTGTTTATGCATGGTGGAGTGGACCAGCCTACGAAACACCTGCTGAGATCCGCATGATTCGGACATTAGGAGCAGATGCAGTAGGTATGTCTACAGTTCCAGAAGCAATTGTAGCAAACCATGGAAATATGAAGGTGCTTGGCATTTCTTGTTTAACCAATATGGCATGCGGAATTTTAGATCAACCATTAAACCATGATGAAGTCATTGAAGTCGCTGGTAAGGTTAAAAAAACATTCGTTCAATTAGTAAAAGGTATTTTAGAAGAAATAGAATAGATAGAAAGGAAGCGGCGGGGGATCAAACACCAGCCGCTCTTCTTTTCACCTATCAAATGTCTCTCTCCTAATACAAATAGACCTTCCATTCGTGAAGTTCTATTTGAGCAAATTAGAATATTGCTGCACCATCATCCTGACTAAAGGACTTGTTTGCTCTGGTAAATTTCTGATATCAAAGAATCCGGCATCAATCGATTCTTCCCCATCGATCCTGATCGTGCTGCTTTTAATATCTTTTGATATATAGGCAATTGTTACAGGGTAAAATTCATCACCATTTGCCAGTTTTCTAAAATACTGTCTGCCTGAAAATACATTTACTAACTGAAGCTGACCAATTTCAACTCCTGTTTCTTCAAGTACTTCCCTTCTTGCAGCTTCCTCAGCAGATTCTTCTAATTCTAATAGGCCTCCTGGAAGCCCCCAGATGCCTTCAGGTCGTTTTTGTAATAGAATTTTCCCATGTGCATCGATAACACCCACAACAGCGCCGACTAAAATGAGCGGCCGGTTTCCAATTATTTCACGTAAATCTTCAATATAGCCCATCTTGATCCTCCAAATATTCTCCATTTAAAGACATATCTGTATGTATTCGGGAAAGGGTCGCCATTCCCTTCTGCAATTTGTTGCTTTTGATGAATGAATTTCAGTTATATGGTGAATGTACCACCTTAATACTCCCCATGACCTTGTTATGTACATTCGCTTCATCCCAGGCTATTTATTGCATTGGATTTTTAAAATCATTGATAAGAATCTGAACTTCATCCCTTTCGTGAATTGTTCCAGGCCTTTCAACAGCACAAACAATTCCCCGCCGCTTGTAACCTGCACGCACAAAACGGAATGCCAGCTTCTCGTGATCTTCATAATGCTTTTGGATTTCATCTCCAGGTAGGGTACACGGCTGATTTTCCCCCATACAAATTAATCCAGCACCACTTGGAAAAAGAATCCGTGAGCCCATCGTGAGTTTCGTAAATTCTGAAAGTCCTTTTACAAGGAGATTTGCTCCTAACCACTCAGGCCTTACTTGTTCGACTCCTAATTCTTCAGCAATCTTGTCTAAATCTTCCACTGACACAATAGTTATTTGGCGGCGGTTCAGTATCTCTGTACCTCTTGGATACATCGGCTGTCTTGAATCAGCCTTACTGGTCACTCCGAAATGACGATCCCCTCTGATTCCTCCAAATTCAAGATTCACTTCTGGGATTTGTCTCGTCACAAATGTTTCTGGATTATCTGCTAGGAATATTGCCTCTACGTTTGCCCACACTTTTTCCATAAATAAATCCCTTCTTTCGCTTACTTTCAATAGATTAATAAATGTCCTTACACTTACATAATACCCTTAACCATTTGCAAAGGCTAAAAATATCCTTCATTTCCAAATGATTCAAATAACAATATATTTTCTCAGTACATACTTCTCAGATGCTCGCCTCATCCATAAATGGAGGGGGTTCCACCTTTAAATAACCTGGGCTCTTCCAATCTCCAGAATGAATCTAGAAAATGAACTTTACTTTGGTCTAAAAGGCTTCAACAGCCGAAATCGTTCTAATGCAAATAATCGAAACAGGACTATTTACATGGGCTCGGATTCCCTCACCACTCACAACTTATTGACTGTTTCGGGGTACGTCTGCACCGAGAGATTTAACCTGCCATCTCAAAGGGTTTATATACCAAATGTTGAATTGAGCTTTCTTTCTGGTTTCCTTTTTTCCAAATTCGAAACACACTTATCCAAAACAAAGGAAAATTGAATCCAATCCATTTTTGTCTTTTTGATATCCACACGATTAGATTTGGTTACATATCTAGCCAAAAATGCACTATATAGATCACGTTGGGCAACTACCCCGCACCCACATGTATGCCATCTCTCTTTGAGTGGTTTTTTCTTTATCATTCCACAGTAACAGGTTTGAGATAACTTCGTGGAGTAGGTAGGAAATTCCCGGAATTCCCCTCCACGAGATTTCACTTTTCGTTTTAACATGTTTAAAAACATACTTGGTGCCTTTCTAGCAATACTTTTCCCGAACATTTTTTGAAAGGCTTTATAGGACAATTTTTCTGTTTGTATAGAGGATGCGAGTTGTAAGATTTGGTTCGTGTCTCGTCCATGCAGCTGCTTTCTTACTTCTTTGATCCTTCTCTCCCATTCTCGGTACTTTGAACGAGTATGTAGATAGCGATTGGAGTAAACCCATTTCTTTTTCCCTTTTTTATCGTTCCATTGTTTTGATAGTTACTAGGGTTATTGGCTCTATGTTGCCTGTCCATTTTGCGGTTTATTCTTCTTTTATCTTTATCTATCAAAACCACTTCTTCGCAAAACTCTTTTAATTCTGCTATCGATTCCCCAACAATCGCAATCGTAGAAGGGCCAATATCCAGTCCTATATTCTCTTTTCCTAATTCATATTTCTGAAACCCAAAATTGGTTTGGTTTACTTGCTTTAAACTGTCGATTTAAGACGTTTTCACTTACTGGATGTTGATGCTTAGAATTGGTAGTAGCCTTGTGTTTCTTGACGGTACAAGATTTCCATTGGTTCTTCGTCATAATGCGAGAAACCGTACGCTCACTTACCTTCACGCCCCGTCTGTTCAGGGTTTTAGCAATTTTAACACTGCCATAACGTTGTTTAAATTCTAAATGGGTCTGAAGAATCTTTTGTGATAATTTCTCGTGTTGTTTCTGCCGGTCACTTTTCGGTCGGTTTAGCCATTTGAAGTACCCACTTTTGGAAACTCCCAGAATGCTGCACATCTTCTCCACTCGGTATCGGGAGCGATTTTCATGAATGAATTCATATTTTACCGAGGGCTTTTCGCGAAGTAGTGCATCGCCTTTTTTAAAATTTCATTTTCCTCCTTTAGATCACGAATTTCCTTCTGAAGAGCTCTTAATTCCGTTGCTTCTGAGGGATAAGATTTTGCAGCCTTTATCTCTGGTTGTTGGCCATACTTCTTCACCCAGCCATGTAAAGTATTCTCGTTCACGCCCACTTCTCTAGCTACTTGAGCTACAGGCTTATTATTTTCACTAATATACTTTACAGTTTCAATTTTAAATGCCTCTTCAAATTTTCTACCTCTTGCCATACAGACACACCCCGTTATAGTTGATATATTTATTATAACAATCTGTGTCTACTATTTAGTCTAGCATCACATCCATATAATGGACTTGTATTCTCGTAAAATAGTGGGTTGGCATAAAAGTCATCTCCTTCTAGTGATTACTTTCATGTTACATCAATACAATCCTTGATAATACACCTTTTCTCACTTATATACATGAAACTCTTTATAATAAACAACCGTCAAATAGACAAAGGAGGGATTGGTTCGAAATTGCGAAACATATCTCTTGGTCTTGTTACCATTTTTTTAATCATAGTAACTGGTTGTTCAATTGGAATAGAAAACGAGGAACAACTAATTGAGGTTCAAAAACGTGTTGGAAATGAAAATGAATTTGAGGACTTTCGAAAAATTACCGATAACAAGAAAGTTCAAGAAGTCAAAAAGATCCTTAATGAAACTGATTGGGAAAATGCTAAAGTAAGTATGTCCCGTCCTCCTGACTACCAATTCGTTTTCCAATTCAAAAATCCTAACATAATGGCAAAAGCAGTATTACACAGAGTTTGGATTAGTCCAAATAAGGATAAATTAGAAATTGTTCAAGGGGATAATCAGTACGCCCAATTAACAAAAGAACAATCAGCGATAATGTTTGAAATTATTACAGGAGATAAATTAGCCGAACTGAAATAAGTAAAACAGAAGAAAAAGGAGTTCGCCCATTCCAATCTTCAAGTATTTTTGCATGGATACCCAACTAACGGTCAGTTACGCGTCATCACTAAACCAAAAGAAACTAGAAAAAAACCAAGGGTTGGAAATCATTCTGACCAAAACCGCAACCCCTGTGACTCAGCCTATTTAGATGATCTGCTTGAATTGTTCCTTCAATGCCTTTGTAACCGGACCAGGCGTACCATCATTGATTTGTTTGTCGTCCACGCGTATGATTGGTGTGATTTCTAATGTTGTACTTGTAATGAATACTTCATCAGCTATGATCATTTCATCCGGCGTAAACTGTTTTTCTACAAATGGAATTCTTAGAAGCTCTGCCAAGTTTTTCACTGCCATTCTCGTAATTCCGGATAAAATATGTTTGGAGAGTGGTGTAGTGATGATCGAGGAATCTTTTACGATGTATGCATTGGAACTTGTTCCCTCGGTCACTTTACCATCTCGCACCAGAATCGCTTCCAAGTAGCCTTTTTCATACGCCACCTGCTTGGCCAGAATGTTAGGTAGCAGGTTCAACGATTTGATGTAGCAGTTTGCCCAACGCTCATCAGGATGCAAAATGACACTTGCTCCTTTATCCCCAACTGGAATGATTTGAAATGGTTTAGCAGTCATCGAAACAGATACGGGGCATTCCGGGAATAGATGATTTCTTGGTGCCATTCCTCTTGTCACCTGCACATAAAGGTCGAGATTCGTTAAACCACTTCTTTGTACCAACTCCAACATGGAGTTTTTGAATGCCTCCCGATTAGGATCAATACGTAATTTGATAGCATCAGCGCTCTGATACAATCGATCCAGATGCTCATCCATCATGAAGGGTTTTCCATCATAAATTCTAATAACCTCATAAACACCGTCACCAAACTGATGACCTCTTTCATCAATAGGAACAACTGACTCATTTGGTTCAACAAATTCCCCATTAAAATAGGCCAAAATCATTTCAAAACTCCTCCTTTATGAAGATGACCCCAACAAAATATCATAAGGAATCTCCTCTCGAACTCTTCCTTTATTTCCTTCAGTTGTGGTAGCCATACAAATAGAATTCCAAATCGCTTCTTCTACAGCCTCAACAGTCATCTCAAACAGTTGGGAAATCCATTCGCCGTCCTCCCTCATAAATGAATAGGAGATATTTTCCTGATCGGGTTCATGTGGAACACGATGTACCGTAGAGAAGGCAATAACGATATCACCACTTCCGTGAGCCCCATAAGAACCGGTGTGGGCAAGTCCGAATGTAGATCGTTTAGCTAAGCGACCGAGTTGTCTCTCGTTGAGTGGTGCATCCGTTGCGAGAATAATCATGATCGATCCATCGGGCATCTTTTCTTCTTCTCCTAAACGGTGTAACCAGCCACCTGCAGGAATGCGCAAATCCTTCTCCTTGCCAAAATTACTGACCACCAGCACACCAATGGTATAGGACTGTTCTCCAAAGGAAGCGACTCTCGAGCTTGTTCCAATGCCTCCCTTGAAACCTAGACAAGACATTCCGGTTCCAGCCCCGACACAACCTTCTCCCACTATTCCTGATTTGGCAGATTGAATCGCTTGATAGGCATGTTCCGGTCTGACATGTAATCCGCGAATATCATTGAGGTAACCATCATTGCATTCTCCTACGATTACATTTACAGTACCAGTTGTATCACCGATTTGGGGATTTTGGTCGAGGAGATAACGGATGGTGCCTTCCAAGACCGCCGGAACAGAAAATGTATTGGTTAAAAGAATTGGACTTTCTACTACTCCAAGTTCCTGCAGTTGAATGGTCCCCACAGTCTTACCAAATCCATTGATCACATAGGAGCTTCCCAATACCTTTTCTTGAAACAAATTGCCCGAATGCGGAAGTATTGCTGTTACTCCGGTTTGAACAATTCGATCTTCTGCACTCTTATAGGAAAGGGTCGTATGCCCAACCATAACTCCAGTAATATCCGTAATCGCATTATAAGTTCCAGTTTTGTACCTTCCAATGTTTATACCAAGGTCACGAATCCGTACTCTATTCATCATCTACACCACCAAAACATTTTGCGCTAATTGAGCTTTGACCATTTAATTTTTCATGCGAAGCGTTTGAAGGAACAACTCTCCTTTTCTCGAAATCGTTGTTCCTGAACGTCCTTGACGGACATTCAATAACTCTAATTGGTTGAGGGCTTCCAATCGTGTTCTTAACTGCTGTTCGGAAAGATTAATATCTCTTTCCTGAAGCCTTTTCTTTACCATAGCACGGCCATAAGATGCATGCTGTTTCTTCCCTAGATCAAATACTTCGAGAATTGCTAGGCTTTCTTCCAAGAAACCGTGCTCTTCAATATTCACAAACAACTCATTTAATTCACTTTCAGTCATTTCTTGCGGTATAGAATTAACAGCCGCTTTCTGAAGTCTACCCCTCATATAGAATGGCAATAATTCTAAAGTTATCTCCTTTTCTTCCAAACAGGCAATATACGAGAGGGCATTAAACAATTCTATTACATTCCCTGGCCAAGTATATTGTCGTAGAAGTTTAATCATATCAGGCGGAATAACCAAATCACCCCTATACAAATGGGACTGCAGATACGTTTGAATAAGGGGCTCAAAATCCTCCTTGCGCTCTGACAAAGACGGAACTTTGCAGGTTAGGGCAGCCAGATAATAAAATAAATCCTTACGGAATTTTTCCCCATCCACGGACAATGAGAGATCGGTATCGCTAGTCGTAATGATTCTTACCTGAATAGGAATCGGAGTATGCCCATTTATCCTAATGATTTGACCTTCCTCAAGCACTTGCAGGAGTCTGCCTTGCAAGGAAACAGGTAATTCATCAATCTCTTCAATACACAGGGTTCCTCCATTAGCCAATTCGAACAGGCCAGGAGAAGTCTGTCCACCCGATTCTGTTCCAAACAATTCCCTTTCCAGCACGTCTGATGATCTCGCCGCACAATTGATATGTAGGTAGGGCCCCATCTTTACCGAAGAATCGTTGTGCATCGCCTGCGCAAGCATTCTTTTACCCGTACCCGTTTCTCCAAATATATGCACAGGGTCACCTGTTTTAGCAAGTTTCCTTGCAATCTTTAAAACATCGTTCATTGCTTGACTATGCGCAATCACGTCATCAAAGAAATACTTGGCGGTTTTCCCGCCTGTATACTCTGTCCATTCGCTTAAAGTAGAGCCCATTTTAAGAGCATTATTTCCATTGGATAAAGCAACAAGGGATTTCATATAGCGATTGGCCAGAAAGAATTGCTGACAATCTAATTCCAATGCTTCAAATATTTCAAAAACAGTTTCCAAAGCAAGAACACGATAGCCAATATCGATCACTTTCATGTCCCCCTCCGGAACGAGTTGCATCTCTCCCGGGGTAATGATGTAATCGATTTGCTCCGGAATCGGGGTATCTGGAGCATATGCGTAATAGTTATGCTCAAATACAGTCTCCCGAAGCGCTTGGATCGCTTCCTCCGTGGTATGCTCCGTATCGTTTACTACTAAAATATTCTTTCCTTCAGGAGCATAAAGTAGTTTTTTAATGTTTACAAAATTCAGCCCTCGTTTAGCTTCGATGCATCTTACCCCTTTTGGCAAGAAAGGCCGAACAAGCGGGAGAATGAAGTTTGCTCCTAATAAAACGATATCACCTTCCGAAATCGTTTCCCTTGCTAAGTTTTTTATGGAAATTGGCCGAATCTTTATTAAATCACCTGCAATCTCTGTCATTTGTTTTGAGATCGTTGACAAATATTCATCCTGAATTGAAATAATCGTTACTACTTTATCAACCAATATGTCTTTCACTCCTAACTTTAAAGAAACCAGCCATCATTCCTATTATACATACAAATGACATGCGGCAAAATGACCAGGCTCGATCTCCTTTAGTTCAGGAACTGTTGTTTTACAAATCTCCATACAAGATCTGCAACGGGGATGAAACGTACACCCTGTTGGAGGATTCGAAGGACTTGGAATGTCTCCTTCCAGAATAATTCGTTCTCTTTTCATACGCGGATTGGCTACAGGAACGGCGGACATTAAAGCCTGAGTGTAAGGATGTAGTGGGTTCTTATATAGGGATTCCTTCTGGGATATTTCCACAATTTTACCTAAATACATAACACCTACACGGTCGCTTATATGCTCCACCACGCTCAAATCGTGGGAAATAAACAGATATGTCAGCCCTAGTTCTATTTGTAAATCCTGCATGAGATTTAATACTTGAGATTGTATGGAGACATCTAACGCAGAAACAGGTTCATCTGCAACAATCAGCTTCGGATTTACGGAAAGCGCCCTTGCAATGCCGATTCGTTGTCGTTGCCCTCCGCTAAATTCATGGGCATAACGGTTTGCGTGATAATGAGTAAGCCCGACACATTCTAATAATTCATGAACCCGCTTGTCTCTCTCTCTTTTTCCCATCATGTTATGAATAATCAAAGGCTCTGCAATAATTTCTCCAACCGTCATCCGAGGATTGAGGGAGGCGTAAGGATCCTGAAAAATCATCTGGAAGTCTTTCCTGACTTCACGCAACTGTTTGTCGCTCAACTTGCTGATATCTTGACCGTTAAACCAAATTTCCCCTTCCGTGGGTGCCAGCAGCCGCATCATCATGCGCCCTGTTGTGGACTTTCCGCATCCGCTTTCCCCAACTAATCCAAGTGTTTCTCCTTTACGAATGGAAAGAGAAACACCGTCAACAGCCCGGACATATGATTTATTCTGGCCGAACAATCCTTTGCTAATCGGAAAGTACTTCTTCAAACCCTTAGATTCTACTAACAACTCTGCCATTTATTACGCCTCCCTTGCCAATTCGCTTTGATACAGGAAGCACCGACATTGGTGCCCTTCTGCGATTTGTAGAAGATCTGGATCTTGTTCCTGACAAATGTCCATTGCTTGAGAACAGCGCG
>Ga0213821_1000703_pt1 | contig 18854 bp, 13 predicted proteins | sample MC6MC0909MG_FD_179894 | JGI IMG/M metagenome (GOLD analysis project Ga0213821, IMG submission 179894) | Enriched soil aggregate microbial communities from Iowa State University, Ames, United States - MC6-MC0909-MG | ecosystem: Environmental > Terrestrial > Soil > Unclassified | place: USA: Iowa...
CGAACCGTTCTTCACCACCAAGGACCCGGGCGAAGGAACCGGACTGGGGCTCGCTCTGGTCTATTCCATCGTGGAAGAGCATTATGGGCAAATCACCATCGACAGCCCCGCCGATATCGAACGGCAGCGTGGCACCCGGATCCGCGTGACCCTGCCCCGGCATGTCGTAGCGACGTCCCCTGAAATTCGAGACCGTCGAGAGAATTGAATCAATGCCGCATATTCTGATCGTCGAAGACGAAACCATCATCCGCTCGGCCTTGCGTCGACTGCTCGAGCGCAACCAGTACCAGGTCAGCGAAGCCGGCTCGGTGCAGGAAGCCCAGGAACGCTTCAGCATTGCCACCTTCGACCTGATCGTCAGCGATCTGCGTCTGCCTGGCGCGCCCGGCACCGAGCTGATCAAGCTCGGCCAGGGTACCCCGGTGCTGATCATGACCAGCTACGCCAGCCTGCGCTCGGCGGTCGACTCGATGAAGATGGGCGCGGTGGACTACATCGCCAAGCCCTTCGACCATGACGAGATGCTCCAGGCCGTGGCGCGGATCCTGCGCGACCGCCAGAACGCCCCTGCCGCAGCGCCAGCCAGCGCCGAGCCACGGGCCAATGGCAAGGTGGGTGCTGTCGACAAGGGCACCAACAACGCAGCCAATGGCGAGATCGGCATCATCGGCTCGTGCCCGCCGATGCAGGATATGTACAGCAAGATCCGCAAAGTCGCCCCGACTGACTCCAATGTGTTGATCCAAGGCGAATCCGGCACCGGTAAAGAGCTGGTCGCCCGCGCCCTGCACAATCTATCGCGACGGGCCAAGGCGCCGATGATCTCGGTCAACTGCGCGGCCATCCCGGAAACCCTGATCGAGTCGGAGCTGTTCGGCCACGAGAAGGGCGCATTCACCGGCGCCAGCGCGGGTCGGGCCGGCCTGGTCGAAGCGGCCGACGGCGGCACGCTGTTCCTCGATGAAATCGGCGAACTGCCACTGGAAGCCCAGGCGCGCCTGCTGCGTGTGTTGCAGGAAGGCGAAATTCGCCGGGTCGGCTCGGTACAGTCGCAGAAAGTCGATGTGCGCCTGATCGCCGCGACTCACCGCGACTTGAAGAACCTGGCCAAGGCCGGCCAGTTCCGCGAAGACCTTTATTACCGCCTGCACGTGATCGCCCTGAAGCTGCCCGCACTGCGTGAGCGTGGCAGTGACGTCAATGAGATCGCCAATGCCTTCCTCGCCCGGCAGAGTGCGCGTATCGGTCGCGATGACCTGCACTTCTCCCACGAAGCCGAGCAGGCCATTCGTCATTACAGCTGGCCGGGTAACGTGCGCGAACTGGAAAACGCTGTCGAGCGCGCGGTCATTCTCAGCGAGAGCCCGGAAATTTCCGCCGAGCTGCTGGGCATCGACATCGAACTGAGCGATCTGGACGATGACGAGCTGTTGAACAACCTGCCGACCATCAGCGGTGTCAGCGCCAACAACGCCAGCCATGAGCCGACCGAGGATCTGTCGCTGGAGGATTACTTCCAGCATTTCGTCCTCGAACACCAGGACCACATGACCGAGACCGAGCTTGCCCGCAAGCTGGGTGTCAGCCGCAAGTGCCTGTGGGAACGGCGCCAGCGCCTGGGTATTCCACGGCGCAAGAGCAACGCTACCAGCGATAACTGATACATCATTCTTGGGGCTGCTTTGCAGCCCTTCGCGGGCAAGCCCGCTCCCACAGGCTGTGCGCCGCTCTCAAGCTTAGCGCTGTACCTGTGGGAGCGGGCTTGCCCGCGAAGGGCCGCAAAGCGGCCCCAAAAGCTTCGGTAACAGATCGGTTCGCGCAAAAATCTGTTACCTCACCCCTCCCGCCGTAACAGATGCCGAGGCGTACGGTAACGAAATTTCTACATTTGCCCGCCCGGCAACCCCGCCAAAATCCCGCAACCCCCTGATTTTGCTGGACCTGCCAAAGTTGGCACGGCACCTGCTATATGTTTGGTACAAGAACAATAACAAGCACTGCAACTCAGAATAAGAACAAGACGAAACGGCTCACGCACAATAAAAACAAGACGGCGGAGGCGCAGCTAACTGATTCTTTTGGAGAGGAGTTGTGTTTGGGGCTTGCCCCACAACCAGGCAGAGAACAACAAAAACTGCACTAAAGCAGCGCCTACACTGGTTGGATCGACAGATCAGCATCACCTCAGCGGCCAAAGCAATCCGTTTGCTCTTTACCCCCGGTTTGGGGGTCGTCCACAAGTTTCGAGCTTTGTGGACAGGGCACTCAACAAAAACAAGAAGCCCAGCAGAAAAACAATAAGAGCACGCAACGACTTCTTGGGGAGCTTAGGCTCCCCTTGTCGTTTCTCCCCCCTGGAACACCCCTTGGCGCATCGCCTACACCATTCCCCCAGTAAATGCTAGAATCCCCGCCCATCATGCGGCCATTCTCCTATCCGTGGCCGAACATTCCTTCAAACAGTGCATCCCATGCTGAAGAAGCTGTTCCAGTCATTCCGTCCGCCCACCGGTGGTCAACACCACAGGCGCACCACGCCTGAAGTGATCAACAAGAGCCAGCACTCGCTGCAACGCAGCCAGTTCAGCCGCCATGCGGTAAGCATCGTCGACCGCCTGCAGGCCGCCGGCTATCAGGCCTACCTGGTCGGTGGCTGCGTGCGCGACTTGCTCCTGGGGATCAACCCCAAGGACTTCGACGTCGCCACCAGCGCCACGCCCGAGCAGATCCGTGCCGAGTTCCGCAACGCCCGAATCATTGGCCGTCGCTTCAAGCTGGTCCACGTGCATTTCGGCCGTGAGATCATCGAAGTCGCCACCTTCCGCGCCCATCATTCGGACGAAGGCGAAGGCGATAGCCATCGCTCATCGCACAATGCCAGCGGTCGCATCCTGCGTGACAACGTCTACGGCACCTTGGAAGAAGACGCGCAGCGCCGCGACTTCACCATCAATGCGCTGTACTACGATCCGGTCAGCGAGCGCATTCTCGACTACGCCAACGGTATCCATGACATCCGCAACCGCCTGTTGCGCTTGATTGGCGACCCGGTCCATCGCTACCAGGAAGACCCCGTGCGCATGCTGCGCGCCGTGCGTTTCGCCGCCAAGCTCGACTTCGGCATCGAAAAGCACACGGTCAAGCCGATTCGTGAGCTGGCGCCACTGCTGCGCGAGATTCCCGCTGCCCGCCTGTTCGAAGAGAGCCTCAAGCTGTTCCTTTCCGGCCAAGGCGCAATCGTCTTTGAAATGCTGGTCGACCTGGAGTTGTTCGAGCCGCTGTTCCCAGGCAGCAGCCATGCCCTGGAAGAGCGTCCGACCTATACCCATACACTGATCAGCCAGGCACTGGCCAACACCGACCTGCGTGTCAAGCAAGGCAAGCCGGTTACCCCAGCCTTCCTCTTTGCCGCCCTGCTCTGGCCAGCCCTGCCGGGCCGCGCGCTGTATCTGCAAAGCCAAGGCGTGCCGCCAATCCCGGCCATGAACCAGGCCGCGCACGACTTGATCGCCGAGCAGTGCCAGCGTATCGCGATCCCGAAACGCTTCACCCTGCCGATCCGTGAGATCTGGGACATGCAGGAGCGCCTGCCGCGCCGCAGCGGCAAACGCGCCGACATGCTGCTCGACAACCCTCGTTTCCGTGCCGGCTACGACTTCCTGCTGCTGCGTGAAAGCGCAGGCGAGGAAACCGAAGAGCTCGGCCAATGGTGGACTGACTACCAGGAAGCCAACGACAGCGAGCGTCGCGACATGATCCGCGACCTGGGCAACCGTGACGATGGCGCCGGTGCCGCCCCACGCAAACGCAAGCGCAGTGGCTCCAAGCGCAAGCGCAGCGGTGACGAGGCCTTTGACTGAGCATGCGCAGCCGCGTCTACATCGGCCTGGGCAGTAACCTGGCCGATCCCGCCGAACAGCTGCGCAATGCCCTCGATGCCTTGAACAAGGCCGAGGGCACCTGCCTGGCAGGCGTGTCGAGCTTCTATGCCAGTGACTCGCTGCTGCCAGGCCAGCCGCGCTACACCAATGCCGTGGCCGCGCTGGACACCTCGCTGACCCCGCTGCAGCTGCTCGATGTCTTGCAAGCCATCGAGAATGAGCAGGGGCGGGTCCGTCAGGAGCGCTGGGGGCCGCGCACCCTCGACCTGGATGTACTGCTGTTCGCAGACCAGGTCATCGATATTCCCCGCCTGAAAGTGCCGCATTACCACATGCAGGCGCGCCCCTTCGTGCTCTATCCGCTGGCCGAACTAGTGCCGGCGGATTTCACCCTTGCCGATGGCCGGCGCCTCGCCCAGCTACTCGAAGACTGTCCGTTCGTCGGTCTGGAACGCCTGTAATTCGGGCGTTGCAGGCGACGGTAACGCCAGTAACACCCGCGCCGTAACAATGCGGTAACAGGGTCATTGACTTCGCCCCCCTCGCTCACGACTATAGGCGTCCCGTGGCGTCGATGTGCCACATATCACCTATTTAGGCCCGGACGGACCTGTGCCCGAACATCACAACCGATGATGTGCCGCTCCGGAAGATGAATGCATGCGTTGTTCGCAGTCGTTTTTCACAGCGCCTGAACGAGGATTTCCTACATGCCTGAAGTAACCCTGACCACCCTGCACGGCCGTAAGGCCAAGGGTGAGAAAATCACCATGCTGACCTGCTACGACGCGACCTTCGCCAAGGTCGCCAGCCAGGCCGGCGTGGACGTACTGCTGGTGGGTGACTCGCTGGGCATGGTCCTGCAGGGTCACGACAGCACCCTGCCGGTCACTACCGCCGAGATGGCCTATCACACGGCCTGCGTCAAACGCGGCAATGACGGCGCATTGATTCTTGCCGACTTGCCGTTCATGGCCCACGCCACCCCCGAGCAGGCCTTTGCCAACTGCGCCACACTGATGCAGGCCGGCGCGCATATGATCAAGCTCGAAGGCGCTGCCTGGCTGGCCGAAACCATCCGCCTGCTAGCCGAGCGCGGCGTGCCGGTGTGCGCGCACATGGGCTTGACCCCGCAAACTGTCAATGTACTGGGTGGCTACAAGGTCCAAGGCCGCCAGGAAGCCCAAGCGCGGCAGATGCGCGCTGACGCCATTGCCCTGGAGCAAGCCGGCGCGGCCATGCTGCTGCTCGAATGTGTGCCTAGTGAGTTGGCGGCGGAGATCACCCAGGCGGTGAGCATTCCGGTCATCGGTATTGGTGCCGGCAGTGCAACTGACGGCCAGGTGCTGGTGCTGCACGACATGCTCGGTCTGTCCTTGAGCGGTCGCGTGCCGAAGTTCGTGAAGAACTTCATGGTCGGCCAGCCGGATATCCACAGTGCGTTGGTCGCCTATGTCACGGCAGTCAGAGACGTCAGCTTCCCCGCCAGTGAACACGGATTCAGCGCATGAACACAGTCAAGACCGTGCGCGAGCTGCGCGCTGCCGTTGCCCGCGCGCGTGGCGAAGGCAAGCGAATCGCCTTCGTCCCGACCATGGGCAACCTGCACAGCGGCCATGCTGCGCTAGTGACCAAGGCCGCCCAGCGTGCTGATTTCGTGGTTGCCAGCATCTTCGTCAATCCGCTGCAGTTTGGCGCCGGCGAGGACCTCGACAGTTACCCACGAACCCTGGCCGCCGATCAGGAGCGCTTGCTCCAGGCTGGCTGCCACTTGCTGTTCGCCCCCACCGTCGAAGAGATGTACCCCGACGGCATGAGCGTGCAGACCCGGGTCAGCGTGCCGCAGTTGTCCGAAGGCTTGTGCGGCGCCAGCCGTCCTGGGCACTTCGAAGGTGTCGCAACCGTGGTCAGCAAGCTGTTCAACATGGTCCAGCCCGACCTTGCCGTGTTTGGCGAGAAAGACTTCCAGCAGCTGGCGGTAATCCGCGCCATGGTGCGCGACCTGAACATGCCGATCCAGATCCTCGGCGAGCCGACCGTGCGCGCCGAGGATGGCCTGGCACTGTCGTCGCGCAATGGTTACCTGAGCCCGGAGCAGCGCGCAGCGGCGCCTGCCCTGTATCGTGAACTGAGTGCGATGGCCGACGCCATTCGCCATGGTCAGCGCGACTATGCAGCGTTGATCGTTGCGGCTCAGGCGCAGCTGCTGGCAGCAGGTTTTCGCCCGGACTACCTGGAGGTGCGGCATGCGCTGACCTTGCGCCCGGCGATGATCGATGATCGCGATGTGGTGGTAATTGCTGCAGCGTACCTGGGTACTACACGACTGATCGATAACCTGTACCTGCATCTGGATGAACTGACTGCCTAGGCCTTGGGGGAGCAACTGACTTTGCTGTGTCAGTGCCGGCCTCTTCGCGGGCAAGCCCGCTCCCACAGGGATTTACATGTTTCACGCGATCATTGTTGTGCCTGCGAGGCCCATTGTTTGCCGTGAGTCTTAGCGAATCCCTCAAGGTCATCTCGATCCCTGTGCCGGCCCCCACAGGGATTTGCATGTTTCACGCGATCATTGTTGTGCCTGTGAGGCCCATTGTTTGCCGTGAGTCCTAGCGAATCCCTCAAGGTCATCTCGATCCCTGTGCCGGCCCCCACAGGGATTTGCATGTTTCACGCGATCATTGTTGTGCCTGTGAGGCCCATTGTTTGCCGAGATGACCTTGAGGGATTCGCTAAGACTAATCCCTGTGCCGGCCCCCACAGGGACTTGCATGTTTCACGCGATCATTGTTGTGCCTGCGAGGCCCATTGTTTGCCGTGAGTCTTAGCGAATCCCTCAAGGTCATCTCGATCCCTGTGGGAGCGGGCTTGCCCGCGAAGGCCGCGCAGCGGCCCAAATTCTCCCTGCCTGCCCCCATTCCCCCCACGCAAGCAATGCCTATAATGATCCCCAGCCTGCAACCGGCAGCGACTGCCCGTTGTCCAAGGCACGATCATGCATCAAGGAAACCATCCGCAATGGCGTATTACCGTACCCCCCATGATGTGACGGCGCTGCCCGCTTGGCAGGCGCTTGTGCAACACCGCGACGCCATGCAGGGCTTCAGCATGCGCGAAGCCTTCGCTGCCGATTCCAAGCGCTTCGACCAGTTTTCCCTGAGCAGTTGCGGGTTGTTCCTCGACTACTCGAAAAACCTGATTACCGAGCAGACCCGCGAACTGCTGGTCAATTTGGCCAATGAAGTCGATCTTGCCCAGGCCATCGAGTCGATGTTCAACGGCGAAATCATCAACGCCTCGGAAGGTCGCCCGGTGCTGCACACCGCGCTGCGCCGCCCGGTGGGCGACAAGCTCAGCGTCAATGGCGTCAACGTGATGCCTGAGGTGCACAAGGTCCTCAACCAGATCACCGAGCTGGTCGGCCGCATCCACGATGGCCTGTGGCGCGGGTACAGCGAAAAGCCGATCACCGACGTAGTCAACATCGGCATCGGTGGCTCGTTCCTCGGCCCGGAGCTGGTTTCCGAAGCCCTGCTGCCCTACGCCCAGCGCGGGGTACGCTGCCATTACCTGGCGAACATCGACGGCAGTGAATTCCATGAGCTGTCGGCCAACCTGCGCGCCGAAACCACGCTGTTCATCGTCTCGTCGAAATCGTTCAACACCCTCGAGACCCTGAAGAACGCCATGGCCGCACGGACCTGGTACCTGGCCCAGGGCGGCTCCGAGGCCGAGCTGTATCGCCACTTCATCGCCGTCTCGAGCAACAAGGCCGCCGCCGTGGCCTTCGGTATTCGTGAAGAGAACATCTTCCCCATGTGGGACTGGGTCGGCGGGCGCTACTCGCTGTGGTCGGCCATCGGCTTGCCGATTGCCCTGGCCATCGGCACCGCTAACTTCAAGGAGCTGTTGTCTGGCGCCTACACCATGGACCAGCACTTCCAAACCGCGCCGTTCGACAAGAACATGCCGGTCCTGCTGGCCCTGCTCGGCGTCTGGTACGGAAACTTCTGGGGCGCCAACAGTCACGCGATCCTGCCGTACGACCACTACCTGCGTAACATCACCAAGCACCTGCAACAGCTGGACATGGAATCCAACGGCAAGAGCGTGCTGCAAGACGGCACCCCGGTGAAAACCGAGACCGGCCCGGTGATCTGGGGTGGCGTGGGTTGCAATGGTCAGCACGCTTATCACCAGCTGCTGCACCAAGGCACCCACTTGATCCCGGCGGACTTCATCGTCCCTGTGGTGAGCTTCAACCCGGTCGCCGACCATCACCAGTGGCTGTACGCCAACTGCCTGTCGCAGAGCCAGGCGCTGATGCTCGGCAAGACCCGCGAAGAGGCGGAGGCCGAACTGCGCGGCAAAGGCCTAAACGAAGCGGACATCGCAAAGCTCGCGCCGCACAAGGTGATCCCGGGCAACCGCCCGAGCAACACCTTGGTAGTCGAGCGCATCAGCCCGCGTCGCCTCGGCGCACTGGTGGCGATGTATGAGCACAAGGTGTTCGTGCAAAGCGTGGTGTGGGGCATCAACGCCTTCGATCAGTGGGGCGTGGAACTGGGCAAAGAGCTCGGCAAGGGTGTTTACCAGCGTCTGGTGGGCGCTCAGGAAGAGTCCGCCGAAGACGGCTCTACCCAGGGCTTGATCAACTACTTCCGTGGGCGTCACCGCGGCTGATCCGCCGCTGCCCACTCTCCAGCGCGGGGTAAGCCCGCTCTCACGCAGCCTTGAAGGGCGTGGGGGCAGGCTTGCCCCGCGATGGTTTCTGCCCTGCCCAATTCGTGGAACACGTTCGCTGACTACACTGTCCATCGAATGATTGCCACGACAAGAGCAGGACAACCCGCCATGTTCGATCTCAGCAAATACCCCACCGCCTTGGCCGTCAGCCAGTCCGCGCAGCTGACTGTGGACGATTACCAACGCCTCTACCGTCAGTCGGTAGACGACCCAGACAGCTTCTGGGCCGAGCAGGCCAAACTACGCCTGGATTGGATCAAGCCCTGGACCAGCGTGCAGCAGTCGGACCTGAAAACCGGCGAGGCGCGCTGGTTCGACGGTGGCCAATTGAATGTCAGCTACAACTGCATCGACCGCCACTTGGCCACGCGCGGCAAGCAGACCGCACTGCTTTGGGAAGGTGACGATCCGCAAGACTCGAAAGCCATCAGCTACCGCGAACTGCACCGGCAAGTCTGCCGCCTGGCCAACGCGCTCAAGGCCCGCGGCGTGAAAAAAGGCGATCGGGTATGCATCTATATGCCGATGATCCCTGAAGCTGCCTACGCCATGCTCGCCTGCGCTCGCATCGGCGCGATTCACTCGGTGGTCTTCGGCGGCTTCTCCCCCGACGCCCTGCGCGACCGCATCCTCGATGCCGATTGCCGCACCGTGATCACCGCCGACGAAGGCGTACGTGGTGGCAAACGCATCGCGCTCAAACAAAACGTCGACAAGGCCCTGGCCAGTTGCCCCAACGTCAGCAGCGTGTTCGTGGTGCGGCGCACAGGTGGCGAAGTCGCCTGGGACAACAACCGCGACCTCTGGTACCACACCGCGACCGAACTGGCTGGCGACGACTGCCCGCCCGAGCCAATGGCAGCTGAAGACCCGCTATTCATCCTGTACACCTCCGGCAGCACCGGCAAACCCAAGGGCGTGCTGCACACTAGCGGCGGTTACCTGCTGCAAGCCACGCTGACCTTCAAGGTGGTGTTCGATTACCGTGACGGCGAGGTGTTCTGGTGCACCGCCGATGTCGGCTGGGTCACTGGCCACAGCTATATCGTCTACGGCCCATTGGCCAATGGGGCGATCTCGCTGATGTTCGAGGGCGTGCCCAACTACCCGGACACCTCGCGGTTCTGGAAGGTGGTCGACAAACACCAGGTGAACATCTTCTACACCGCGCCAACCGCCCTGCGCGCGCTGATGCGCGAAGGCTCAGGCCCACTGCAAAGCACCTCGCGGCAAAGCCTGCGGCTGCTTGGCAGCGTCGGCGAGCCGATCAACCCGGAAGCCTGGGAGTGGTACTTCGAGGAGGTTGGGCAGAAGCGCTGCCCGATCGTCGATACCTGGTGGCAGACCGAAACCGGCGGCATCATGCTCAGCCCGCTGCCAGGCAACCCGCAGCTCAAGCCAGGCTGCGCCACTCAGCCGCTGTTTGGAGTGCAGCCGGTGCTGCTGGACGACCAGGGCAAGCTGATCGAGGGCGCAGGCGCTGGGCTGCTGGCGATCAAGGCCAGCTGGCCTGGACAGATTCGCAGTGTGTACGGCGATCATCAGCGCATGGTCGACACTTATTTCAAACCGCTGCCCGGCTACTACTTCACAGGTGACGGCGCCCGTCGCGACGCCGATGGCGACTACTGGATCACCGGGCGGGTCGACGATGTGATCAATGTCTCTGGCCACCGCATCGGCACTGCCGAGGTGGAAAGCGCGCTGGTACTGCACGACAGCATCGCCGAGGCGGCTGTGGTCGGTTACCCTCACGACCTCAAGGGTCAAGGCATCTACGCCTTTGTCACGCCGATGAATGGGGTGAGCCCTGACGATGGCCTCAAGGCCGAATTGCTGGCACTGGTCAGCAAGGAGATCGGCAGCTTCGCCAAGCCCGAGCTGATCCAGTGGGCGCCGGCCCTGCCCAAGACACGTTCGGGCAAGATCATGCGGCGTATACTGCGCAAGATCGCCTGCAACGAGCTGGACAACCTGGGCGATACTTCGACCTTGGCCGACCCCAGCGTGGTCCAGGGCTTGATCGACAAACGCCTCAACCAATGACGGCGGCCCATGGCGGGCTGCCCCCAACAGCAGGTCGCCATGGAAGCCTTACGCCGTCGTATCGAAACCCAGGTCATGAGCCTCACCGGGCTGGCCCTCGGCCAGCTCGACCTGGAATCGCCCAAAGGCGATCCTGGCTTGTTTGGACCAAAGAGCATCAGTTGGCAGGTGCATGGCGACTTCCCCAGCATGCTGGTTGGCGGCATTAGTGCGCTGATGCTGCAACTGCTGCATCCGCTGGCGTTGGCCGGGGTGTGGGATCACTCCAACTTTCGTCAGGACTTGCTGGGTCGCTTGCGCCGCACCAGCCAGTTCATCTCCGGCACCACCTTTGGCTCGACCCGCGATGCCCAATGGTTGATCGACAAGGTGCGCAACATCCACCTGCAAGTGGTCGGCACCGCTGCCGATGGCCGCCCGTATGCCGCCAGTGATCCCGACCTGCTGACCTGGGTGCATGTGGCCGAAGTCAGCAGTTTTCTTGCCGCGCACCTGCGTTACCGCAACCCCCATCTGTCGCGCGCCGACCAGGACGCTTATTACGATGAGATCGCACTTATCGCCGAGCGCCTTGGCGCACGCAACGTGCCTCGCTCCTGCCAGCAGATCGACGACTACCTGCAACGCATGCGCCCGCACCTGCAATGCGACGCCCGTAGCCTTGAGGTAGTGAGCATTCTGCTTGAGGCCCCTGCCCCCAGCCGCCTGGCTGAGCCTGTGGGCAAACTCATGCTGCAAGCGGGCATCGACCTGCTGCCGGACTGGGGCCGGGACATGCTCGGTCTGCACCAGGGGCAATTGCGCAGTCGCATGATCCGCCTGGGCATTGCCCGCACCGCGCCGGTCTTGCGCTGGGCCATGCGCGATAGCTCGGCGCATCGGGCCAGGCGTCGCATGGGCATCGACTAAGGTAATTTGGCTGGTTCTGCGGAACCGATTTAACGTGCCATACTCCAAGCACTCCCGCTTGGATAGACGAAGCTGCACATGCCCAAAGGATTGACTCGCGCCATCGGCGCCTTGCTGGCCCTCGTGGCCCTGTATAGCCTGCTCGGCTTCCTCATTCTCCCCGGCGTCGGCCTGCGTATTGCCAACCAGCAGTTGGCCAAGTACGCCACGGTGCCGGCACAATTGACGCGTATCGAGCTCAACCCCTTCAGCCTTGAACTGACGCTTTGGGGCTTGCAGATTGGCGAGCCGGGTAAAGAGCAGGTCGGCTTCGAACGCCTTTACGCCAACCTCTCGCTCGACAGCCTGTGGAGCGGCGCGCTGCACCTGGATGCAGTGGAGCTGGACAAGGCGCGCAGCGAAGTGCTGTTCGCCAAAGACGGCAGCCTCAACCTCACCCAGCTGTTCAAACTGCCGCCCAGCGAGCCGAAAGCCGAAGAGCCGGCGAGTGATCCTTTCCCGCTGCGCATTGGCAGCATCAAGCTCAACGAAGGCTACTTGCACTTCAAGGATCTGCGTCCGAGCGAGCCAATCGAATTTCTTTACGACTCGATGAACCTTGAGTTGAAGAACCTCAGCACCCTGCCCGAGGACAACGCCGACATGAGCCTGGTCGCCAATGGCCCGGCCGGTGGCCGCATCGACTGGAAAGGCACCTTGAGTCTGACCCCGATCGCCTCCGAAGGCACCCTGAAGATCACCGACGGCAAAATGAAAGCCTGGTGGCCCTATGTGCGCGATGCTGTGCCGTTGGTCCTGGAAGACGGCGTAATCAGCCTCGACACCCACTACAAGCTCAACCTGGCGAAGGAAACCGAGCTGTTGCTGGACAACACCTCGGTGCGCATCGCCCCGTTCGCCATCAAGGCCCCGGACGGCCGCCCATTGGCCCGCCTGGCGAACCTTGAGGTCAGCGACACCTCTATCGACCTGGCCAAGCAGTTGGTCACCGTCGGCAAAATCCGTAGTGAGAAACTGGAAACCTGGGCAGCACTGGAAAAAGATGGCCAGCTCGACTGGCAGAAGTTATTCGCCAGCCAGCCGGCCAAGGCCAGTCCAAAAGAAAAAGCCGAGCCTGCTGCTGCTGAACCCAGCAGCGAGGAAAAAGCCGCGGCAGAGCCGGGCAAGCCTTGGCAGGTGTTGCTCAAGGATGTACAGGCGCGCAACTACATGATTCACCTGGCTGACCGCAGCCAGAAAGAGCCGGTAGCGTTGGACGTCGGTCCGCTCAATGTTGACCTGCAGGGTTTCGACAGCCTCAACCAGTCGCCCTTCACCCTCAAGCTCGACACTGGCGTCGGCAAGCAAGGCAAGCTGCAGGCCGCAGGCCAGGTAAACCTGGCACCGGTAACGGCCAAGCTCGATGTCACTACCAGCGATATCGACCTGCGGGTGGCCCAGGCCTACATCAGCCCGTTCATTCGCCTGGAACTGCGCAGTGGCATGCTCTCGAGCAACCTCAAGGTCGACCTCAAGAGCACCGAGCCGCTGGCTTTCAGCGTCGGCGGCAAGGCCCAGGTCAACCAACTGCACACCCTCGATACGATCAAGAACCGCGACTTCGTCAAATGGCAGCAACTGAACCTCGACGGTCTGTCCTATGTGCATGGTGATGCCCTGTCGATCGACAAGGTCAATCTGCTGCAGCCGTATGCGCGCTTCATCATCAACGAAGATCGCACCACCAACGTCGATGACCTGTTGATTCCTCAACCGGCCGGTAGCGCGAGCACAGCCCAATCCAAGCCGGCAGCGGCCAATAACGACAAGCCGCTGGGTATTCATATCGGGCAGATCGACATCAACGATGGCTCGGCGAATTTCGCCGACCTGACCCTGACCCCCAACTTCGCCACGGCGGTGCAGCAGCTCAATGGCCAGGTTGGCACCATCGACAACCGCAAGCCGGCTCCGGCGAAAGTCGACATCAAGGGCAAGGTCGACCGCTATGCCCCGGTCACCATCAAAGGTGCGCTCAATCCATTCAACCCGATGGCCAGCCTGGACATCGCTACCAGCTTCAAACGGGTCGAGCTGACCACCCTGACGCCCTACTCCGGCAAGTTCGCAGGTTTCCGCATCCGCAAGGGGCGGCTGAACCTCGACCTGCACTACCTGATCACCAACGGCCAGCTCAAAGCCGAGAACAAAGTGGTGGTCGAGCAGTTGCAACTGGGTGAGAAAGTCGACAGCCCGGATGCCGTGGATCTGCCGATCCGCCTGGCGGTGGCGCTGCTCAAGGATACCGAAGGCAAGATCTCGATCGAGCTGCCGGTCACCGGCGACCTTAATAATCCCCAGTTCAGCGTCATGCCGATCGTCTGGCAGACCCTGCGCAACCTGGTGCTGCGTGCAGCCCAGGCGCCGTTCAAGTTCATTGGTGGGCTGGTCGCCGGCGGTGGCTCGGAAGACCTCGGCACCGTGGCCTTTGCTCCAGGTTCCAGCGACCTGAGTGGCGACGCGCAGTCGGCCCTGGACAAGCTGGCCTCCGCCCTTAAAGAGCGCCCGGAACTGCGCCTGGAGATCGAAGGCACCAGCGCCCAGACCAGCGACGGCCCCCTGATCGCCGAACAGCGTCTGGAGCGCGAGTACCAGGCTACTTGGTACAAGATCCTCCAGCGCCGCGGTGACAAGGTGCCGGCCAACGCCTCCATGTTGGTGGTAGATGACAGCGACAAGCCGGCCATGCTCGAAGGCATCTACCGCACGCGCTTGAAACAGCAGCCCCCGGGCGAATGGCAGGAACTGAGCCGCGATGAACGTACGGCCAAGCTGCGCGAAGCGGTGATCAAGTCGTGGGCGGAAAGCGCTGCGCTGCTGCGTCAATTGGGCCAGGAGCGCGCCGGCACTATCAAGGATTACCTGGTGGACAAGGGCAAGCTTGAGGATGACCGGGTGTACTTCATCGATACCACCCTGGGTAAAGCCGAGAGCGATGGGCGGGTGATCACGCCGATGCATCTAGACGCTGAGTAGCTCTCAAGCTTGTATCGTCTGTTTTGGGGCTGCCGGGCAGCCCTTCGCGGCGTCCCGCTGCTCCACCAAGCCCGCATCTACAGAGCGGCGCGGTCCCTGTAGGAGCGGGCTTGCCCGCGAAGGGCTGCAAAGCAGCCCCAAAACAGCCAACTCAAATCGCAACCCTGCAACTGCCCCCCCCGCCTAGACCAACCGCTGCCCCGATACTGCCGGGTGATACAGCGGCTGCACTTTATTGCCCGCAGGATCGAGTAAATGGAAACTGCGCGCGCCATCGCCATGATTGAAAGGCCTGTCCAGCAGGGTGACCCCATGCGCTTTGAAATACTGGTACCAGGCGTCCAACTCTTCCACGCTGTCGACAATGAACCCGTAGTGATCCAAGGTCTGCAGCCCGTTGGCAGCCCCAGCGCCACGCCCCAGCGATAGGTTGTCGTTGCCGCAAGTGAGATAAATCAGGTCTTCGTTGGCTCGGTGCAGCACTTCCATACCGAGTACATCGACATAAAAGCGCTCGCACTCCTCCAGATTGGGTACCAACAGGGCAATGTGGCGCAGACCGTTGAGTCGACCAGGGCGTGCAGGTAATTCGGACATTGGCAGGGCTCCATTTTTGTATACAATTCAAAACAGAATTTAAAACAAAAAGGACGCCCTGTGTACAGCCTGTTCATCAAGACCCGTGTCAAACCCGGCAGCGCCGATGCTTTCCTGAGCGCAATCACAGCCAACGCCGCTGCTTCCGTGGCGACTGAACCTGGCTGCCTGGTGTTCGACGTATCCCAGGATCGCCTCGACCCAGATGTGATCTATCTCTACGAGATTTATCGCGACGACGCCGCTTATGAAGCGCACACGCAGACCGCGCACTTTCGCGATAGCCGCCCACTGGTAGAGCCGTTGATTGTCGATCAGGCGTGTTTCGAAAGTGACGTGGTGGCGCGTAACCCGGTGAGTTGAAAGTCCCCCAGGCAAATAAAAACCCCGGCCTAAGCCGGGGTTTTTGTGTGGGTGGCCAAATCCTTGTGGCCGTCGGGACAATCCTTATTCGGCTTTCAGGCCGTCAGCCGAAACGGCTTGAACGCCTTTGATTTTCTTGGCGATGTCAACAGCGGTAGTTTTCTGGGCTTCGGTGATAGCGACGTCCGAGGACAGCGAAACAACCCCTTTGTTGGTCTCGACCTTGATGTCACTGCCTGGAATGCCTTTTTCAGTCAGCAGATCAGCTTTCACCTTGGTGGTGATCCAGGTGTCCTTGGTCTCTTCCTTGGCCTTGGTGACTTCACCAGCCGCCAGCATCATAGGCGCCTGGGTTGGCTGCTGGGCAAAGGCCGCGTTAGCCATGGTCAGGGTCAGAGCGGTTGCAGCAGCGGCAGCAATGGCGAACTTCTTCATACGAGACACTCCTGTTGTTCGAAAGGTCTGCGCCAGGTCTTTTGGCGTCAGGTGAAGATACTATTGCAGGGGCTGTGCCAGGTTTTTACATTCAATAAAATCTTTATAAATCAATAGGTTAAGATTTTTACTCAGGAGTAGCTATCGTGCATTTTGCATGTAGCGGGATAAACCTGCGTGCAAGATGCAAGTACACCAAGGGTTTGTTGCCAGAGAACCAGCGGTAAAACCCAGGCCAAAAAAAAAGGACCCCGAAGGGTCCTTTTCTTACGCTACAGCTGTGCTGTTAAACGCCCGAAGCCTTGGCCGCGGCAACGTCTTTGATCGACAGCTTGATACGGCCGCGGTTGTCCACGTCCAGTACCAGTACTTCAACTTCCTGACCTTCTTTGAGCACGTCGGTGACTTTCTCGACACGCGCATCGCTGAGCATCGAGATGTGCACCAGGCCGTCTTTGCCAGGCAGGATGTTGACGAACGCGCCGAAGTCGACGATGCGCTCAACTTTACCCACGTAGATCTTGCCGATCTCGGCCTCAGCGGTGATACCCAGAACGCGCTGGCGTGCAGCTTCAGCCGCTTCCTTGGTTTCGCCGAAGATCTTGATCGAGCCGTCGTCTTCGATATCGATCGAAGCCTTGGTCTCTTCGCAGATGGCACGGATGGTCGCGCCACCTTTGCCGATCACGTCGCGGATCTTGTCGGTGTCGATCTTCATCGCGATCATGGTCGGAGCGTTGGCCGACAGCTCGGTACGCGATTGACCGATGATCTGGTTCATCTGGCCGAGGATGTTCAGGCGCGCTTCCAGGGCCTGGCCCAGGGCGATTTCCATGATCTCTTCGGTGATGCCGTTGATCTTGATGTCCATCTGCAGCGCGGTAACACCTTTGGCGGTACCGGCTACCTTGAAGTCCATGTCGCCCAGGTGGTCTTCGTCACCCAGGATGTCGGTCAGAACGGCAAACTTCTCGCCTTCCTTGACCAGGCCCATGGCGATACCGGCAACCGGCGCCTTCATTGGCACACCAGCGTCCATCAGGGCCAGGGAAGCGCCACAGACCGAAGCCATGGAGCTGGAACCGTTGGATTCGGTGATTTCCGAAACCACGCGGATGGTGTACGGGAACACGTCAGCAGCCGGCAGCATGGCCTGGACCGAGCGACGGGCCAGACGGCCGTGGCCGATTTCGCGACGGCCAGCACCGCCCATACGACCACACTCGCCCACCGAGAACGGCGGGAAGTTGTAGTGCAGCATGAAGGGGTCTTTCTTCTCGCCTTCGAGGGTGTCCAGCAGCTGGGCGTCACGGGCAGTACCCAGGGTCGCAACGACCAGAGCCTGGGTTTCGCCACGGGTGAACAGCGCCGAACCGTGGGTCTTCGGCAGAACACCTACTTCGATGTTCAGCGGACGAACGGTCTTGGTGTCGCGGCCGTCGATACGAGGCTTGCCGTTGACGATGTTTTCGCGAACGGTGCGGTATTCGATTTCGCCGAAGATTTCTTTTACTTCGGAAGCCGAAGGCTGGCCTTCTTCACCGGAGAACTTGGCGATGGCCTGGTCACGCAGCTCGCCCAGGCGCGCATAGCGGTCAGCCTTGACGGTGATGGTGTAACCCTGCGAAACCGCTTCGCCGAACTCGGCGCGGATGGCGTTGAACAGCTCGGTGTTGGCAACCGCAGGTTTCCAGTCCCAGGTCGGCTTGCCAGCTTCGGCAGCCAGCTCTTTGACAGCCTGGATAACAGCCTGGAACTCGTCGTGGGCGAACAGTACGGCACCCAGCATCTGGTCTTCGGTCAGCTCTTGAGCTTCCGATTCAACCATCAGCACGGCGTCGGAGGTACCGGCAACGACCATGTCCAGGCTCGAGGCAGCCAGTTGCTCGTAGGTAGGGTTCAGCAGGTAGCCGGTGCTTTCGTGGAAGGCAACGCGGGCGGCGCCGATCGGGCCTTCGAACGGAATACCCGAGATGGCCAGGGCAGCCGAGGTACCGATCATCGCAGCGATGTCCGGGTCGGTCTTCTTGCTGGTGGAAACCACGGTGCAGACGACCTGCACTTCGTTCATGAAGCCTTCCGGGAACAGCGGACGGATCGGACGGTCGATCAGGCGCGAGGTCAGGGTCTCTTTCTCGGAAGGACGGCCTTCACGCTTGAAGAAACCACCTGGGATCTTGCCGGCGGCGTAGGTCTTTTCCTGGTAGTGAACCGACAGCGGGAAGAAACCCTTGCCTGGATCAGCCTGTTTGGCGCCTACCACAGTCACCAGCACGGTGACGTCGTTGTCGACGGTAACCAGCACGGCGCCGGTTGCCTGACGGGCAATACGGCCCGTTTCGAGAGTAACGGTCGACTGACCGAACTGGAATGTCTTGATTACCGGGTTCACGGTTTCCTACCTTTTTCAGTGGCTCTGGGGGAACTGGTTTCTTGCGAATTTGTGGGCAGAACGGGGAATCGGCCCCATTGACCGTCCAGATACAACACGAGGCTGGGAGCCTGGTTGAAGAGCGGAAAACCGCTCCACTTCACCAGGCTGCCAACCTCGGAGATACGCATGGCGTGCCCATAGACAACGCTGCCAGGCAGCGCTGCCACTGCATGAGACACGCCATGCACACCACTGACCAGGCCGCTATTAGCGACGCAGGCCCAGGCGACCGATCAGGGCGCTGTAACGAGTGGTGTCTTTACCCTTCAGGTAGTCCAGCAGCTTACGACGCTGGTTTACCATACGGATCAGGCCACGACGCGAGTGGTGGTCTTTACCGTTGGCCTTGAAGTGGCCTTGCAGCTTGTTGATGTTCGCGGTCAGCAGAGCAACCTGAACTTCCGGGCTACCAGTGTCGCCAGCAG
>Ga0213821_1000704_pt1 | contig 18847 bp, 15 predicted proteins | sample MC6MC0909MG_FD_179894 | JGI IMG/M metagenome (GOLD analysis project Ga0213821, IMG submission 179894) | Enriched soil aggregate microbial communities from Iowa State University, Ames, United States - MC6-MC0909-MG | ecosystem: Environmental > Terrestrial > Soil > Unclassified | place: USA: Iowa...
CGCGGATGGTGGCACCGCCTTTACCAATAACGTCACGGATCTTGTCGGTGTCGATCTTCATCGCGATCATGGTCGGAGCGTTGGCCGACAGCTCGGTACGCGATTGACCGATGATCTGGTTCATCTGGCCGAGGATGTTCAGGCGCGCTTCCAGGGCTTGGCCCAGGGCGATTTCCATGATCTCTTCGGTGATGCCGTTGATCTTGATGTCCATCTGCAGCGCGGTTACGCCTTTGGCGGTACCGGCAACCTTGAAGTCCATGTCGCCCAGGTGGTCTTCGTCACCCAGGATGTCAGTCAGAACGGCGAACTTCTCGCCTTCCTTGACCAGGCCCATGGCGATACCGGCTACCGGTGCCTTCATCGGCACACCAGCGTCCATCAGGGCCAGGGAAGCGCCGCAGACCGAAGCCATGGAGCTGGAACCGTTGGACTCGGTGATTTCCGACACTACACGGATGGTGTACGGGAACACGTCGGCGGCAGGCAGCATGGCCTGAACCGAACGGCGGGCCAGACGGCCGTGGCCGATTTCACGACGGCCAGCACCGCCCATGCGGCCACACTCGCCCACCGAGAACGGTGGGAAGTTGTAGTGCAGCATGAAGGGGTCTTTCTTCTCGCCTTCCAGGGTGTCCAGCAGCTGGGCGTCACGGGCAGTACCCAGGGTCGCGACGACCAGGGCCTGGGTTTCGCCACGGGTGAACAGTGCCGAACCGTGAGTCTTCGGCAGAACGCCGACTTCGATGTTCAGCGGGCGAACGGTCTTGGTGTCACGGCCGTCGATACGTGGCTTGCCGTTGACGATGTTTTCGCGAACGGTGCGGTATTCGATTTCGCCAAAGATTTCTTTGACCTCGGCAGCCGATGGCTGGCCTTCTTCACCGGAGAACTTGGCGATCGCCTGATCGCGCAGCTCGCCCAGGCGCGCATAGCGGTCGGCCTTGACGGTGATGGTGTAGCCCTGCGAAACGCCTTCGCCGAATTCGGCGCGGATGGCGTTGAACAGTTCGGTGTTGGCAACGGCTGGTTTCCAGTCCCAGGTAGGCTTGGCAGCTTCGGCGGCCAGCTCTTTCACAGCCTGGATAACGGCCTGGAATTCGTCGTGGGCGAACAGTACGGCGCCCAGCATCTGGTCTTCGGTCAGCTCCTGGGCTTCCGATTCAACCATCAGCACGGCGTCGGAGGTACCAGCAACGACCATGTCCAGGCTCGAGGCAGCCAGTTGCTCGTAAGTCGGGTTCAGCAGGTAGCCGGTGCTTTCGTGGAAGGCAACGCGCGCAGCGCCGATCGGGCCTTCGAACGGAATGCCAGAGATGGCCAGGGCTGCCGAGGTACCGATCATCGCAGCGATGTCCGGATCGGTCTTCTTGCTGGTGGACACCACGGTGCAGACGACCTGGACTTCGTTCATGAAGCCTTCAGGGAACAGCGGACGGATCGGACGGTCGATCAGGCGCGAGGTCAGGGTCTCTTTCTCGGAAGGACGGCCTTCACGCTTGAAGAAGCCACCTGGGATCTTACCGGCAGCGTAGGTCTTTTCCTGGTAGTGGACCGACAGCGGGAAGAAGCCCTTGCCTGGATCGGCCTGCTTGGCACCGACCACGGTCACCAGCACAGTGACGTCGTTGTCGACGGTAACCAGCACGGCGCCGGTTGCCTGGCGGGCAATGCGGCCCGTCTCGAGAGTAACGGTCGATTGACCGAACTGGAATTTCTTGATTACCGGGTTCACGGTTTCCTACCTTTTTCAGTGGCTCTGGGGGAACTGGTTTCTTGCGAATTCTTGGGCAGAACAGGGAATCGGCCCCGTTGACCGTCCAGATACAACACGAGGCTGGGAGCCTGGCGCCGAGCGGGTAATCCGCTCAACATTGCCAGGCTGCCAACCTCGGAGATACGCGTGGCGTGTCCGACAGGAACGCTGCAAGGCAGCGCCCCCGAAGCATGCAACACGCCATGCACACCACTGACCAGGCCGCTATTAGCGACGCAGGCCCAGGCGACCGATCAGGGCGCTGTAACGAGTGGTGTCTTTGCCCTTCAGGTAGTCCAGCAGCTTACGACGCTGGTTAACCATACGGATCAGGCCACGACGCGAGTGGTGGTCTTTACCGTTGGCCTTGAAGTGGCCTTGCAGCTTGTTGATGTTCGCGGTCAGCAGAGCAACCTGAACTTCCGGGCTACCAGTGTCGCCAGCAGCTTGCTGGTAGTCGGTAACGATTTGAGCTTTTTCTTCAACGCTGAGGGCCATTTGGCTTCTCCTGATAACGGACCCCGCGGACGGGTTCCAATAGGCCAGGGACTGCTCCCTGTATTAATAAAAAAGGTGTGACCGTGCCTACTGACAGCCACCCTTGTATCCGCGGGTCTCAGCCAAAGCCTTGACCCGTGGTTCCGGTCATTCCGACCGAATCAGTCGACGCGGCGCTATGCGCCCGTCTTCGCTCACTTCACCGATACCGATGAAGCGACCATTGTGATCCTGTACCCGGACCATGCCGAACTGCGGCGCGTCCGGCGCGCGTACTGCCTGGCCATGCAGCCAGTAGAAGGCGCTGTGTTCGGAAAGGCTCAACAACGGCCAGTCCTGCAAGCCACTGTCGGAAGGCATCAGGAAGCGATCAAGCGCTTCGTTGCCACCTTCGGCGTGGGCCTGTTCGAGTTCCTCGAGGGTCACGGTCTGGGCCAGCTCGAAGGGCCCGGCGTGGGTCCTGCGCAGCTCGGCAACATAGGCGCCACAGCCAAGAGCCTCGCCAATATCCTCCACCAGGGTACGGATATAGGTGCCTTTGCTGCATCCTACGCTCAGCCGTGCACGGGTGCCTTCGCACTCGAGCAACTCCAAGCGGTTAATAGTAACAGAACGCGCCTCGCGCTCCACTACCTCTCCTGCACGTGCCAGTTTGTACAGCGGCTGGCCATCGCGCTTGAGCGCCGAGTACATCGGCGGTATCTGGCTGATCGGGCCGCGAAAACGAGGCAGCAGGGCCTCGATATCGGCACGACCAACGGTCACCTCGCGGGTCTGCAGAACCTCGCCTTCAGCGTCGGCAGTGTTGGTAGTCTGCCCCAGCTGCATGACGGTTTCGTAGCCCTTGTCGGAATCGAGCAGGTACTGCGAAAACTTGGTCGCTTCACCGAAGCACAGCGGCAGGACGCCCGTTGCCAGCGGGTCGAGGCTGCCGGTGTGGCCGGCCTTTTCCGCATTGAGCAACCAGCGGACCTTCTGCAGCGCCGCGTTGGAGGTGAACCCCAGTGGCTTGTCGAGCAGGATGATGCCGCTGACGTTGCGGCGGATACGTTTGACCTGGGCCACCGCTTACTCCTTGGTGTCCTGCTCGTCGGTATCCTTGTGCTGGCGGTCTTCGGCCACAGCACGTTCGATCAGCGCCGACAGGTGAACACCACGGCTGACGCTTTCATCGAAGTGGAAGTGCAGCTGCGGCACGCTGCGCAGTTGCATCGAGCGGCCCAGGTGCAGGCGCAGGAAGCTGGCTGCGCTGTTCAGCGCCTTCAGCGACTGCTTAACGGCGTCCGGGGTTTCTTCACCCATGACGGTGATGAACACCTTGGCATGGCCCAGGTCGCGGCTGACGTCCACGGCGGTGATGGTCACCAGACCGACGCGTGGATCCTTGACTTCACGGCGGATCAGTTCTGCCAGCTCGCGCTGCATCTGATCACCGATACGTTGGGTACGGCTATATTCTTTGGCCATTCTTGCTACCTGTATCTTAAAGCGGCAAACGCCCGGTCAGGCTGAAGCCTGACCGGGCGCTACCTACTGAGGCGCTGCCCACCGCCCTGGGGCGGGGGCTGGCACCCTGCTCGCCCTTAGAGGGTACGAGCAACCTGGACTTTCTCGAAGACTTCGATCTTGTCGCCGACCTTGACGTCGTTGTAGCTCTTGACGCCAATACCGCACTCCATGCCCGAACGTACTTCTGCAGCGTCGTCCTTGAAGCGACGCAGCGATTCCAGCTCGCCTTCGAAGATCACAACGTCGTCGCGCAGTACGCGGATCGGACGGTTGCGGTGCACGGTACCCTCGATGACCATACAGCCAGCGATGGCGCCGAACTTCGGCGAACGGAACACGTCACGCACTTCGGCGACACCCAGGATGTTCTCGCGAACATCGCTGCCGAGCATGCCGGTCAGGGCCTTCTTGACGTCTTCGATGATGTCGTAGATCACGTTGTAGTAACGCATATCCAGACCTTCCTGCTCGACGATCTTGCGCGCGCCGGCATCGGCACGCACGTTGAAGCCGAACAGCACCGCATTGGACGCCAGCGCAAGGTTGGCATCGCTCTCGGTGATACCACCGACGCCGCCACCGATGACGCGAACCTGAACTTCGTCGTTGCCCAGGCCGCCGAGCGAGCCGTTCAACGCTTCCAGGGAACCGCGTACGTCGGTCTTGAGGACGATGTTGAGCGTCTTCTTCTCTTCCTGACCCATGGTCTCGAAGATGTTTTCCAGCTTGCCGGCGTGAGCACGGGCCAGCTTGACCTCGCGGTATTTGCCCTGACGGAACAGCGCAACTTCGCGGGCTTTCTTCTCGTCGGCAACCACGGACAGCTCGTCACCGGCTTCCGGAGTGCCATCCAGGCCGAGGATCTCGACCGGGATCGACGGGCCGGCTTCCTTCACAGGCTTGCCGTTCTCGTCCAGCATGGCACGTACGCGGCCGTAGTTGGAGCCGCACAGGACCATGTCGCCCTGTCGCAGCGTACCGTCCTGAACCAGGATGGTCGCCACAGGGCCGCGGCCCTTGTCAAGGCGCGATTCGACGACGACACCACGACCAGGAGCGGTCGGAGTAGCGGTCAGCTCAAGCACTTCGGCCTGCAGCAGGACGGCTTCGAGCAGTTCGTCGACGCCGGTACCCATCTTCGCCGAAACCTTGACGAACGGCGTGTCACCACCCCATTCCTCGGAGGTCACGCCTTCGACGGACAGCTCGTTACGAATGCGATCGAGGTCGGCACCCGGCTTGTCGATCTTGTTCACCGCAACCACCAGTGGAACGCCAGCTGCCTTGGCATGCTGAACAGCTTCACGGGTCTGCGGCATCACGCCGTCGTCCGCCGCCACCACCAGGATGACGATGTCGGTCGCCTTGGCACCACGAGCACGCATCTGGGTAAACGCAGCGTGGCCCGGGGTATCGAGGAAGGTGACCATGCCGCGGTCGGTTTCCACGTGGTAGGCACCGATGTGCTGGGTAATACCACCGGCTTCGCCAGCGGCAACCTTGGCACGACGGATGTAGTCGAGCAGCGAGGTCTTGCCATGGTCAACGTGACCCATGACGGTAACGACCGGGGCGCGCGATTCGACTTGGCCTTCGAACTTCAGCGATTCGGCCAGGGAATCTTCCAGGGCGCTATCGCTGACCAGAGTGACCTTGTGGCCCAGCTCTTCTGCGATCAGCTGAGCGGTTTCCTGGTCGAGCACCTGGTTGATGGTGACCGGAGTACCCATCTTGAACATGAACTTGACCACTTCAGCGCCCTTGACGGACATCTGGTTGGCCAGCTCGGAGACGGTGATGGTCTCGCCGATGGTCACGTCACGGATGACGGGGCCGGTCGGGTTCTGGAAGCCGTGCGCATTGCGCTTCTTCAGCTTGCCCTTGCCACCACGACCACGACGAGCGCCATCGCTCTCTTCGTCGGTAGTGCGCGGCGCGGCACGCGGCGTAGGAGCTTTTTCTTTCTCCTTGACCTTGACCTTGATCGACACACGCGGAGCCTCGCCACGACGACGGTCGTCATCGCGAGTGCGGCTTTCGTTGCGACGGGTCTCGTCCTTCTTGCGCTCGGCGGCACGAGCAGCGGCGTCTTCGGACGCTGGTGCGTCGGCGACTACCGGAGCCGGAGCAGCAGGTGCCGGCTCAGCCTTGGCAGCTGGCGCAGGCGCAGCGGCGGCAGTTTCGGTCGACTGGCGACGAGCCTGCTCTTCGTTGCGCTGGCGAACATCGGCCTCGACCTTGTCGCGAGCGGCATTTTCAGCCGCACGGCGCTCGTCCTGCTCACGCTTCTGCTCAGCCTGGATCTCTTCCGGGCTGCGCTGAACGAATACTTTCTTCTTGCGTACTTCTACGCTGATGCTTTTGCTACCGGCGACACGCAGCGTGCTGGTGGTCTTGCGCTGCAAGGTAATCTTGCGCGGCTCTTCCGCCTTGCTTTTGTGGCTGCTTTTCAAATGAGTCAGCAGAGTCTGCTTCTCATTGTCGGTCACTACCTGACCGGCGTCGGTGTGCGGCAGACCTGCCTCACGCATCTGCTGCAGCAGGCGCTCTACCGGTGCCTCGACCTCTTGGGCCAGTTCTTTCACCGTGACTTGCGTCATGCACTTCTCTCCTCAGGCCGCGCCTAATTACTCGAACCAGTGGGCTCGGGCGGCCATGATCAACTTGCCGGCACGCTCTTCGTCGATGCCGTCGATGTCGAGCAGGTCGTCAATCGACTGCTCGGCCAGGTCTTCGCGGTTAACCACGCCGCGCACCGCCAGTTCCGCCGCCAGGTCCTTGTCCATGCCCTCAAGGGAGAGCAGGTCTTCGGCCGGATGGGCGTCTGCCAGTTTTTCTTCGGTAGCGATGGCCTTGGTCAACAAACGGTCCTTGGCTCGAGCGCGGAGCTCATTGACGATATCTTCGTCAAAGCCATCGATGTTGAGCATTTCTTCCAACGGTACGTAGGCAATTTCTTCGAGGCTGGTAAAGCCTTCGTCGACCAGCACTTGGGCCAGCTCCTCGTCGACTTCCAGTTCATCGATGAAATTGCGCAGGATGTCACCGGTTTCTGCCTGCTGCTTGGCCTGGATGTCCTTCTCGGTCATCACGTTCAGGGTCCAGCCAGTCAGCTGACTGGCAAGGCGAACGTTCTGACCACCACGGCCAATGGCCTGGGCCAGGTTGTCCTCGGCAACGGCGATGTCCATTGCATGGGCATCTTCATCAACGATGATCGCCGCGACTTCGGCCGGCGACATGGCGTTGATGACAAATTGCGCCGGGTTATCGTCCCACAGGACGATATCCACACGCTCACCACCCAACTCTCCGGATACGGCCTGGACGCGCGAACCACGCATGCCGATACAGGCACCTTGCGGATCGATACGCTTGTCCTTGGAGCGGACGGCGATCTTGGCACGCGACCCCGGATCACGGGAGGCGGCCATGACTTCGATGAGGCCTTCAGCGATTTCCGGCACTTCGATGCGGAACAGCTCGATCAGCATCTGTGGCGCGGTACGCGACAGGATCAGCTGCGGGCCGCGGTTCTCGGTGCGGATTTCCTTGAGCAGCGCACGCAAGCGCACGCCAACACGGAAGGTCTCACGTGGAATGATGTCTTCGCGGGCCAGCAGCGCCTCGGCGTTGTTGCCCAGGTCGACGATGACGTTGTCGCGAGTGACCTTTTTGACGGTACCCGAGATGATCTCGCCAACGCGTTCGCGGTAAGCGTCAACCACCTGGGCGCGCTCGGCCTCGCGGACCTTCTGCACGATGACCTGCTTGGCGGTCTGGGCGGCGATACGACCGAATTCGATGGACTCGATCTTCTCTTCGATCACGTCACCTACCTTGGCTTCAGGGTGGGTCTCGTGAATCTTGGCCAGCCAGGTCTCGATAGCCGGATCGTCCAGATCGGCTTCGTCGACAACTGTCCAGCGACGGAAGGTCTCGTAGCTACCGGTGTGGCGGTTGATTTCCACACGCAGATCGACTTCGTCTTCAAAACGTTTTTTGGTTGCAGTAGCCAGGGCCACTTCCAGCGCTTCGAAAATGACGCCGGGCGGTACACCTTTTTCGTTGGATACCGATTCAACAACCAGCAGTACTTCTTTGCTCATCGTACGCCTCGCCTTGCGCAAGCCATTGGGCCCGGATAGTCCGCCGGGCCCGGCACGTCTCAGTCAAAACTGGGAATAATATTGGCCTTGTCGATCGAGTCGATCGGCAACAGGAACTCTTGATCGTCCACCTGGACCACCACATCCTGCTCCTCCACACCGCGGAGAAGGCCCTGGAAGTTACGACGACCCTCGAAGGGTGAGCGCAGCTTGATCTTCACTTGTTCGCCGGCATGCGAGGCAAACTGTTCGAGCGTGAACAGCGGGCGTTCCATGCCAGGAGAAGAAACCTCTAGGGTATATTCAGAGCTGATCGGATCTTCCACATCGAGAACGCTGCTGACCTGACGGCTGACTTCAGCGCAGTCGTCCACCAGAATCCCGCCTTCCTTGTCGATGTAGACACGTAGTACCGAATGCTTGCCTTGGGAGACGAATTCAATCCCCCAGCATTCGAAGCCCAGCCCCGTGACCACCGGGGCCAACAAGGCCTGCAACTGTTCTAGCTTGCTCGACACCTGAACCCCCTCGTGCATGCTGTGCAAATGAAAAATGGGCGAAGCGCCCATCCCTGAAAGCGCCGTTGGACAACGACGCCGAAAACTGTTCGGTTAGCAAAAAGCCCCTGAAAAGGGGCTCCGCTGAAGCTGGTTGCGGGGGCTGGATTTGAACCAACGACCTTCGGGTTATGAGCCCGACGAGCTACCAAGCTGCTCCACCCCGCGACAAAGCTGGGGCGAAAGTATAAGACCGAACCCGTTGCTGGGTCAATCCGACCTCCACCTACAAGAAAGCCCGCATAAAGCGGGCTCTCTTGCTTCAATTGGTACCGAGAAGGGGACTCGAACCCCTACACCCTATGGGCACAACCACCTCAAGGTTGCGTGTCTACCAATTCCACCACCTCGGCAATACTACTTCTTGAAACCCGTTACTTCTGCTCTTCGGTTGGAGGAGGTACATCACCAGCGTGGGTGGTTTCGCTCTTCTGCTCCTGGAGCACCGGTACATCATCATTTACTGCCGGCTTTGGCTTTTGCACTTCCAACACCGCTGGATCTGGAAGTCCCGCCTCGCTCAACTGGTGAGCTTGTTGCTTGGCGAAGTATCCTAACCCAAGTGCTGTCAGAAAGAAAGTGGCAGCAAGTATAGCAGTAAATTTACTCAGGAAGGTAGCAGAACCTTGGCTTCCGAACACAGTATTTGAAGCACCTGCGCCGAAAGATGCACCTGCTTCCGCACCTTTACCCTGTTGCAACAGAACCAGCACTACAAGCGACAGCGCTGCCAACAGATGAAAAACAACGATGACTGTTTCCAGCATTTGTTCAGTTTCCTGCGGCGCGACAAATTGCACCGAATTCGTCTGCGTTCAGGGATGCTCCACCAATGAGCCCCCCATCAATATCCGGCATGCCGAACAGTTCGGCCGCATTGGCCGCCTTCACGCTACCGCCGTAGAGAAGCTGCACATTTTCTGCAACTTCGGCGTCCTTCGCTGCCAACTGCTTGCGGATGGCGGCGTGCACATCCTGAGCCTGCTGCGGCGAGGCCGTCAAACCTGTACCGATGGCCCATACAGGCTCATAGGCAATGACTGCATTGGCAAAAGCGGCAATACCGAACGCGTCGATAACACTGCTTAGTTGACGCTCTACAACTTCTAGCGTCTTGCCTGCTTCGCGCTCTGCGAGAGTTTCCCCTATACAGAGCACTGGCGTCAAACCACTTTTCTGAGCGGCTGCAAACTTGTCATTCAGCACTTCTTCACGTTCGCCGATAATCTGGCGACGCTCGGAGTGGCCAATCAACACCAACTTGCAGCCTACTTCAGCCAACTGACTCGGTGCAATTTCACCGGTCAGCGCACCCTGTTCGGGCATTACTGCAGAATTCTGGGCTCCAACGGCGATCCCTTTGCCTTTCAGGCCATCAATGACTTCATTGATGAACAGGGCCGGTGGGAACACCGCAACTTCGACACCTTCGGGAATGAGCATTTTGCCCAAGCCTTGAGTCAGCTCAGCGACGCTGGCGCGGTTACCGTGCATCTTCCAGTTACCAGCTACCATAGGGCGACGCATGCTTTACCTCGTCGGTCAAAGTGGGCGCAGATCTTACCCAACCCGATCTGCGCTGGCAAGCCCAATTCAGATACAAACTTCAGCAACCAGCTTGGCCAGGGCTTCGGCGTGCGTACGCACCTGGCTTTCGTCGTCACCTTCGACCATCACCCGGACCAGCGGCTCGGTGCCGGACTTGCGCAACAGCACACGCCCCCGCCCCGCCATGTCCTCGGTAGCCTTGGCACTGGCCTCCTGCACCGCAGGGTGCTCCAGCGGGTCGACCTTGCTTGCGCCGAAGCGCACGTTGATCAGCACCTGCGGGCACTTGCGCAGGGCCTGACGGGCCTGTGCCAGGGTCTCACCGCGGCGCCTCAGGGCCAGCAGCACCTGCAGGGCGGCAATAATCGCATCACCGGTGGTGGTGTGGTTGCAGCACACGACATGCCCGGAGTTTTCGCCACCCACCAGCCAGTTGCGCTCGAGCAGCTCGGCCATGACGTAGCGATCGCCTACCTTGGCCCGCACGAACGGAATATCCAGGTCCTTGAGCGCGAGCTCCAGGCCCAGGTTGCTCATCAGCGTACCCACCACACCGCCCTGCAACTTGCCACGCTCGTGAAGGTCACGGGCGATGATGAACAGCAACTCGTCGCCGTCGACAATGGCACCGGTATGGTCAACCATCAGCACGCGGTCGCCATCGCCATCGAAGGCGATGCCCAGGTCGGCGTGGCCTACCAGTACCGCCGCCTGCAGCGACTCGATATGGGTTGAACCGCAACTTTCGTTGATGTTCAGGCCATCAGGCTGCGCATGCAGTACGGTTACATCGGCACCCAGCTCGCGGAACACGCTCGGCGCGACCTTGTAGGTGGCGCCATGGGCGCAGTCGACCACCAGCTTGAGGCCATCGAAGCTGGTGCTGGTAGGGACGCTGCTCTTGCAGAATTCGATGTAGCGGCCGGCAGCGTCATTGATGCGCGACACTTTGCCCAGCTTGCTCGACTCGACCACCGTCATGGGCTGGTCAAGCAGCTCTTCGATCATCAGCTCGACTTCGTCCGGCAGCTTGGTGCCCTGGCCCGAGAAGAACTTGATGCCGTTGTCATCGTGCGGGTTGTGCGAGGCACTGATGACGATACCTGCCTCGGCATGGAAGGTGCGCGTGAGGTAGGCAATGGCCGGGGTTGGCATCGGCCCGAGCAGCATCACGTCGGCACCCGCCGCGGACAGGCCGGCCTCGAGTGCAGACTCGAACATGTACCCGGAGATACGCGTGTCCTTGCCCACCAGCACGCGGCAGTTGCCTTGCTTGCGGAAGGCCATGCCCGCCGCCCAACCCAGCTTCAGCATGAAGTCAGGGGTGATCGGGTATTCGCCGACGCGGCCACGGATGCCGTCGGTACCAAAGTATTTTCTGCTCATAGGGACTCCAATGTTCTTATTCGGCGTTCTGTACCGCAGCGATCATGCGCACTACATCGGCAGTTTCGGCCACATCATGGACGCGCAGAATACTGGCCCCCTTGGTCATGGCCAATGCCGCCAGCGCCAGGCTGCCATACAGCCGCTCACCGACCGGACGATCCAGCGTCAGGCCGATCATGCTCTTGCGTGAAACGCCCACCAGCAGCGGGCGCCCCAGGCGATAGAGCGCTTCCATGTGTTTGAACAGGCTAAGGTTGTGCGCCAGGGTCTTGGCGAACCCGAAGCCCGGGTCGAGAATGATGCGATCCGCACCGATGCCCGCTGCTGCGCACGCGGCCATCCGTTGCTCAAGATACCGCGTTACGTCGGCGGTCACATCCTCGTAATGCGGGTCATCCTGCATGTTCCCCGGCTCGCCGCGCATGTGCATCAGGCACACTGGCAAACCGGTAGCCGCTGCCGCGTCCAGCGCGCCATCGCGCTCCAGCGCACGCACATCGTTGATAAGGCCGGCACCCAGCCGGGCCGACTCGCGAATGACCGCAGGCGTAGAGGTATCGACCGAGATGACCACGTCGAGGCGGGCGTTGATGGCCTCGACCATCGGCGCTACCCGCTCGAGCTCCTCGGTTACCGACACTGCCCGCGCACCGGGGCGAGTCGACTCGCCACCAATGTCGATCAGTGTCGCACCGGCCGCGACCATGGCCTCGGCATGGCGCAACGCCTCATCGCGCTGGCTGAAGCGACCACCATCGGAAAAGGAGTCGGGGGTGATATTGAGAATACCCATGACATGGGTACGGGACAAATCAAGAACCCGGTTGCCGCAAGGCAACCGGGTCGGGTACAGCTTCGAGCTCATAGATGCCCTTAGAGTTGAGCCGCTGGGCCGCCAATCGGCGATTCTGGACGATCATTCTGGGCAGTCGGGGTGCCCGAGTTCTTGTCGTCATCCCAGTCACGCGGTTCGCGTGGCGTACGACCAGCCATGATGTCGTCGATCTGGTCGGCATCGATGGTCTCGTACTTCATCAGCGCTTCGGTCATCGCTTCGAGCTTGTCGCGGTTGTCGATCAGCAGCTGCTTGGCGGTGGCGTAGCACTGGTCGATGATGCTGCGCACCTCGGAGTCGATCAGCTTGGCGGTCTCGCCGGACACGCTGGCGTGCTGGCTGCCAGCACTGCGGCCGAGGAACACCTCACCCTCTTCTTCCGCATACATCAGCGGGCCGAGTTTTTCCGACAGGCCCCACTTGGTGACCATGTTCCGGGCGAGCTGGCTGGCGCGCATGATGTCGTTGGACGCACCCGTGGTGACACCGTCGAAGCCCAAGGTCATTTCTTCGGCGATACGGCCACCGTACAGCGAGCAGATCTGGCTGATCAGCGCGCGCTTGGACAGGCTGTAGCGGTCTTCCTCGGGCAGGAACATGGTCACGCCCAGCGCGCGACCGCGCGGGATGATCGACACCTTGTACACCGGGTCGTGCTCAGGCACCAGGCGACCGACGATGGCGTGGCCAGCTTCGTGGTAGGCGGTGTTTTTCTTTTCTTTCTCGGACATGACCATGGTCTTGCGCTCGGCGCCCATCATGATCTTGTCCTTGGCCAGCTCGAACTCTTTCATTTCGACCAGGCGCTTGTTGGAACGCGCAGCGAACAGCGAAGCCTCGTTGACCAGGTTGGCCAGGTCGGCACCGGAGAAGCCAGGGGTACCACGGGCAATGACCGCCGGGTTGACGTTGTCGCCAATCGGCACTTTGCGCATGTGCACCTTGAGGATCTGCTCACGGCCGCGAATGTCCGGCAGGCCAACCACCACCTGGCGGTCGAAGCGGCCTGGGCGCAGCAGCGCAGGGTCCAGTACGTCCGGACGGTTGGTGGCGGCGATGACGATGATGCCATCGTTCATTTCGAAGCCGTCCATCTCTACCAGCAACTGGTTGAGGGTCTGCTCACGCTCGTCGTGACCGCCGCCCATGCCGGCGCCACGGTGGCGACCCACGGCGTCGATCTCGTCGATGAAGATGATGCACGGCGCGTGCTTCTTGGCCTGCTCGAACATGTCGCGCACACGGCTGGCGCCGACGCCGACGAACATCTCGACGAAGTCCGAACCGGAAATGGTGAAGAACGGTACCTTGGCTTCACCGGCGATGGCCTTGGCCAGCAGGGTCTTACCGGTACCCGGCGGGCCGACCATCAGCACGCCACGCGGGATGCGGCCACCCAGGCGCTGGAACTTGCCCGGGTCACGCAGGAATTCGACCAGCTCGCCAACCTCTTCCTTGGCTTCGTCGCAACCTGCAACGTCGGCCAGGGTGGTTTTTACCTGGTCTTCGGACAGCAGGCGCGCCTTGCTCTTGCCGAAGCTCATCGGCCCGCCCTTGCCGCCTGCGCCACCTTGCATCTGGCGCATGAAGAACATGAACACGGCGATGATCACCAGGATCGGGAAGCTTGCCACCAGCAATTGAGTCCAGATGCTCTGCTGCTCGGGCTGCTTGCCTTCGACGACCACATGATTGTCGACCAGGTCGCCGATCAGGCCGTTGTCGGTAATGGCCGGGCGAACCGTCTTGAAGCTGTCGCCGTCGGCGCGCTTGCCGGTAATGATGTAGCCGTCGACGGTCACACGCTCGACCTTGCCATCCTTGACCTGCTGGATGAAGTCGGAGTAGTTGAGGGTCTGCGGCTCGTTAGGGCTGGAGAAGTTGTTCATCACTGTCACCAGGACAGCTGCGATGATCAACCACAGGATCAGATTCTTTGCCATGTCGTTCAATTCGCTACCCTCTGAGGCCGGCGCACGACGCAGCCGTGCCTCGCATGATATTCATCGCCCTAACTTACTACATTACCTACGCATCCGCAGGCACCGTCTGTAACCCTTTGTGAAACCTAGACTACACGAAGTTCGGACGATCCTGACGGGGTAGCCGATTGGAAATAACTATCGGCCACCCCGTGGCACGCCTTTCACACGCCTTTGAAACCTTTGCCCAGCAGGTACTGCTCACGCGAGCGATCTCGCGATGAGGACGGCTTGCGCATCTGCACCTTGTCGAACTTGGTGCGCACATCCTTCAGGTACATGTCGAAGCCTTCGCCCTGGAAAATCTTGATGAGGAAGTCACCACCCGGCTTGAGCACGCGGGTTGCCAGGTCCAATGCCAGTTCGCACAGGAACATGGCACGCGGCATGTCCACCTCGGGCGTACCACTCATATTGGGGGCCATGTCGGAAATCACAAGGTCTACGTGCGAATCACCGACGGCGTCGAGGATCTGTTGCAGCACTTCATCCTGGGTGAAGTCGCCCTGAATGAAGGTAACGTCAGGGATCGAGTCCATTTCCAGAATGTCGGAAGCGATCAGGCGGCCTTGGCCACCAATCAGACGACTGGTCACCTGCGACCAGCCGCCCGGGGCTGCGCCCAGGTCGATGACGCTCATGCCAGGACGGATCAGGCGGTCTTTCTCCTGAATCTCCAGCAGTTTGTAGCTCGCGCGCGAGCGGTAGCCATCCTTCTGCGCCTGCTTAACAAAAGGGTCGTTAAAATGCTCTCGCAGCCAGTTGGCGCTGCTTTTGGAACGTTGTACCACGGGGCACCTCGATGATATGCGTCGTGATTGACTGGGCGGAGCCAGGGGCCCTCGGGTAAAATGCCTGTCAATTTTACAGAATCAGACGGAAAGGGTCAGATTATGCCGCTCAATAACGAGCAGAAGAAGCAATACAAGTCCATTGGTCATGACCTGAAGCCGGTCCTGATCGTTGCTGGCAACGGTGTGAACGAAGGCGTGGCCGCCGAATTGGAGCGTGCGCTCGCCGATCATGAGCTGATCAAGGTCGAGATTCGCTCCGAAGATCGTGAAGAACGTGCCGCCGCCATTGCCGAGCTGTGCAAGGTGGGCCGCGCCGAGCTGGTGCAGACCATCGGCAAGAAAGCGCTGATCTACCGCAAGAACCCGCAGCCGAACAAGCAGCTGTCCAACATCCACCGTTTCAAGTAACGGTGGCGCCGATCAGTGGCGCGCCTTGCGCGCCCTGACCGGTACCGGTTGGGCCACCAGCACGATGCCGGAAAAACCCAGCACCAGGAAACAGAACATCTGCCAGCGCTCGCCGACCGAAATGCCGTAGCGCAAGGTGTAATACCCCACACAGGCTGCAAAACCCAGCAGCAGCATCTGGCCACGAAATTGCCGCCACCAGGCCGCCAGGCCATCCACCCTCGCCAGCACGGCCAATTGGGTAAGCAACCCTAACAGCGCCACGCCAATCAACCAGCGGTCGATCTGCCCGGCGATGTCCTGCACCAGCAACGGTGCCAGGCCACTGACCTTGAGCGCCGGCACCAACCCCACGTGGAACACCCACAGGCCTCCGACCCAGAATACCTGGGCCAGCTGCCAGAGGATCCCCTCGAGGGATGGCGCCCGAAGGCGCCTGTCAGATGTGCTGGACTTCGACAATCTCGTACTCGACCGTGCCGCTTGGCGTCTTGATGACGACGACGTCGCCCTCTTCCTTGCCGATGATGGCACGGGCAATCGGCGCGCTGGCCGAAAGTTTGCCGAGCTTGATATTGGCCTCGTCCTCACCAACGATCTGGTACTTCACACGCTCGTCGGTTTCGGTGTTGGCCAGCTCCACGGTGGTGCCGAAGATGACCTTGCCGGTATGGGGGATGGTAGTCACGTCGATCACCACCGAGTTCTGCAGGCGGCCTTCGATATCACGGATACGTGCCTCGACCATGCCCTGCTCTTCACGGGCAGCATGGTATTCGGCGTTTTCCTTGAGGTCACCCAGTTCGCGCGCTTCACCAATCGCCTGGCTCAGGCGTGGGCGCTCGGTCTTGCTCAGGAACAGGTGCTCCTCTTCCAGGGCGCGAGCGCCCTGGACGGTCATCGGGTATTTGGTAATGCTCATGCTTCAAGTCCTGCATGCAGATCCTGCAAGCGACGAACGGTCTTTTCAGGGCCGAATTTCAGCGCTTCGCAGATGGCTTCACCTGCCGCAATGGTCGTGGTGCAGTAGATCTTGTGCTGCAGCGCATTGCGACGAATCGAGTAGGAATCGGCGATCGACTGGCGCCCTTCGGTGGTGTTGATGATCAGCGACACTTCGTCGTTCTTGATCATGTCTACCACGTGCGGACGCCCTTCGGTCACTTTGTTCACGCGGCGCACTTTCAGGCCGGCCGCTTCGATAACCTTGGCGGTACCTGCAGTAGCAACCACTTCGAAGCCCAGGGCGATCAGGTCACGGGCAACGCCAGCCACTTGTGGCTTGTCGTCGTCACGTACGCTGATGAACGCGGTACCGCCGGTCGGCAGCACTTCGCTGGCACCCATCTGGGCCTTGGCGAACGCTTCACCGAAGCTGTCACCGACACCCATGACTTCACCGGTCGATTTCATCTCAGGGCCGAGGATCGGGTCAACCCCTGGGAACTTGGCGAACGGGAAGACGGCTTCCTTGACGCTGTAGAAGTTCGGGATGATTTCCTTGGTGAAGCCCAGTTCTTTCAGGGTTTTGCCAGCCATGACGCGGGCAGCGATCATCGCCAGGGAAGTGCCGATGCACTTGGAAACGAACGGTACGGTACGCGAGGCGCGCGGGTTGACTTCGATCACGTAGATCTTGTCGCCCTGCAGGGCCAACTGCACGTTCATCAGGCCGACAACGCCCAGCTCCAGGGCCATTTTCGACACCTGTACACGGACTTCGTCCTGCACTTCCTTGCTCAGCGAGTAAGGCGGCAGCGAGCACGCCGAGTCACCGGAGTGCACGCCGGCCTGTTCGATGTGCTGCATGATTGCGCCGATGACCACGTCGGTACCGTCGCAGACCGCATCAACGTCCATCTCGATGGCGCAGTTGAGGAAGTGGTCGAGCAGTACCGGGCTGTCATTGGACACCTGTACGGCTTCACGCAGGTAGCGCTTGAGCTCGTCCAGTTCGTAGACGATTTCCATCGCGCGGCCGCCCAGTACGTAGGACGGGCGCACCACCAGCGGGTAACCGATGCTGCCAGCGGCACGGATGGCTTCGTCTTCGCTGCGCACGGTAGCGTTTGGCGGCTGCAGCAGGTTCAGGCGCTGAACCATCTGCTGGAAGCGCTCACGGTCTTCGGCACGGTCGATGGCGTCCGGGCTGGTACCGATGATCGGTACGCCAGCTTCTTCCAGCGCGCGAGCCAGTTTCAGCGGGGTCTGGCCGCCGTAGTGGACGATGACGCCCTTCGGCTTCTCGACGCGGCAGACTTCCAGCACGTCTTCCAGGGTCAGCGGCTCGAAGTAGAGACGGTCGGAGGTGTCGTAGTCGGTGGAGACGGTCTCCGGGTTGCAGTTGACCATGATGGTCTCGTAACCGTCTTCACGCAGCGCCAGGGCCGCGTGTACGCAGCAGTAGTCGAACTCGATGCCTTGGCCGATACGGTTAGGGCCACCGCCCAGGATCATGATCTTGTCGCGGGTCGACGGGTTGGCCTCGCACTCTTCCTCGTAGGTCGAATACAGGTAGGCGGTGTCGGTGGCGAACTCGGCGGCGCAGGTATCGACGCGCTTGTAGACCGGGAACACTTCCAGCTTGTGACGGTGACGGCGCAGGTTCTTGTCGGTGATGCCGAGCAGTTTGGCCAGGCGCTGGTCCGAGAAGCCCTTGCGCTTGAGGCGCAGCATGTAGTCCTTGTCGATGGCCGACAGGGCCAGGGTCTTGACCTTCTCTTCTTCCTTGATCAGATCTTCCATCTGCACCAGGAACCACATGTCGATGCCGGTCAGGGCGAAGATTTCTTCGCAGGTCATGCCCGAACGCATGGCGTCGGCCACGTACCAGATACGCTCGGCACCCGGCACGGTCAGTTCGCGCTTGAGGATGCTGGCGGCATCAGGGCTGGCCAGGTCGACTTTCGGGTCCAGACCGCAGGCACCGACTTCCAGGCCGCGCAGGGCTTTCTGCAGGGACTCCTGGAAGGTACGGCCGATGGCCATGACTTCACCCACGGACTTCATCTGGGTGGTCAGGCGGGCGTCGGCTTTCGGGAATTTCTCGAAGGCAAAGCGCGGCAGCTTGGTGACGACGTAGTCGATCGACGGCTCGAAGGACGCTGGGGTGCGGCCGCCGGTGATGTCGTTCTGCAGCTCGTCCAGGGTGTAACCAATGGCCAGCTTGGCGGCGATCTTGGCGATCGGGAAGCCGGTAGCCTTGGAGGCCAGGGCGGACGAACGCGATACACGCGGGTTCATCTCGATGACGACCATGCGGCCGGTGTCCGGGCAGATACCGAACTGCACGTTGGAACCGCCGGTTTCAACACCGATTTCACGCAGCACCGCCAGCGAGGCGTTGCGCATGATCTGGTATTCCTTGTCGGTCAGGGTCTGCGCCGGGGCAACGGTGATCGAGTCGCCGGTGTGCACGCCCATCGGGTCGAAGTTTTCGATCGAGCAGACGATGATGCAGTT
>Ga0213821_1000706_pt1 | contig 18823 bp, 15 predicted proteins | sample MC6MC0909MG_FD_179894 | JGI IMG/M metagenome (GOLD analysis project Ga0213821, IMG submission 179894) | Enriched soil aggregate microbial communities from Iowa State University, Ames, United States - MC6-MC0909-MG | ecosystem: Environmental > Terrestrial > Soil > Unclassified | place: USA: Iowa...
CTGGCCAGCACCATCGGCGCCGGCAACCCGCTGACCAACGGCGACACCCCGCTGCTGACCTGCGACGTCTGGGAACACGCCTACTACATCGACTACCGCAACGTCCGTCCGAAGTACGTCGAGGCGTTCTGGAACCTGGTCAACTGGAAGTTCGTTGCCGAGCAGTTCGAAGGCAAGACCTTCACTGCCTGAGTGGCTTCTGGCTTGTAGAAAAAACCCGGCACTTGCCGGGTTTTTTTGTGGCTGCGCTATGGCTTGGCGCTAGAGAAGCCTGGGGCATGCACAGCGAGGCCAAAGGCAGCCCCGATCAGTGCCAGCCACTACAATTTTTCACCGTCTGGCGCCCTTCTCCCTCTTGCTCCCCTGGCATAGCGCGCTAACATCAAACGTCTGGAAAGTTGACGCAACGCACTCAAGTCGCAGGGGCGCGCAACCGATACAGTACCGAAGGCAGCAAGGTCGATAGTCTATTGCCGAAGCTAATGGCAAAATAGTGGCATGCGCATGGATTAAGGAAACCCCATTGAAGCTGGAATTTCGCAACAGCTTATCGGTCAAGTTGCTCAGGGTCGTGCTGCTTTGCGCACTGGCGGTCGGCGTGGTTCTGAGCTGTGCGCAGATCGTCTACGACACCTACAAGACCCGCCAGGCCGTGAACAATGATGCCCAGCGCATCCTCGACATGTTCCGCGACCCGTCGACCCAGGCTGTGTACAGCCTCGACCGGGAAATGGGCATGCAGGTCATGGAAGGCCTGTTTCAGGACGAGTCGGTGCGCATGGCCTCTATCGGCCACCCCAACGAAACCATGCTGGCGGAAAAATCCCGGCCGCTGCAGGACATGTCCATGCGCTGGCTGACCGACCTGTTTCTCGGCCAGGAACGCACCTACACCACTCAACTGGTCGGCCGCGGCCCCTATAGCGAATACTACGGCGACCTGAGCATTACCCTCGACACCGCCGCCTATGGCGAAGAATTCCTGATCAACGCAGTGATCATCTTCATCTCCGGCGTGCTGCGCGCGCTGGCCATGGGCCTGGTGCTGTACCTGGTCTATCACTGGCTGCTGACCAAGCCGTTGTCGAAAATCATCGAGCACCTCACCCAGATCAACCCCGACCGCCCCAGCCAGCATCAGATTCCACTGATCAAGGGCCATGAGCGCAACGAACTGGGGCTGTGGGTCAATACTGCCAACCAGCTGCTGGCGTCGATCGAACGCAACACGCATCTGCGCCACGAAGCCGAAAACAGCCTGCAACGCATGGCCCAGTACGACTTCCTCACCGGTCTGCCCAACCGCCAGCAGTTGCAACAGCAGCTCGACCAGATCCTCGTCGATGGCGGCCGCCTGCAACGGCGCGTGGCGGTACTGTGCGTGGGCCTGGACGACTTCAAAAGCATCAACGAGCAATTCAACTACCAGGTCGGCGACCAGTTGCTGCTGGCCCTGGCCGACCGTCTGCGCGCCCACAGCGGCCGCCTTGGCGCCCTGGCGCGCTTGGGTGGCGATCAATTCGCCCTGGTCCAGGCCAATATCGAGCAGCCCTATGAAGCGGCCGAGCTGGCCCAGAGCATCCTCGATGATCTGGAAGCGCCGTTCGCCGTCGACCTGCAGGAAATCCGCCTGCGCGCGACCATCGGCATCACTCTGTTCCCGGAAGACGGTGACAGCACCGAGAAGCTGCTGCAAAAAGCCGAGCAGACCATGACCCTGGCCAAGGCCCGCTCGCGCAACCGCTACCAGTTCTACATCGCCAGCGTCGACAGCGAGATGCGTCGGCGCCGCGAGCTGGAAAAAGACCTGCGTGAAGCGCTGCCGCGCAACCAGCTGTACCTGGTCTACCAGCCGCAGATCAGCTATCGCGATCATCGCGTGGTCGGCGTCGAAGCGCTGCTGCGCTGGCAGCACCCGGAACTGGGCATGGTCCCGCCGGATCAGTTCATCCCACTGGCCGAGCAGAACGGCAACATCATCAGCATCGGCGAATGGGTGCTCGACCAAGCCTGCCGGCAGCTGCGTGAATGGCACGACCTGGGCTTCAGCGAATTGCGCATGGCGGTCAACCTGTCGACCGTGCAGCTGCACCACAATGAGCTGCCGCGGGTGGTCAACAACCTGCTGCAGGCCTACCGCCTGCCGCCGCGCAGCCTGGAGCTGGAAGTCACCGAGACCGGCCTGATGGAAGACATCAGCACCGCCGCCCAGCACCTGCTGAGCCTGCGCCGCTCCGGCGCGCTGATCGCCATCGACGACTTCGGTACGGGGTATTCCTCGCTCAGCTATTTGAAATCGCTGCCGCTGGACAAGATCAAGATCGACAAGAGCTTCGTCCAGGACCTGCTCGATGACGATGACGACGCGACCATCGTTCGCGCCATCATCCAGCTGGGCAAGAGCCTGGGCATGCAGGTGATCGCCGAAGGCGTGGAGACCGCCGAACAAGAGACCTACATCATTGCCCAGGGGTGTCATGAAGGTCAGGGCTATCACTACAGCAAACCGTTGTCGGCCCGGGAGCTCACCGCCTTCCTGCGCCAGGCGCAACGCAATCAGGTGTCGGCGCTGTAACCCTTGCCACTGCTGAGAATGCCCTGGCAACCGGCATTTGCATGAATTGCGTGCCCACCCCTTTACAGCAAATGCAAATCTTTCGCATGATGTTGCGGTTTCGCGTGCCACGCCGCGCAGTCCAACCACACGACGCAGGGAAACCAATAATGATTCGAATGCCTCTGGCCTCCGCCAGTCTGCTGGCCATCGCCATCGCTCTCGCCGGTTGCGGCGAAGGCAAGGACGACAAGGCTGCCGCACCGCAAGCCCAGGCACCTGCTGCCGCCAGCACCGCTGCTGCGGCGCCTGGGGCGATCGACGAAGCCGCCGGCAAGGCCGTGGTCAAGCACTACGCCGAGCTGGTCCATGCCGTGTACAGCGACTCGCTGAGCACCGCCAAGACCCTGCAGAGCGCCATCGACGCGTTCCTGGCCAAGCCTAACGATGAAACCCTGAAGGCGGCCAAAGACGCCTGGGCCGCCTCGCGCGTGCCTTACCTGCAGAGCGAGGCGTTCCGCTTTGGCAACACCATCATCGACGACTGGGAAGGCCAAGTTAACGCCTGGCCGCTGGACGAAGGCCTGATCGACTACGTCGACAAGAGCTACGAGCACGCCCTGGGTAACCCAGCCGCCAGCGCCAATATCATCGCCAACACCGAGATCCAGGTCGGCGAAGACAAGATCGACGTCAAGGACATCACCCCCGAGAAGCTCGCCAGCCTCAATGAGCTGGGCGGTTCGGAAGCCAACGTCGCCACCGGCTACCACGCCATCGAATTCCTGCTCTGGGGCCAGGATCTCAACGGCACCGGCCCAGGCGCGGGCAACCGCCCAGCGACCGACTACCTGGAAGGCAAAGGCGCCACTGGCGGTCACAACGAGCGTCGCCGTGCCTACCTCAAAGCGGTCACCGACCTGCTGGTCAAAGACCTCGAAGAGATGGTTGGCAACTGGGCACCGAACGTCGCCGACAACTACCGCGCCAAGCTTGAAGCCGAGCCGGTCAACGACGGCGTGCGCAAGATGCTGTTCGGCATGGGCAGCCTGTCGCTGGGTGAACTGGCCGGCGAGCGCATGAAGGTCTCCCTGGAAGCCAACTCGCCTGAAGACGAGCACGACTGCTTCAGCGACAACACCCACTACTCGCACTTCTACGACGCCAAGGGTATCCGCAACGTCTACCTGGGCGAGTACACCCGAGTCGATGGCAGCAAGCTGACCGGCCCGAGCCTGTCGTCGCTGGTGGCCAAGGTCGACCCGGCCGCTGACGCCACCCTCAAGGCTGACCTGGAGGCCACCGAGGCCAAGATCCAGGTCATCGTTGACCACGCGCTCAAGGGCGAGCACTACGATCAGCTGATCGCCGCCGACAACGCTGCCGGCAACCAGATCGTGCGTGACGCCATCGCCTCGCTGGTCAAGCAGACCGGCGCGATCGAGCAGGCTGCCGGCAAGCTGGGCATTGCCAACCTGAACCCGGATACCGCTGATCACGAATTCTGATCGGCTGATCCTGGCTCATCAAAATGGCGGCCTTCGGGCCGGCCAGTCAATTAAGAATCGGGGCTGCTTTGCAGCCCTTCGCGGGCAAGCCCGCTCCCACAGAGGAAGCGTTTACCTGAAGGTCGACGCAATCCCTGTGGGAGCGGGCTTGCCCGCGAAGGGCCGCAAAGCGGCCCCAATTCGTATATACCGGGCGTTGTCGTTTGGTGGCCCTAGCGCATCCCGCTGTAGGGATCGGCAATGCTGTCAGCCATCTCCGCCACGGCATCGTCGATCGCCTCGCGGGTTGCAGCTGAAATCCGCTGCTTATCGAGCCCCAGAAGAAATTCCCACACTCCCACCAAGCCCAGTCGAGACACTATCGACAACAGGTTCTCGGTGATCTCAAGATCATCCCGCCAGCGACTGATGAGCAACTGTTCCAGCCGCCCCTTCAGCGCCTCATCGAGCAAGCTGTAGGTATGCCATTGCCGATCAGCCAGCTCGTATAGCGCCTCGGTCAGTGGCAGTGTGGCCATGTCATCCGGCGCCAGCAGGATGGCTTCGAACTCATCACGAATACTCTGCGGCGGCATGCCGTCGGGCAGGGACTGATAATAGTCAGGTGTTTTCATCGCTAGAAATCTACGGGAATGTGAGTTTGATTACCGGCCTTTCTGTAGAGCTTGCCATCCTGGCCCAGCAGCTTGCCACCAATCCTGATTTGCGCAGTCCAGCCGGCGCCAGAGTTGGAGCCGGGGAACTTAGCCGCAGCATTGCTATCCGGCGCATGCCATTTGACCTCGACCTTCTGCCCACCAATGACGTAGTTGAACTTACTCCCGTCGGTAATCGTCACCGAAGGTTTGAATCCGTCAGGTGTGCCCGGAGGTACCAGCTTGCGCAGATCATCGATGTGAATTCGACCGTTGTTCAGCGCCTCACTGGCCGACCGTTGCGGATTGAAGAACGCAGGCGTCTGGCCCGTTTTCGACGGCTGATTGAGCGCGCCAAAGTCGCCTTCGGCACGCGACACGGCGTTGTCCCATTTGGCTGGCGTCGAGCCTGGTGAAACGCTGCCTGGCTCAACACTCCCAGCCTTGCCAACGGAGCCCGCGCTGGCCAGGCCTTTACCCATGCCGCCGAGCGCCAGCGGATTCAAGCCAAAGGGACTGAAGCCGGTTTGCTCGGTGTATTTGCTGGCTTCGCTCATCCAGCGTGGATCGTTCGATTGGTAGAGCTGGGCGATGTAGTCAAGGTGCAGCTGGCCGGCCAAGGTCCAGTCACTGAGGTTGTCGCCGCCAATGAAGGTGTAGCCCCGCAGGATCTTGCTGGCCGCGCCTTCCGGCAATTGGCTTTCCAAGGCATCGATTGCCTTGGAGCCCATGTCGATCTCGGCCCGGATCGCCGCGCAAGTCCTTCGCGAATTTAAGAACCGTCCCACAAACCGGCGCGGTAACTGACAACGATTTCATCCAGTAGTTGCAAATTGCTCTTATTCAAACACCCCTAGCCTGCTAAGCTTGCACGCCGGTTTTTTGCCCAAGCCCAGGATCGTTGATGTCCTTGCTCCGCCTAAGCCCCCTGCTACTGGCTACTGCCCTGGCCGCCTGTGACGACGCCCCGCGTTTCACCCAGGCCGAGCCCGGCGAGGCCCTGTCTGGCGGCAAGGCGACGGTCCTGCGCAGCGACCGCAATGCCTTTTCCCTGCCTTCGGCCAATCTCTCGCCGGAGCGTCGGCTGGACTTTGCCGTTGGCAACAGTTTTTTCCGTAACCCCTGGGTGATCGCCCCCGCCACCACCACCGCGCGTGATGGCCTCGGCCCGCTGTTCAATACCAACGCCTGCCAGAACTGCCATGTGCGTGACGGACGCGGACATCCGCCCGAGCCGGGTGCCAGCAATGCGGTGTCGATGCTGGTGCGTTTGTCGATTCCTGACCAACCTGTCTACGCCCAAGAAATCCAGCGCCTGGGCGTGGTGCCGGAGCCGACCTACGGCACTCAACTGCAAGACATGGCCATCCCCGGCGTGACCCCGGAAGGCAAGGTGCGCGTGACCTACAGCAGCGAGACGGTCCGCTTTGCCGATGGCTACAGCGTCGAGCTACGCCGGCCGCAGTTGCAAATCAGCCAACTCGGTTATGGGCCGATGCATGCCGATACCCGCTTCTCCGCCCGCGTGGCACCGCCGATGATCGGCCTGGGCCTGCTCGAAGCCATCCCGGAGGCGGCCATCCTGGCTAACGCCGACCCGGACGATCGCAATGGCGACGGCATTCGCGGGCGGGCCAATCAGGTCTGGGATGATGCCCAAGGCAAGACCGTGCTCGGCCGATTCGGCTGGAAGGCCGGCCAGCCCAACGTCAACCAGCAGAACGTTCACGCCTTTGCCGGTGACATGGGCCTGACCACTACCCTGCTGCCGCACGATGACTGCACACCTGCCCAACTCGACTGCCTGGCCGCGCCGAATGGCGATGGTGCCGACGGCGAGAAGGAAGTCAGCGACAACATCCTGCGCCTGGTCACCTTCTATACCCGTAACCTCGGCGTGCCAGCGCGGCGCGACGTGGCTGCGCCGCCGGTGCTGGCCGGCAAGAACCTGTTCTTCCAGGCGGGCTGCCAAAGCTGCCACACGCCGCAGTTCACCACCGCCGCCGATGCCGCCGAGCCTGAACTGGCCAACCAGCTGATCCGCCCCTACAGCGACCTGTTGCTGCACGACATGGGCCCGGGGCTGGCCGACGACCGCAGCGAATTCGCCGCTGGCGGCCAAGACTGGCGCACCCCACCGCTGTGGGGCGTTGGCCTGACCGCAGCGGTCAGCGGCCACAGCCAATTGCTGCACGATGGCCGCGCCCGCAACCTGCTCGAAGCAGTGCTCTGGCACGGCGGCGAAGCGCAGGCGGCGCGCGACCAGGTCCTGACCTTCAATGCCGAGCAGCGCGCCGCGCTGCTGGCGTTCCTGAATTCTCTTTAAAACGCGCAAGGAGCCGGGCATGTTCCGACCCAAACTGTTGTTCACCAGCCTCGCCGCACTCGCCTTGGGTGCTTGCTCGCCGCAAGACCCACAAGCGGTGACATCCGCTGCCATCGCCAAGCAGGTGATCCTGCCGACCTACAGCCGCTGGGTCGAAGCCGACCGCCAGTTGGCCGCCAGTGCCCTGGCCTACTGCGAAGGCAAAACCTCGCTGGACGCCGCCCGCGCCGATTTCCTCAACGCGCAGAAAGCCTGGGCCGAGCTGCAACCGCTGCTGGTCGGCCCACTGGCCGAGGGTAACCGCCCCTGGCAGGTGCAGTTCTGGCCCGACAAGAAAAACCTGGTCGGCCGTCAGGTCGAGCAGCTGGTCAACGCCGACAAGCCAATCGACGCCCAGAGCCTGGGCAAGGCCAGCGTAGTGGTACGCGGTCTGTCGGCCTACGAGTACATCCTCTTCGACAGCAAGCCAGACGTCGCCACGCCTGAGCAGAAGGCCCGCTACTGCCCGCTGCTGGTGGCCATTGGCGAGCACCAGAAGGCCCTGGCCGAAGAGATCCTCAAGGGCTGGAACAGCACCGACGGCATGCTCTCGCAGATGACCAAGTTCCCTAACCAACGCTACGCTGACTCGCACGAAGCGATCGCCGATCTGCTGCGCGCCCAGGTCACCGCCCTGGATACCCTGAAGAAGAAGCTCGGCGCACCCATGGGCCGCCAGAGCAAGGGCATCGCCCAGCCGCTGCAAGCCGAAGCCTGGCGTAGCCACTCTTCGCTGAAAAGCCTGGAAGCCAGCCTCAAAGCCGCCCAAGCGGTGTGGGTCGGGGTCGACAATCAAGGCCTGCGTGGCCTGCTTGGCAAAGACCAGAGCGCCCTGGCGCAGAAGATCGACGACGCCTACGCAAGCTCGGTCAAACTGCTGGCCGACAACCACAAGACCCTGGGCGAGCTGCTGGCCGACGATGCCGGCAAACAGACGCTCAACCAGATCTACGACAGCCTCAACGTGGTGCACCGCCTGCATGAAGGCGAGCTGGCCAAGGCGTTGAACATCCAGCTGGGCTTCAATGCCAACGATGGTGACTGATCATGCTGCGACGCCAGGCCCTCAAACTCGGTAGCCTCCTGCTCAGCGCCCTGACCCTGGGCGGTTGGAGCCTGTTGCGCAACAAAGGCAGCGAACCGCTGCTGTTGTCGGCGCGTGACGACGCTGACGGCAAGCACTATGCCGTCGGCTACCGGCTGGACGGCAGCCAAGTGTTCGCCACCGAAGTGGGCCAGCGTTGCCACGCCATCATCAACCACCCCGAGCTGCCGATCGCCCTGTTCGTCGCCCGCCGCCCAGGTACCGAAAGCTACCTGGTCGACCTGCGTGACGGGCGCCTGCTGCAAACCATCCGCTCGCAACCGAACCGCCACTTCTATGGCCACGCGGTGATCCATAACAGCGGCGAGTGGTTGTATGCCACCGAGAACGACACCACAGACCCAGGACGTGGCGTGCTTGGCGTCTATCGCTTCGAAGGTGAACGGCTGGTGCATACGGGCGAGATCCCCACTCACGGGATCGGCCCGCATGAGCTGGCCTGGCTACCCGACGGCGAAACCCTGGTGGTGGCCAATGGCGGAATCCGCACCGAGGCCGAAAGCCGGGTAGAAATGAACCTCAACGCGATGGAGCCGAGCCTGGTCCTGATGCAGCGCGACGGCACCCTGCTGAGCAAGGAAACCCTTGCCCAGCAGATGAACAGCGTGCGTCACCTGGCCATTGCGGACGATGGTACGGTGGTCGCCTGCCAGCAGTTCATGGGCGATGCCGATGAAACTGCCGAACTGCTGGCGATCAAGCGCCCGGGTGAGCCGTTCAAGGCCTTCCCGGTGCCCGAGCGGCAGTTGCAGGCCATGGCCCAGTACACCGCCAGCGTGGCCATCCACAATGATTTACGCCTGGTGGCGCTGACTGCGCCGCGTGCCAACCGCTTGTTTATCTGGGATCTGGACAGTGCCCAGGTCAGGCTTGATGCACCGATGCCCGATTGTGCTGGGGTGGGTGCGGTAAAAGATGGTTTTGTCGTCACCTCCGGGCAGGGGCGCTGCCGCTTCTATGACTGTCGCAAGCAAGACTTGATCGGCCAGCCGATGGAACTGCCTTCGGGGTTCTGGGATAACCACCTGCATCTGGCCTGATCTGTTTTGTGTGCTAAGCACTGAGATAGTGGGGCCGCTTTGCGGCCCTTCGCGGGCAAGCCCGCTCCCACAGGTTTAGCGCAGGCTCAAGAGAGGCGCGGCCTCTGTGGGAGCGGGCTTGCCCGCGAAGGGCTGCAAAGCAGCCCCACTTCAGGTCTTGAAAACCTACCCAGCCACCTGTCTCTTCCCCCCCCTTTCCCACTTCTCTGAAAACAGGCAATACTCTTCCCATCCGCACGTGGGCAGGATCGCCCGTGGTCGTGCCATACCTATAACAACCACGCATCCAAGGAACCGGACTTATGCTGCGCCGCCGCATGCTGATCATGTTGGCCGTCGTGCTGCTGATTGTATTGATCCTGGGGGGCATCAAGGCCTTCTCGATCTACAACCAGATCCAGGTATTCACCGCGCCCAAGCCACCGATCAGCGTGGCCGCCGCGACCGCCGAGCAGCGCCAGTGGCAACAGCGACTGCCCGCTGTCGGCAGTCTCAAGGCCTTGCAGGGCGTCGACCTGAGCCTGGAAGTGGCCGGCACGGTCAAGTCGCTGCACTTCGACTCCGGCCAACAGGTCAAGGCCGGGCAATTGCTGCTGCAACTGGACAGCGACGCCGAAACCGCGCTGCTGGGCACCGCCCAGGCTGACCTGGGGCTGGCCAAGGTGGACTTCGGCCGCGGCAGCCAACTGGTCGGCGACCAGGCCATCTCCCGCGGTGAGTTCGACCGTTTGACTGCTCAATATCGGCGCAACCAGGCCGTGGTCGATCAGCTCAAGGCATCGCTGGCGAAAAAGAGCATCAAGGCGCCGTTCAGCGGCACCATCGGCATTCGCCAGGTGGATGTCGGCGACTTCCTCGCCAGCGGCACGGTGATCGCCACCCTGCAAGATGTATCCAGCCTCTACGTCGACTTCAACGTGCCCGAACAAGCCCTGCCGCAGCTGAGCCTCGGCCAGCAGGTACTGGTACAGGTGGGCGCCTTCCCCGGACAGACCTTCCCAGCCAGCCTCAGCGCGATCAACCCCAAGGTCGAGGAAAGCACGCGCAACCTGCTGGTGCGCGCCACCCTGGCCAATCCCGAGCGCAAGCTGCTGCCGGGGATGTTCGCCAATCTGCTGATCCTGCTGCCTGATCCACGCCCGCAAGTGGTGGTGCCGGAAAGCGCGATTACCTACACGCTGTATGGCAATTCGGTGTACGTCGTCAGCGCCAAGAAGGACAAGGACGGCCAGCCAGAAACCAACGCAGAAGGCCAACCCGTGCTGATCGCCGAGCAGCGCACGGTACAAACCGGCGAGCGCCGCGACGGCGTGGTGGTGATCAGCCAAGGACTCAAGGCGGGCGATCAGGTGGTCAGTGCCGGGCAACTGAAACTGACCTCGGGCGCGTCGATCCGGATCGCCCCCGACCACGCCCTGCAGCGGCAAAACTCACCCAACGCGCAGCGCACGGACTGAGGAGGCTGGCATGGCGTTCACCGATCCGTTCATCCGCCGCCCGGTGTTGGCCAGCGTGGTCAGCCTGCTGATCCTGCTGCTGGGTTTCCAGGCCTGGAGCAAGCTGCAGATCCGCCAGTACCCGCAGATGGAAAACGCCCTGATCACGGTGACCACCGCCTACCCCGGAGCCAACGCCGAAACCATCCAGGGCTACATCACCCAGCCGCTGCAGCAGAGCCTGGCCAGCGCCGAAGGCATCGACTACATGACCTCGGTGAGCCGCCAGAACTTCTCGATCATCTCCATCTACGCGCGTATCGGCGCCAACAGCGACCGGCTGTTCACCGAGCTGTTGGCCAAGGCCAACGAAGTGCGCAACAAGCTGCCGCAAGAATCCGAAGACCCGGTGCTGAGCAAAGAAGCCGCCGACGCTTCGGCGCTGATGTACATCAGCTTCTACAGCGAGCAGATGAGCAACCCGCAAATCACCGATTATCTGTCGCGGGTGATCCAGCCCAAGCTGGCCACCCTGCCAGGCATGGCTGAAGCCGAGATCCTCGGCAACCAGGTGTTCGCCATGCGCATCTGGATCGACCCGGTCAAGCTGGCAGGCTTCGGCCTCTCGGCCAACGATGTCACCGCGGCGGTGCGCCGCTACAACTTCCTTTCCGCTGCCGGTGAGGTCAAAGGCGAGTACGTGGTGACCAGCATCAACGCCACCACCGAACTGAAATCGCCGGAAGCCTTCGCCGCCCTGCCGCTCAAGACCGAGGGCGATACCCGGGTGCTGCTGGGCGACGTCGCGCGCGTCGAAATGGGCGCGGAAAACTACGACACGGTCAGCTCGTTCGATGGCACGCCATCGGTGTACATCGGCATCAAGGCCACGCCTGCGGCCAACCCGCTGGAGGTGATCAAGGAAGTGCGGCGGATCATGCCAGAGCTGGAGAGCCAGTTGCCGGCAAGCCTGAAGGTGTCCATCGCCTATGACGCCACGCTGTTCATCCAGGCCTCGATCGATGAAGTGATCAAGACCCTTGGCGAGGCGGTGCTGATCGTCATCGTCGTGGTGTTCCTGTTCCTCGGCGCGCTGCGTTCGGTGTTGATCCCGGTCATCACCATCCCGCTGTCGATGATCGGCGTGTTGTTTTTCATGCAGATGATGGGCTATTCGCTGAATTTGCTCACGCTGCTGGCGATGGTGCTGGCCATCGGCCTGGTGGTGGACGATGCCATCGTCGTGGTGGAAAACATCCACCGCCATATCGAAGAGGGCAAGTCGCCCTTCGATGCAGCCCTGGAGGGCGCCCGCGAAATCGCCATGCCGGTGGTGTCGATGACCATCACCCTGGCTGCCGTGTATGCGCCGATTGGCTTTCTGCAAGGACTGACCGGCGCCCTGTTCAAGGAGTTCGCCCTGACCCTGGCGGGTGCGGTAATCATCTCCGGCGTTGTCGCCCTGACCCTGTCGCCGATGATGTGCGCACTGTTGCTGCGTCACGAGCAGAACCCCAGCGGCCTGGCCCATCGCCTGGATGTGCTGTTCGAAGGGCTCAAGGTTCGCTACCAGCGTCTGCTGCACGGCACCCTCAACAGCCGGCCGGTGGTGCTGGTGTTCGCCGTGATCATCCTGTGCCTGATCCCGGTCCTGCTGAAATTCACCCAGAGTGAACTGGCGCCCAACGAAGACCAGGGCGTGATCTTCATGATGAGCAGTTCGCCGCAGCCGGCCAACCTGGATTACCTGAACGCCTACACCGACGAGTTCACCACGATCTTCAAGAGCTTCCCCGAGTATTACTCCTCGTTCCAGATCAACGGTTTCAATGGGGTACAGAGCGGCATCGGCGGCTTTTTGCTCAAGCCGTGGAATGAGCGCGAACGCAGCCAGATGGAGTTACTGCCGCTGGTCCAAGCCAAGCTCGAAGAGATCGGCGGCCTGCAGATCTTTGGCTTCAACCTGCCCTCGCTGCCGGGCACCGGCGAGGGTCTGCCGTTCCAATTCGTGATCAACAGCGCTGGCGATTACCCCGCCCTGCTGGAAGTCGCCCAGCGGGTCAAGGAACGTGCCCAGGCCTCGGGCAAGTTCGCCTTCCTCGATATCGACCTGGCATTCGACAAGCCTGAAGTGGTGGTCGACATCGACCGGGCCAAAGCGGCGCAGATGGGCGTATCGATGGACGTGCTCGGCGGTACCCTGGCGACCCTGCTGGGCGAAGCCGAGATCAACCGCTTTACCCTGGAAGGGCGCAGCTACAAGGTTATCGCCCAGGTCGAGCGGCCGTACCGCGATAACCCAGGCTGGCTGAACAACTACTACGTGAAGAACGACCAGGGCCAACTACTGCCGCTGTCGACCCTGATCACCCTCAGCGACCGCGCCCGCCCGCGCCAGCTCAACCAGTTCCAGCAGCTGAACTCGGCGATGATCCAGGGCGTGCCGATGGTCAGCATGGGAGAGGCGCTGGCAACCGTGCAGCAGATCGCCCGCGAAGAGGCGCCGGAAGGCTTCTCTTTCGACTATGCCGGAGTTGCGCGGCAGTTCGTCCAGGAAGGCACCGCGCTGTGGGTAACCTTTGGCCTGGCGCTGGCGATCATCTTCCTGGTGCTGGCGGCGCAGTTCGAGAGTTTCCGCGATCCGCTGGTGATCCTGGTGACCGTGCCGCTGTCGATTTGCGGGGCGTTGCTACCGTTGTTTTTGGGGGTGTCGAGCATGAACATCTACACCCAGGTGGGTTTGGTGACGCTGATCGGGTTGATCACCAAGCACGGCATTTTGATCGTCGAATTCGCCAATCAATTGCGTGAAGAAAAGGGCCTGGACAGGCGCGAGGCGATTGAAGAGGCGGCAGCGATTCGCTTGCGCCCGGTGCTGATGACCACCGCCGCGATGGTATTTGGCATGGTGCCACTGATTCTTGCGACAGGCGCCGGGGCGGTGAGCCGCTTCGATATCGGCATGGTGATCGCAACCGGGATGTCGATCGGGACACTGTTTACCCTGTTTGTGTTGCCCTGCATCTATACCTTGCTGGCGCACAAGACGATTGCAGGGGAACAGCAGACGGTGATCGAGAGGTAGTCGTGGAGACTGGCGAAGCCCTCGCTAGCGGATTGGGGCTGCTATGCAGCCCGTCGCAGGCTTCGCCAGCTCTTACAGGGAATGATGACTCGGATATTGTCAGCCGAACGGCCGCAACCCTTGACGCAAGCCGAACAGGAACAGCAGCAGATCATTGTCTGGCTGCGCCACGGCTTGCTGTTTTGCCACACGCGGCAGAGCGCACTGCCCTGCCTGATCAGCTTTGCTGAATACCGTTGGGCCCGGTTCGTCCCAGGCAGCCGCAGCTGCCGTCGTCACCACCAATGCGCCCACCAGAAACAAAGCTCGAGCTATTTCTAGTTTCATTGCTCTAACCCTTTGACAGCGCTGCCAAACGCCATCTGGTAAAAATAGAGCAGTGTTTGCCACTCTGCCTCGTTGAGTGACGAATGGCGGCGTAGCTGACCCAGGTCATTCAGCGCTGCACGCTGGCGACTGATGCGCCGCCGGCACTTCTCCAAATCGAGCAACGCGACTTCAGCGCGGGCTTGCTCGCCCTCGCCACTGATCTTGATGAATACATGCTTGCCGTACAGGCAGCCATGCTGCCAATGGCCCAGGTGCATGCGCGCCAGATTGTCGGCCAAATCCTTGAGCATGCGTTCGTGCACCACCTGCGGATAGCGCTGCCGCGCGCCCTCGGCATGCCAGGTATCCAGATCGACAAAGCCATCCAGCGCTTCGCTGACCAACAGCGCACGCCACTGGTGATCGCCATCGCGTTGAACACCGCAGTAGACGATGCGCGGCACGCGTACACCCAGTTGTTCGAAGCTGTGCAAGGCGTCCTGCTCGCGCAGCACCGTTGGCCGACCAAACGGATGCAGCAGGCTGCGATAGAGGTGCCCGACCTGGCGCTTGGCGTACAGCAACTGCCCGCTTGCGTCGTTCAGCCGCTGCACGCCGCTTTCGCCGCCGCGCCGCTGATTGGGTTCCTCGACCCACTCACCCTGCTGTTGCCAGTAGTAATCGAACTGCGAACCGCGACCCTGGGCTACCGCCATGAATACCTACCCCTTGCGTAATACGTAAACTCGCCACATGGCGTAGAACGGCAGGAAGTCCAGACGTTCCTGAATTCTAAAGCCGGCAGCCAAAAATTCTTGCTCGACTGTGTCAGCGGGTAACACGAAGCGGTTTTGGTAACTGCCCTGCTCCGCTTTGGCGCTACGACGCTGCTCGAGCTTTTTGCGCCGCCAGGCTTTGAAGTTGCCATCAACCCACAGCGACAGGATTACGCTGTCGCGGCTAACCCGATGAAACTCCGAGAGAATGGTCTGGCGATGGGCCGCTTCGCCGATGTGGTGGAACAGGCGCATGCAGAAGATGCTGTCCACGGCGTTGTCCGGCAGATCGATGGCAAAGGCTGAAGTCTGCAAGGGTCGTACCCGCGCCACCACCTCTGGCGGTTGCGCGGCACAGGCTGTCTCGATCATCGCTTCGGAGTTGTCGGCGCCAATGATTACCCGATTGGCCTTTTCCGCCAGCAGCGGCCAGAAGCGGCCAGCGCCGCAGGGCAGGTCCAGCACCAGGCCAGGGTCGCCCGCCAGTGCCAGGGCGCGCCGCGCCAATTGCTCATCACGCTGGTGAGACAGGCGACGAGCCAAGCCATCCTGGTGCTTGAGGAAGTAGTCACGGGCATGTTGCTGGTCGTACTTCTCGGAAAATTCGAGTTTGATGGGGCTACGCATTGGGCATCTCCAGACTCCAGTGCGCTCACCTTAGGTAAGCGCGCGTTGGAATCAGGTCATGCCAATGTGAAAAATCTGTCGGACTTTTCCACAAGTTTTGCAAGAAGTTACTAATTACTTGGTAGAGGGCTCTTGGCCGATCAGCGTGCCCGCTTCCGGCGCTGGCGCGCCCTGACTGAGGTCGACCTGGAAGCGACACCCGTGTGGCAAGGTCGCGCTCAGGGTGACCCGCCAGCCCTGGTCGTCACAGATCCGCTGCACCAGTGACAGGCCCAGGCCCAGACCCTCGCCGCGGCGCTCATCGCCACGCACGAAGGGGCGGAACATCGCTTCGCGCTGCTCCTCCGGGATACCCACACCGCTGTCCTCGACACTGAAACCGTTAGCCTCCAGGCTCAGGCGGATGTAGCCACTGTCGGTGTAGTGCGCCGCGTTGCGCAGCAGGTTGCCCATCACCGATTGCAGGAAGGTGGCGTTGTACAGCACCGGGCTGGCGCTGACCCGGCCGTCGTAGTACAGGGTCAGGCCCTTTTGCTCGACGGTATCGCGCCAGACGCCGATCAGATCGTCGGCCACCTCACGCAAAGTCGCCTTGGAGGCGACCGCGCCTTCATCGCGCTGGGCGCGGGCGAGCATCAGGAAGGTCTTGACCAGCTCACGCATCTCCTCGGTGGCGCGGGCGATGCGCTCCACCTGGTTACGCGCGCGGCTGTCCAGGCCGGGGTTTTCCATCAGCAGCTCGCAAGAAGTGGCCAGCACCATCAGTGGCGTGCGCAATTCATGGCTGACGTCACTGGTGAATAGCCGCTCGCGGGTCAACGCATCGCGCAACCGGCCCAGGGTGTCATCGAAGGCCACCGCCAACTGGCCAACCTCGTCCGCGGCATAGTCCGGGGCCAGGGGCGGCGCCAGGCCGAGCAACTGATCGCGATGGCGAACCTGGCGCGCCAGGCGGATTACCGGGGCCATCACGCGCCGGGCCAGCAGCCAGCCGAGGATCACCGCCAGCACCAGGCTGAGCACGAAACCCACTACCACCACCGCGAACAGCACCCGCTCGCGCTCTTCGAAATCACTCTGGTCCTGCAACAGCACGTAGTGACGACCGTCCACTACCTCGACCATGGCGTGGTAAGACAACTGATCGCGGAACACTTCATGGAAACCGGCGTTGAGGTGGCGCAAGTCCTTGGGCAACTCGAAATCGTCGCGCCCGCCACTGAAGTAGAACAGCTGGTCCGGGCGTGGCCGGTGGCTCCAGTCACTGACGCTGTCCATGCGCAGCAGGCGCTGCAGGTCACCGCCGAGCACGGCAGAGATCAGCCGTTCTTCGACCAGATGCACGGTGGCGACGATACCGAAGGCGAAGGCCCCGGCCACCAGGGCGCTCATCAAGGCAAAGGCGATGATGATGCGCTGGGCAAGGCTTTGCTTAAACTCCATCGCGACCCTCGGCGAGGCGATAGCCGACGCCGTGGACGGTATGCAGCAACGGTTTGTCGAAAGGTTTGTCGATCACTTGGCGCAGCTGGTGGACATGGCTGCGCAGGCTGTCACTGTCGGGGCAGTCATCGCCCCACAGGGCTTCTTCCAGCACTTCGCGGCGCAGCACGTGCGGGCTCTTCTGCATCAGTACCGCGAGCAGCTTGAGGCCCACCGGGTTGAGCTTGAGCAAGCGGCCCTGGCGGGTGACTTCGAGGGTGTCCAGGTCATAGCTGAGGTCGGCGACCTGCAACGTGCGGCGCCCTCCCCCTTGGCTGCGGCGCAGCACCGCTTCGATGCGCGCGGCCAGCTCCGACAACGCGAACGGCTTGAGCAGGTAGTCGTCGGCACCGGAGCGAAAGCCCTGCAGGCGGTCATCCAGTTGATCGCGAGCGGTGAGCATGATCACCGGCGTGTCGCGACGGGCATCCTCGCGCAGGCGCTTGCACAGGGTGTAGCCATCGATGCCGGGCAGCATGATGTCGAGCACGATCAGGTCGTAGTGCTCGGTTGCGGCCAGGTGCAGGCCAGACAAACCATCCTGGGCACAATCGACGGTGTAGCCCTTCATGCCGAGGTAATCGGCCAGATTGGCAAGAATATCGCGGTTGTCTTCAACCAAAAGAATGCGCATCGGGGTCTCCTGTGCGGCGCTTTCGCAGTGCGCGGCAGGCGCAGCTTACGGCCATCAATGGCCGGGCGCCAGCCTTGCGGGGATATCGTCGATGCCGACGCTTTTTTCACCGAACCTTCACCCGCTCAAGATAGCGGTCAGCAGACAATGGCCGATCTCTTTCGCTCCTGGAGCCACCATGCATTCAGCCGCTCGACCTCGCCCGCTCAATCTTTGGCTGTACCTGGGCATCCCGCTGGCCATCGCTGCGGGCCTGTTGCTGCTTGAATTGACCTCATGGGACATGGACCTGGCCACACTGGCCTTCGACCCGGGCGCGGGGCAGTTCATCGGCCGCCATAGCTATTGGCTGGAAACCATCCTGCACGATCGGGTCAAGCAGGCGGTGATCGGCTTGGGCTTGCTGGCGGTGCTCGCCTTCATCGCCAGCTTGGTCTGGCCGCGCCTGTTTGCCTGGCGCCGTGAGCTCGGCTGCCTGGTGCTGTCGCTGGCGCTTTCGACCAGTTTCGTCACCCCGCTCAAGCAGCTGACGGCGGTGCAGTGCCCATGGAGCCTGAGCCAGTTTGGCGGTAAGGAAACCTACAGCAAGCTGCTGGAGGCACGCCCTGCGACCGACAAACCGGGGATGTGCTGGCCGGGTGGGCATGCGGCGACTGGGTTCAGTTTGTTTGCGCTGTTCTTCGTGCTGCGTGACCGGCGCCCGCGCATGGCGCGAGCGGCGTTGCTGGTGGCGACCACGACCGGCGTGGTGTTGTCATTGGGGCGGATGTTGCAGGGGGCGCATTTTTTCTCGCACAACGTGTGGACGGCGGTGTTCTGCTGGCTAATTGGTTTGGGCTGTTATTACTTGGTGTTGTATCGCCGGGGAGTGGCTTGCGTGCCGGTCGGGCAGAATAGCGTCGCCTGAGCAGGTTTGGGGCCGCTTTGCGGCCCATCGCAGGCGAGCCAGCGCCTACAGGGACGGGCTGTCTGTAGAAGAGGGCCCATCGCAGCGCCGAACCGCTGCGATGGGCGCAAAGCGGCCTTGATATCTCGACACAAAAAACAAAAAGCCCCGCACTAGGCGGGGCTTCTCGTTACAGCGAGGGGGTAAGGCTGGCTTACATCATGCCGCCCATGCCGCCCATGCCACCCATGCCACCCATGTCAGGCATGCCGCCAGCAGCAGCTTCCTGAGGAGCATCGGCAATCATCGCCTCGGTGGTGATCATCAGACCGCCGATCGAAGCTGCAGCTTGCAGCGCCGAGCGAGTGACCTTGGCTGGGT
>Ga0213821_1000712_pt1 | contig 18762 bp, 10 predicted proteins | sample MC6MC0909MG_FD_179894 | JGI IMG/M metagenome (GOLD analysis project Ga0213821, IMG submission 179894) | Enriched soil aggregate microbial communities from Iowa State University, Ames, United States - MC6-MC0909-MG | ecosystem: Environmental > Terrestrial > Soil > Unclassified | place: USA: Iowa...
ACAAGCACACGTTCTACCTGATGGAACCGTTCCGCCTGCTGGCGGAGCACTTGCAGATCATTGAAGTCAAGATGCTTGGCAAGTGGCTGGGCATTGTTGCTGTGAAGAGCGAGTCGCATAAGCCTGGGACCATCGACTCGCTGACTGTCGAGCGTGTGCGTGAACTGGAAAAGGCGTTTGAGTCGATTGAGCGCACGCTGCGCGAAAACCTCGGGTCGATCGGCACCCGGCTGGCAGACGCAAACAAGAAGTATCGCAGTGCTACTGAGCAAATTGCCCAATTGAGGCCAGAGGCACAGAAAGCCGATGCGCTCGCCAAGCAATTGCAAACGCGTGATGCTGACATTGCGACATTGCAGCAAGCCAACCGCGAGATACTCGACGCCAAAGCGAAGCGAGTGCAAGAGCTTGAGGAAATCAAGGAGCGTCTGGACGACGCCAACAGAAAGTATCGCCTGGCCACTGAACAGCTCTCCCTGCTGAAGCCCGAAGCTCAGAAGGCCGAGGCTCTGGCTCGTCAGCTTCAGGATCGCGACGCGCATATCGTCGCTAGCGAGCAAGCGAACCGGGAAGCCCTCGAAGCCAGCGCGCGTAGCATTCAAGAACTGAATGCGGAGCTGGACTTGCTCAGGTCTCAGCTGGGTGAGGCCAACGAAAAATGCCTCGCAACCGCAGAGCAATATGCCCAGCTGCAACAGCAGATTGCTGCGCTTGAAGAAGCTCAGGTGCAACGCGATCAAGAAATGGACGCACTGCAGCAATCCTTGATCTCTCTCGAAGAACAATTGCTGGCGACCGATCAGCAACGCGCGGCCACTGAAGAGTTGGCAGCCAATGAGACGGCGAAGATTGCTGCACTGCAGGCCGAACATGAAGCCCTGGAATACCAGCTTCTGCAGATGTCTGAGATTCAAGCCAAAAGCCAGGCTGACAACACTGCACTGAGCGAAACGGTAGCAGGGCTGCAAAAGCATCGTATCGAGCTGGAAAGCCAGCTTGAAGTGCTATCTGAGCAGCTTGCCCAAGCTCAGCAGATCAATGATGGTCATGTAGAAACCATCACGATGCTCCGTGCGCAGCAGGCTGCCTTGCAAGCCAAACTGGAAAACCAGAGACAAGCTGCAGATGAACAGCAGTCGCAAGCTGAGCAGACCAATGCAGGCCATGTAGACACTATCACTGCTCTGCGTGCTCAGCAGGCCGCGCTGCAAGCCTCACTGGAAAATGAGCAACAGATTTCAGCCGATACAAAGGCCAAAGCGGATCAGGCAAATGCTGCCTACGTAGACACCATCACAACTCTGCAGACCCAACAATCGGAACTGCAAGCCGCGCTTGAACGTCAGGCTGAACTGCAAACTCAAGCAGAGCAGACGAACAACGGCCATGTGGAAACCATCACTGTACTTCGGGCCCATCAAGCAGCGTTGGAAGCTGAACTGGATGGCCAGGCACAGGCGATGACTGAACTGCGCCAACAAGCCGAGCAAACCGATGCAACCCGCCTCGAAACCATTTCCTCACTGCAATCGCGTGTCGACGAACTAAAGACGCAGATAGGCGCGGTTGTCGAGTCGAGAGACAAGGCCTTGGAGGCCAATACGGGTTACATCGACACCATTGCAAGCTTGCGCGAACTCCAAACGGCGATGGAGACCGCGCTGGAGAACCAGAAACAGGCACTGTACATCCTGCAAACCGAGAGCAGTCAGGAGAGTGCCGGGAAAGACGAATGCATCGCCACGCTACGCAAGCGCCAAGCGGAACTGGAAGCCGAACTTGAAAGCGAGTTGGAGTATATGAACGAATTGCAGGCCCAAACCCAACGGGCCGACGCTGCACAGGCCGAAACCATTGCCCTGTTGAAAGCACGTCAAGCTGAACTGGAAGCAGACCTGGGTAATCAGCGCCAAGCGATGAAACAGGCTTACGCAGCCCATGCGGAAACAGTAACCGCACTGCAAAACCGCCAGACTGAACTGGAAAGTCAGTTACTGGAAGTGAGCGAAACACTAGCACGTGGCGAGCGCGAGCATGCGGCCCAGGCGAACACCATCAATACACTGGTGGAACTGCGCAATGGCATTGAAGAGCAAGTGCATGCACTGACCCAGGCCAATGCCCAAGCGCAAGAAGCGCAGGCTGAACAAGCTGAGACGATCGCCTCGCTGAATCAGGCCAAGGACGCACTGGTCGAACAGTTGATGCTCGAAACCGCCAGCCGCCAGGCAGCAGAAGCGAGCCTGGCGGCCACCAATGAGCAATGGCAAGGCTTGCGCATGCAACTGGAGAACGAGCTCAACTCCTCAAAAGCAGGCTTGGGTGCGGCTAACATGAAGTACCGCACTGTCAGCACTGAGCAGATTCCTCAACTAAAGGCCAATCTCAATCAGCTGCTGCAGCGCAGCGCGGCGCAGCAGCGCAAGATCGATGAGCTCAATGCCAATCTCGAGAGAGCCAATACGCAGCGCCACCTGGCAGAGCAGCGTCTGGTCAAAACGCGCACCAGCATGACCTACCAGTTGGGCTATCAGATCAAGAACAGCGCCAGCTCCCTGGGCGGCCTGGTCAGGCTGCCTGTGCGCCTGCTGCGCCTGTACCGCAAGGCCAACCAGCAACGCCAGCAGAATGAACAGAAGCGCATCGCCAACGAGCCGATGAAGGCCCTGCTGCCTCCTGCGCCGGTCATTCAGGATGAGAACTACCTGAAATTGCCCGCAGCCCTGCCGACCAGCGGGCAGAGCCGCTCTATCCTGCTGCGCCAAGCCGACCAACCTGCAAGCCGCCTGAAAGTGGCATGTGTAATGGATGAGTTCACCTTCGGCTCTTACCGCTACGAATGTGATCTGATGCAGCTCACACCTGCCAACTGGAAAGCGGAGCTGGAAGGTTTCCGCCCTGAGCTGCTGTTCATCGAGTCTGCCTGGCGTGGCAAGGATGAACTGTGGGGGAGCAAAGTTGGCCACAACAGCCAGGAGCTGCAGGACATCCTGAACTGGTGCCGTCAGAACAAGGTACCGACCGTATTCTGGAACAAGGAAGACCCAGTTCACTTCGAAACCTTCCTGACCACCGCCAAGCAGTTCGACCACGTTTTCACCACTGACATCGACTGCATTCACCGCTATAAAGGTGCGCTCGGTCACGACCGCGTCTACTTGCTGCCTTTCGCTTGCCAGCCAGCGCTGCACAACCCGATCGAACTGTATGAGCGCAAAGACGCATTCTGCTTCGCCGGCGCCTACTACGCCCGCTACCCAGAGCGTACCCGTGACTTGGGCAACTTCGCATGCGAGCTACCTAAGTTCCGCCCGCTGGAAATTTTCGACCGCAACTTCGGCAAGAACGACGCCAACTACCAGTTCCCCGAGGAATACCAGCCGTACATCGTCGGCACGCTGCCCTTCGAAAAAATCGACACGGCTTACAAAGGCTATCGCTACGCGATCAACCTGAACTCGATCAAACAGTCGCAATCAATGTTCGCACGTCGGGTGTTCGAGCTGCTGGGCTGCAACACCATCACCGTGAGCAACTTCTCGCGCGGTGTGCGCCTGCTGTTCGGTGACTTAGTAGTCACCACCGACAACGGCGAAGAAATGCTACGCCGCCTGCAGCTGCTGGCCGAAGACCCACTCAACAGTGACAAGTTGAAGCTCGCCGCCCTGCGTAAAGTGATGCAAGAGCACACTTACACCCAGCGCCTGGAATACGTGCTTAGCAAAGTCACTGGCACCGTGAAGGCTCAGCGCCTGCCAGAAATCGTGGTCGTAGGCGAAGCACAAGATCGTCAGCAGTTCGACATGCTGCGTGCCCACCTGAACCGTCAGACCTACAGCCAAGTGCGCATGGTCATCATCACCGATGCTTACCAGAGCAGCATCGTGAGCGACGACCCACGCATTCTGGTGCTCAAGCCTGCCCAGCTGAAGAAAGCCAGCCTTGGCGAGCTGGTCGGCAATACACCTTGGGTTGCCGGCTTTGTACCGGGAGACTACTACGGCCCTAATTACCTGCTGGACCTGGCGCTGGCTACCCGCTACAGCCAAGCACAGGTTGTTGGTAAAGCAGCCCACTTCACCTGCAATGGGCAAAATGCACAATTGCAATCGAATGGATTGGCGTACCGCCCGGCCCAATCGTTGAGCGCACGCCGCTCGCTGGTAGCCACCGAGATCGTTGCCGGCCAACCGCTGCGCAGCTGGCTGAAGAGCCTGCCGTCGCTGCAATACACCCACGAGCAAGGCTTGGCGATCGACCCGTTCAACTACTGCGAAAACGGGGCAGCACAGCACGAGGCTATCAGCGCCACGGTGGACGACCTGGAGCTGAACCTTGGCATGACCATTGACCAGCTCCAGGCTCGTGCACAGGCCATCGCCCCTTTGGAAGACAAACATGACTCTCCGGAGATCAGCGGTCGCGAGCTGGCTGAGATGTTCGGTGCCAAGCACAGCAAATTCCTCAACCTGTCGGTTGATGTAGATAACTGGCGTGTCAGTTCCACGCTGGCAGACGGCAAGCATGAATATGTGTATGCCCTCAAAGAGGTCAGCTTGGACCAACTGAATCTCGAGGACCGCCAGCTCAAGCTTTACCTCGACTGCACGCCCGGCCTGAACCTGCAATTGGTGGTGCTGTTCCTCGATGCTGAAAAGCAGCGGATCAGCCATGTGATGCAGCATGCCAACCGCAACCAAACCTCCGAGGTACCACCTGAAGCTGCCTTCGTGCGCTTTGGTCTGCGGGCCTACGCGGCTGGCAGTAGCGAGATCAAGGCACTGGTGCTTGGCCACCGAGACCTGCAACCTTCGGAGATGCTGGGCCGCTCGAAACACTTGGTCGTTACCAACCACTACCCGGCTTATTCTGACCTGTATCGCAACGGCTTTGTACACAGCCGAGTGATGGCTTATCAGGAACAGAACCTGAATGTGGACATCTTCCGCCTGCGCAAGAACGAGGCAGTCAGCTATCACGAGTTCCAGAACGTAGACGTGGTAACCGGTTGCCAGTCCACCCTGACCAAGATGCTCGAAAGTGGTCAGTACAAGAGCGTACTGGTGCATTTCCTGGACCCGGAAATGTGGGAAGTGCTCAAGCGCTTCACGCACATGGTCAAAGTAGTGGTTTGGGTACACGGTGCAGAAGTACAGCCTTGGTGGCGTCGCGAGTACAACTACTCGGATGAAAGCCAGTTGGCAGTGGCTAAAATCGAAAGCGAGAAGCGCATGGCGTTCTGGCGCGAGACGCTGAAAAACGTGCCTGCAAATCTGAAATTCGTTTTCGTATCTCGCTACTTCGCAGAAGAGGTGATGGAGGACGTGGGGTTCCGGATCCCGGAGGAAAGCTACGAGATCATCCACAACCCTATTGATACCGATATATTCGATTACAAGAAAAAGCCTGAAAGCCAACGCTTCAAGGTTCTTTCAATCCGCCCTTACGCTTCAGCAAAATATGCAAATGACTTGAGCGTGGCTGCAATCAAGCTGCTTTCGAAAGAGCCATTCTTTGAGAAAATGGAGTTCCGAATGATTGGCGATGGCGCCCTTTTCGAGGAAACCCTGGAGCCACTAAAAAGCTTCTCAAACGTCACAATCGAACGCGGCTTCCTAAAGCACAACCAAATCGCGGCATTGCACAAAGAGTACGGGATGTTCCTGTGCCCAACTCGCATGGATGCCCAAGGTGTTTCTCGCGACGAAGCGATGTCATCCGGACTCATTGCAGTTACCAACGGCGTAACAGCCATTCCGGAATTCGTAAGCAACGACTGCGGCGTACTTGCAGGCGCAGACGATGCACAAGGGATGGCCGATGGCATTAAGAAAGTTGTCGACTCTCCGGAGTTGTTCAACAAAATGTCCGCTGCGGCTCACCACCGCGTCATGAGCCAGACAGCGAAGAAAAATATTATCGATAAAGAATTGGCACTGATCACCCAATAAAACCCACCCCTCAACTTTAATGACAAACAACACGACTATGAAAACCAACATCAAAACCGCAGCAGCAATTTTTATGTCACTGGCGCTTTTCGGCTGCGGAGCTGAGAAAGAGCAAAAAGCAGCCCAAGCGCCTTCCTCGCAAAGCGCTCAAAGCAGCGCTATCGTTCTTCAGACCGGTGAAAAGCTGAATACTAATGGCGAGGTGCTCAAAGAGTACGAGAAAGAAACCTCGAACGGTAAGATGAAGCATTATGAAGTCAACGCCAACACGCTTGCCAAAGTGGCTGAGAACGCTATCTACACTCAACTGAAGAGCCAAGGCTTCCAGCGCACCGTGATGGAAGACAACCCAAACCAATTCAAAGTTCACTACAAGAAAGCCGGTTACTCCACCATTGGTGCAATTTACACAGAGTCCAGCGCAAACAATGTCAACAATACAAAAATGAAATTCTACTGGACCGAGACCTGAGTCTCACCAGAGTAACATCCTGAATACCCTAGCGGGCATAATCGAACAGCAGGTAAAGCAGTGAAAAAAGTTGCGATGATTGTGTGGAATGAATTCGTCAATGACGCACGAGTATTAAAAGAAGCACAAACACTTGCCAACTTAGATTATGTCGTTAGGGTCTTCGCACTACATACTCCAGGAAAAACTGCGAAAACAGAGACCCTACAGAAGAACCTGGATGTATGCAGGGTAGAAAGGTCGCCTTTGTGGCGTTGGAGGAAATCGAAACAGCTCGACTCAAAAACACCATCACCTTCAGCAGGAACAACCTCTCATAACGCCCATATCTCAGTTTTAAGGGTGATCAGTCGCGCATGGACTCATATGATGTTGCTTCTCAACATCATACGTTATCGGCCCACTGTGGTTCACTCCCATGATGTAAATACCCTTCCTACTGCCTGGCTAGCCTCAGTCATCAGTCAAGCCAAACTCATTTATGATGCGCACGAAATAAGCACCAGCAGAGAAGGCTATGGAAAACTCTCAAAGCTTGTTGCACACATTGAAAAACTATTGGTCCCTCGCGCATCCGCAGTTATCACGACAACTGAAACTCGAGCCAAATACCTCGCTCGACTCTATAAAATCGCAAGACCTGTAGTACTTCAAAACCGCCCCAGATATTTTGCCACCCAAAAGAGCCGCTTACTTCATCAAGCACTAGGCATACCACAAGAGTGCCCAGTGATCCTTTACCAAGGGGGCCTTCAAAGCGGCAGAGGCTTAGAAAAGTTAGTGCGCTGCACTTCACGCCTAAAAAACGCTCACGTCGTACTGATTGGCGGGGGGCGTTTGACACAGTCCCTTATCGACTTACGTGACAGTCTTGACTTACAAGACCGTGTTCATTTTATCCCAACAGTAGCACTGTCCGAACTCCCAAAATATACTGCAGCGGCCGACATCGGTGTGCAGCCGATAGAGAACACTTGCTTCAATCACTTCAGCACTGACTCCAACAAGCTGTTTGAGTACATTATCGCAGGAGTACCATCAGTAGCCACTAACTTCCCTGAAATCCGGAGGATAGTCAATCAATATGGTATTGGACTTTTGGCTGCCGAAGGCGACGAAGACGACCTAGTGAACTGCCTTAACAGGCTCATCGAGGCCCCTGAGTTACGTGCAAAGCTGGCCGAAAACTCAGTGATTGCGGCAAAGGATCTCTGCTGGGAAAGTCAGGAAAACCTATTGGCAGAAATGTACAAAAAAGCCACCTCTAACGGCAAATTTGAAGCGGTCTGAACGTGAACATCCTGATACTGAGTTTTTATTATCCTCCTGATCTTTCTGCTGGCTCATTCAGGACGAAAGCATTAGTCAATTCACTTTTGCAGAACTCTCAGAAAAAAATCACGATAACTGTAGTGACGACCCAACCGAGCAGATACGATAGTTATGCCCCGAGTGCTTCCTCTATAGAAAGCCGCGAGGGGCTAACGATCAAACGAATCCCAGTTATTTCGCGTGGTGGTGGAATTCTTGGTCAGGTCCATCTATTCGCCCAATATGCGCGAGGTGTGCTAAAAGCGGTCAATTCGAATGAGTATGATCTTATCTTTGCTACCTCATCGCGCATGATGACCGCTACCTTAGGTGCTTGGGTAGCCAAACGCCTCAATGCACCACTTTATTTGGATTTTCGAGACCTACTGACTGATATATTGCCAGATTTGCTACCTTATCCAATCGGAGCGCCCACAGCATGGTTCTTCCGCCACATTGAGCGCTGGACAATAAAGCAATCACACTCAGTCAATTTAGCCTCTCCAGGGTTCGTCAACTACTTTAAATCACAGTACCCGAACAAACCATTTACTGTTTACACCAACGGCGTTGATGATCTATTCATTGAAAACCCCGCCACAATGGAAGAGCGCACCTCACGCCAGATCCGTATTTTATATGCAGGCAACATAGGCGCGGGACAAGGCCTGCATCATATCCTGCCAAAACTGGCCAATAGACTTGCAAACAAAGCAAAGTTTATAATAGTCGGGAGTGGCAGCGCAGTAAAGCGACTGAAAACAGCACTAACTCAGCATAACGTAACAAATGTAGACCTCATTGAACCCATGAAACGCACTGACTTGCTATCGTACTACAACACGGCAGACGTTTTGTTTTTACACCTCAATGATCTTCCCTCGCTAAAGAATGTAATCCCTTCAAAGTTATTTGAATACGCCGCTACCGAGAAACCTATTCTTGGAGGACTTAGTGGCTACTCCGCCAAGTTTGCAACTGACAACATCAAAAACATGAGAGTCTTCCCCCCTTGCGATATTGAGTCAGCAGTTAGAGCGTTGGAAAGCCTAAACATCGAAACAACTGATCGACGCGACTTTGTAAAAAAGTATTCGCGAAAATACATTGTAGCAAATATGGCAACTGAACTTCTGAATCACACGCAAAACACTTAATGTTTTTCTTGTCGGGAATACACTGAAGAGGAGAAGCATCGATGATAACTAGAGATTTTAAAAATGAATTTTGTGAACTATTCAGATCGACGCACATATCCCGCACCAAAATACCGGCCATCTGTTAAGCAACCCATATGAAAGCACACCTCAATACAGAGCTAAGCCAATGCTTACGCTGGTCTATTTCCTTAGGAAAAAAATTCCTGAGGAAAGCGCCCTTGCATACCGTATCAGTGCAATTCATCTACATACTTAGTCAATTGCTTTTGCTTTTAGCCTTCTTCCTCCCTTTAAAAGCAATTATCGTCCTCAGCTCTGGCGGCATCCCGAGTTACTTTCCTGAATTCCTGAGAGATTACGCTCAGGACACCGTCGTAATCTGGTTGAGTTTAAGCTCCCTGGTTGCATTTGCAGCACACCTGACATTGGAATTAGTTGCTACCAGAATCACTGCAGCGGGCGCACGTCTACTCATAATCAGAACAAAGAAAATTGTTCTTTTCGACAACCAAGACCTCATTGCAGTCAACGCATATTCAAAGTTCACGCGCGGACTTTCAGAACTACTATTCTTTTTAATATCAGTCGCAATTCTATGCGCGATTTACCCGCTAATTTTCTCCTTAGTCGCCACAAGCATCACATTCTTTTATGCACTGACCTGCTTGGTATACACCACTTCATCAAAAGCACGAACCGCACTTACAACCCACCACCAGGCAATACTTAACTCAATATCCGGCTTCATCTTTCTAGTCATATTCTTCGGAATAATCGGAGACTTTCTTTATTTTCATCCACCTTCAGCATTCTTGGCGATAATATCGCTATTACTTATCAGGCAAGCCCTGCAGCGACTCGTGGGCTTCTCTACCAAACTGATATTATTAAGATCGCAGAACTCGCGAGTCAGTGCACTATTCTTCCACAACCAGCCACTCTTACTGGAAAACACTCAGAAGAGTGACGAAATTCATTCACTTTTCTCACCAGAGCAGCGCGAGCGCTGGATTCCGCAGGTTTTATCCCCTCTTTTCAAAACTGCCTTCACTATCGAAGGCGTTAAAAACTTTCAGCTGGGCCATCCCGATATATATTGTTACGAAGTTGACTGCTGCTCCGAGAGCACACTTAAAACTTACATTATAAAACTATTTGACGAGAGCCGAACTTATCCCGCTGTTCAAGAGAGCGCACTGATCGCTCAGTTCAAAGATTTGCCCTGCCCGCCTCTCAGAGAGATTGGGAAGTTAAAGAATGTGACTTATCATATTTTTGAGTGGTCAACAGAATGTAAAATGACTGCCAGGGAGTATAATCAAGCAGCCTTGACGCTTCTCGGGGACTTGATGAAGCTAACGCCACCCAAGTCGCTTCTCAACAAATACGAGCGTTCCAAAAGCTATTTAGAATCTCGCCTAAACATCGAAATATTGGAAGGCCTAAAGCTCTATGCAGTTACTGCCGAGGACCAAAAAAATATAGCACAGCTGGCTGGAAGTATTGGCAGTATAAAACTACACTTAAGCAAACTTCCCAGACAGCTGATTGCTCTTGATCTCAACACTGACTCTTTGCTTAAGAAAGAAACCGGAGAGTTATCAGTTATCCATTGGGGAAACTGGCTTTTAGAGCCCGCAGGTACGTATTGGCCTCTTACCGCACATTCGAAACTTCTTGAATGCACCCAGGAAGCTAAAGGCATCAGAACTGACGCACAGAGCCTAAGCAGTGACGGCACCATTCTTGCTTCTTATATGTTTTCCTTTGAAAGACACATCAGCCGAAGAGATTACCAAGCGGCGCTGAACCTTATTCCGGATATTTTAAAACATACACAAAACCTTGATAAACAAATAATGTAACTCATCGCCATATAGCCGAACGCCCTACGCATCATCCTCTTTGCTTGAGCGGCTTCCTGAGCATAAGAGGATGTGGCCACCGATTACTTATTGAGCTTCTGGCCATTGAGAACTGTGCATTAGACGCTGCGCCCTACACCTTCTGCTTGACTATGCATCTGAAATTGATTAGGTGATTTCGATCAGAAACATCTCCTCCAGACGTAAGCCAGTGCTGAACCATCGGGCACATTGCTACGGTGACTTGGCACTGACTACTATCAAGAGTAATAACAACATGCTGCGAGTAAATTACAGCACCTTTCAAGAAGAAGAGGCCAACGTTATACCCTCTCTAGAACATAGCTTCTCATCAAATTCATCCTTATAAAACGCGGCAACTTCTAATTTCCCAGGGTGATTAGGGATAGCAAAGCGAGCCCTCGGTGATTTTTCATACCATCGCGCGGCATGACGAACACCATCAACCAAGAGATAAAATGCAAAATCACCGCCCTCACACGCCTGATCATTCAGACTCAAAGAGCAGTGCGCATAGATTTCATCATCAACAAGGTGTGCAGCCACATTGAGCTCCACCCCAGAAGAAACCGGAGGAGGCTTTATCGGCGCAAATTCCACACCGAGGGATATCACAGCGCTATTTTTCTCAGATTTCTTTACAATCTGAGCCAGTGCTTCACGGTAATACATTTCGCAATAATGAAATGGAGACACACCCCAACGATGGAATTCATCAGCGGTCATAAGGGCATTATCAAAATTCAAAAACTGACGACTATCAAGCACCCTTTCCATGGCGCCATACATCCACTCAAGATCTTCGTTAGCCTTATCGATTTCCCCACGACCCACAGGAAAAATAGACTGAGTATCCAACTCAAAGCTCGAGGCCCAATACACCTTATTGACCAGCACAACGTCAAGTTTATTTAAATCTTTCAATAAATTGAAAAACTTATGCATTCCTCGCAGCCACAGGTCACGGCGCTCGAAAGTACCTTGCGGTATAATCTTATACCCTTCAATACTCACCTCAGCTAGCAAGCCGCTTTCAGCAAGCTCATTTGAATGGGTAATCAATTCACCTGTAGGCAATGCTACGAGATCAAATCTCTCGTCAATCAAATCGATAAGAATCAAATCTGCCGACTCTAGCTTATCAACCGCAGCTAGCAAGTCTTTAGAAAAGTCATTGGCGACCATCCTTCGACGGAAAGCAGACTGAATACGCTCTAGCGCCTCTGTATTTTTGTAAGGTGCGCTACACAAGGAAGCCATCGAAGATCGAGCGAAATAATCTGAAATATTAAAACCGGAACTCTCTTCCAGATTGAAAATATCTCTTGAAACACAGCTACCATAAATTAATAAATTCTTGACCACTACTAACGACCTTATAGGATTTATACTTGACAACTACATCAACTAGCTCATTCGCACCATCAACAACCTACCAAACCGTAGAATTTTGCTCATCATTCAACTACACAAAGACGTAATAGAAAATAAGCATGCGCTTGATTATAGCACCATGCTCGCCCCTACCTAACATCTTTGAGCTCCACCGGGAGCCAGATTTCATAGTTATGTGCAAACCATGAACATCTTGCGTTGGGTATGCAAGCGGTTGTGGCGGCGAGCTCAGCAGCTACGTAACCAGACCAGCGATAGCTAGCATGGACCTATTTTCAGCCTTTCTGTTCCTATCGGCATTCACTGATAGCCTTGGATTCGATCGAATGGCCACTACCATGCTGGGTGCTGGTGACGATGGGGAAGCGCTTTTTCCGCAAATTCCGCTCGCCGCCCCTGACAGCATACCGGCATCATCTGTAGAATTCGCATCTTCCTTCACTCTTTACCAGGGCCTAGCCCTCAGAAAGGGATTTCATGAGCAACAAAGCACTCGCCTACCGGCCCGACATAGACGGGCTCAGGGCTTTGGCCGTTCTGGCCGTTACCATTTTTCACTTCAAAAAACAGTGGCTTCCAGGCGGCTTCGTAGGCGTCGACATCTTTTTTGTAATCTCTGGGTTCCTGATTACCGGGATCGTTGCCAAACAGGCGGCTGCTGGAAGCTTATCTTTCGCTGATTTCTACATGAGAAGGGTGCGACGCATCTTACCAGCGGCCTTGTTCGTGACGCTGGTGACCCTCCTATTCGGCTCTATCTTCATGCTTCCTAATGATGCGAAAGCTTTGTCACTGTCGGCTATCGCTTCCACGCTGTCAGCTGCGAATATCTATTTCTGGAAGTTCCTCGATACGAGCTACTTTGCAGCGTCCTCTGACACCGTTCCCTTGCTCCACATGTGGTCGCTAGGTGTAGAGGAACAGTTTTATCTTATCTGGCCAGCCCTGCTGCTCCTTACTCTGAAAGTTGGTGGCCGGGCGATGACGATGGGTGTTGCGACAGTGATCGCAGCCGCCTGCTTCTGGTACGGTCAGAGCCAGCTTGCTGCAGATCCAACCTTTGCCTACTACATGCTCCCGTCTAGGGCCGGTGAGCTCTTGATCGGTGGTATGACCTTCTTCATGACCGAAGCGATCAAAGGTCGCATAGGCCAGCGCGCTGCTCAGGTCATTGCTTTGGTAGGAGCTCTAGTGCTTGCATGGTCGCTCGCCTACATCCGAGAGACTGAAGGCTTCCCGGGCTTTATCTCGATAGTTCCTGCAGTCGGCGCATCCTTGGTGCTAGCCGCCGGCAGCTTCGGCAAAACTCTGGTAGGTACAGTTTTGGCCGTGCGCCCAATGGTTTCTATTGGGCTAGTTTCGTTCTCGCTGTACCTATGGCATTGGCCGGTGTTGGCGTTTTACCGTTATGCCTACGGCGAGCCTGACATGCTGGGCAATCTGATCTGCCTCTCGGTAATGGTGGCAATGACGCTGCTCAGCTATTTCTTGATTGAGGTGCCGTTCCGAGCCAACAAAGGCTGGAAGTTCACCATGGCCACCCCGGCATCAGCAGCGCTTGCCCTCTCATTTGCTGGAGTAATTTATGCCAGCAACGGCATCATTTCACCTATCAGTCCTAGCGATTACCAGGACTCTCTGGCAGAACAACGCTCAGGCTCCGCGCCAGCTTCATCTGCCCCCTACGTTTGCCAGAGCGTTTTCAAGCCTGAGTATTTTTCTTCGCCAAAATGTATTGCAGGAGACACATCTAAGCCGCCAAGCGTACTTTTAATCGGTGACTCTAACGCAGCTCACTACGCAGGCTACTTAAGTGCGATAGCCAAAAATGAAGGCGTAGCAATTAGAAACGTTGAGCACCATGCTTGCCCACCTTTCCCAGGGCAGCGCAGCGCAAGGTATATTAAGGAAGGATACAAACTAAGCTGCCCTGCGTACAATGCGGAAGCTTTTAAACAAATCTCCAACTACGACACGGTTATCGTGGGCGGCAGTTGGCCGGCGTACGAAGCTGTCGATAAGGTGGCATTCATGGCTGACTTCGACGCCATGCTAGAAACACTTAGCCAAAGCGGCAAAAAAATAATTATCGCTCTCAAGGTACCTACATTCAATTCAGTGGACCGGCAGTGCACTGAAAAGGCATTGAAAATTCCATTTATCAACTGCGAGCAGAAAACTGTCGTATCTGATACTGGGGAAAATCGACTGAATCAGGAAATTATTAAGCGAGTTTCTGCTAGATATAACTTCTCTTACTTTGGCGTTCGTGACCTCATCTGCAACGGCATAACATGCTCCGCCTTCGCTGGTAAAACCCAGCTCTACTACGATGGCGGGCACCTCAGCCGAGAAGGATCTGAGAAGCTCGGGAGTATTGCAATAGAAACCGGCAGAGTTCCCGCATCACTTTCAAAGATCACCCAACCAAAACTAGCGACCAACTAACATGAACACTACTTTGGTACAGTCTCACAGATGTGTTACCTTCCAGAGTAGTGTATCTAATCCGCTTTAAAGCTCACGTATTTAGTCGAAACGGCATGCGCCGGAGCTTATCCACGCAGCCCCAGGACCGGGAACTCAGAAATGCAAGGCAAACACCTGGCGTACCGCCCAACATAGACGGACTCAGGGCATTAGCCGTTTTGGCCGTGACCTTATTCCATTTCAACAAGCAATGGCTCCCGGGTGGGTTCATCGCTGTAGACGTTTTCTTCGTGATCTCGGGCTACCGCATCACCGGGATCATCTACGGACAAGGGAAAGGCTTCTCGTTCGGTGTTTTCTACGGCCGCCGCGTTCGCCGGATCCTTCCAGCTGCGACATTCGTGATTATTGTCATCCTGCTCGTTGGCTCGTTCATGATGCTGCCAACAGACGTCAAGGCTCTGTCGGAGTCCGCAATTGGCGCCACACTTTCCGCCCCCAACACCTGCTTCTGGTTATACCTTAATCCCGGCTTCTTCGCTGCCTCTTACGATACAGTACCGCTATTTCACATGTGGTCGCTGGGCGTAGAAGAACAGTTCTACATGATGTGGCCGGCGCTGATGATCATCGCCATGAAGATCGGCGGTAAGAGCCTGCTTGTAGCGACCAGCGTCACTCTTGCTATCGCGTCGTTCGGGGTGAGTGAGTATTTCCTGATCCTCGACCAATCTTTCGCCGACTATATGTTGCCTTCCCGGGCTGGCGAGCTGCTGGTAGGCGCCTTGCTTTTCCTATGGCAGGACTCCCGCCAGATTTCTTCGAAAGCGGCAGATGCTGCGGCCCTTGTTGGTTCCATCTTAGTTGTCGGTGCGCTCATACTGCTTGATCAGAAAAACGGCTTTCCGGGCATTCATTCAGTAATTCCGTCGGTTGGTGCGGCCCTGCTGATTTTGGCCGGTACCAACCAATTCAGTCCGGTTTCCAAGTTCTTCGGCGACTCAGTGGCTACGTACATCGGCCTGCGTTCGTTTTCGCTCTACCTCTGGCACCCTCGCTTTCTATCGCTACGCCTCCGGTGAGCCGACGCTTGTGAGTGGGATCATCTGCCTCGTGCTAATGTGCGTATTGACACTTATATCTTACAACCTGATCGAAAGCCCATTCACGCGCGAGAACGCCAAAATGACTAATCACGAAGACTGGCCCAATCGTCGCCACCAGCGGAGCTGGTTATGGTTGTCGGGTATATTTTGGTCAAGAACAATGGGTATTGACCAACTGCTGGAAGCTATACGTACAAAACTAAATGTACACTCACAATTCCAACACGCTGCCGGCCAGCAACTCCCCATTTAATTGCCAGATAAACACATATGAACTGGCAAAATGGAAACTCGACTAATGTATAAACGGAGACAAATCTGTAGAACCTGAATTATGTCGGTTACCTGAAGGCAGTTTCCGATTGCGGCCACTTCTCTATCAGCAACATTTCACATTCGTCGTGCCCACCAGTAAAAGTTGCAGATGGCCTAGTGTCCCCAGCACTGGAAAATTCGTGCTAGGCTTTCAATGAGAGAGCATTCGCGGAATCGAAAAAATACAAAACTTTGATTGTCGGAGCCGCGTGGGAAGGCTATGCCCGGCGGTTGCCCAAGAATTCATAGATGCATCGTACATGCTCTATAAAAATTACCTGACCCAACATCATCAGCTATGTAATTGCGGCCTGAATTTGCACGGCAGAAAGCGCCTTGTAATCTTCCAGTGAGCGCGAATGCGGCAGGCGTTCCAGTGCTTGGCCTAGCCACGCATCGGATTCCTGGCCGTTTTGATCAAGCTAACGATAAGCACTCGCTGTCGCGCCTTTGGGCGAACTCAAGATCGGTTGCCGGGCTCGTGGTCAAACGTTTTCTATATCTGCGTGCGGGTTTCATCGTACTGCATTCTACGCCCGCTCAGAAGACTCTCTCGCATCAAATTCAGCGGTAGGTGCAAGTGTACTACGCAGCTAAACCTCGCCCCATCTTGCAAAACACATTATTAAAGAGACCGACGACAAAGGGGTTCAAAACAACCGTAAACATCAGGATAAATGGACCATTCAAAAAATAGAAATAAATTGAACAGAAAAAAACTTTGACTTTACCCCCACTAAAAGCACAAACCAACAACAACACCTGCAATTCAACCGCAACGGCTCCATTCAACCAATTGAAATATTGAATACACTGCCCTCACCTTATTTGCTCCTATTTTCTTTAAGCAGCCCCCCACCACAAAATAGCTATTAACGTGATAGACCTCACATATTTTTACCTCCCCCCCTGCTCCCTACGACGGCGATCGCAGCGCTGCATCGATACCCATTTTCAGACACCATATCAATTGGATCCTATATTTTTCATTTCTTTTGCCGCAGCAGTAAAATGGTCAGGTGGTCGCAGGGCCTGCGTTGCATTCCTCAGCCAGCTATGGATAATGAGATCCTGCTACCGTTGCGTGACATTTTGGCTACTGCCAAGCTGTCGTCCATACTGGGCACGGAGCGAACTGAAAGGCCTGATGGAACAGGACCCACACCTACTTATGTGAAGCAAGAACAAAAGGCTGAAGAAGACAGTGACCAAAAACTTAACTATTTACGGCAGCTGCGTATCTAGAGACATATTTAACCTAGAAGAAAGCCAAGCATTTAAGTTAACGGATTACTTTGCAAGATCTTCAATGGCCTCGCTATGCAGCCCTTCATACGAAAATGAAGAGGCACTTGAGCGCATACCTTCTGCATTCAGGCGACGTATGGTCGCATATGATTTTTCGAAACAAATCCTTACGCAACCTAAAGCATTCCAGGATGCCGACATAATACTAATCGATCTAATCGATGAACGATTTGACCTTGCAATCCTACCCTCCGGCCACATCATTACATACTCCAATGAACTGGCTGAAAGTGGTCTATTGAATGACAGCAACGTCAAAGGTTTCCAACTAATCAAACCCGGCACACCTGAGCGCCGAGACCTGTGGGTTCAAGGAATGCACAAATTCCTTACACTCCTAGAACAGCACAACAAGATCGACTGTTTAGTCATCAACAAAGTCTATTGGGCCTCACGCTTCGAAAATGCAAGCAATACTAATTTCCCAGTTCCGTTAGCAACCATTGAGAGGGCTAACCAAGAGCTGGAATGGATGTACAAGACGCTGGAAAAAAAGCTCGGCAAGCATCAGTTTCTATATTTTCCACCACAGCTTTTAACATCAGATGAACACCACCACTGGGGCGTATCTCCCTTTCACTATTGCGAGCAATATTACAAAGAAGCGCTCACACAATTAAATCTGATAACATCTGAGAACAGCACTAAGGGTCTGCTGCGCGAAGACCCTACGCAAGAGAAATCGCTCCTTATCTCTGAAGGTGCAACCATCACTGTCGCTGCATACAAATCCAAGCATGGAATTTTTGCGCACTGCTCATTGGTAATGGATGGAAGCATACATGAGGGTGGCGAATTCGCGTTCTATTTGCTCATCGACGGTGATCGACATGACGTTCGTTGGTATGACGCTTTACCGAATGCTTGCTTCCCTACTCCTGACAAACTTGGAGAGCTAACCGTAATAGCCTTCTACCAGGATTCTTCAGGTGAAAAGTTTTCATGCGAATGCACCGTAACCCCCCTAAATCCTTAGATGATTAGTAATTCCATCGACGACATTCAAGTGGTAGTCACTGCAGAGCGTTAAGGACCTGAAAATAAGTCGCCCAGCAAACGACGATGGGCGACCTGGGACATCAAAAAAAGAATACACAGGTGCTTACTCTTAAAAATCCGGACAATAGCCTGATTACCAAACCATAAGGGCGCACCCCTCCTGCGGCAGCCAATAAAATCCAGATCCGACAATGAGCAGACGATGAAGGCGCACATGCAACCCCTACTTCATCGTCAACTTCAGATAGCCGCATAAATTATCGTTAAAGGCCTACTTCAATAAACCCTATCCCCCACCAACATCTTCAAATACTGCCCATACCCATTCTTGGCCAACGGCTCAGCCAGCTTCAACAGCTGCTCCGCCCCAATCCACCCCTGCCTGTACGCTACCTCTTCCGGGCAAGCCACCTTCAGCCCCTGCCGGCG
>Ga0213821_1000713_pt1 | contig 18759 bp, 8 predicted proteins | sample MC6MC0909MG_FD_179894 | JGI IMG/M metagenome (GOLD analysis project Ga0213821, IMG submission 179894) | Enriched soil aggregate microbial communities from Iowa State University, Ames, United States - MC6-MC0909-MG | ecosystem: Environmental > Terrestrial > Soil > Unclassified | place: USA: Iowa...
GGGGTGGCGGCAGGCGATCCTGCGGCAGGCGATCCTGCGGCAGGCGATCCTGCGGCAGGCGACCCTGCGGCAGGCGCTCCCGCGGCGGGCAGCCCCGCTGCCGGTTTGACTGCGGGCGCCGGATCCACCTTGCGCGGTTGGCGCGGCCGGGGCGGCGGGCGGCGTCCCTCGGGGAACAGGACGTCCTGACCCAGGGTTTCACGCATCGCCTCGGCCAGCGCCACGGCGTCCGGCCGGGCATTGCCGGCCAGCAGCGCGTCGGCGCGCACGTCGGCCAGGGACTGCATGGCCACCCGCAGGCCACCGACGGCGCGCACCGTCTTGGCGACGAAGTCATCGGGATCGCGGCTCAACGTTTCGTCGGCGGCCACGATTGCCTGCCCGTATTTCTGCTGATCGAAGCGGATCTTCGCGATGTAGGACCAGGGTTCGCCTTTGGACGGATTGCGCTGCGCGATCTCTTCAAATTGCGCGACAGCTTGGTCGGCGTCCTTCTGCGCCAACGTCTTTTCCGCGTCGGCCAGGGACTGCTTGTACTCGGCTTCGGACTGTGGCTTGACCGACGCACAGCCGGCCATCAATGCAATGACACCTGCGATGACAACGAGGCGGGAAAAGGGCATTTTTTAAGCACCTAGCAAGGTTGTAACCAGGGGCCGTATTTCATCAACCTTTTGTTAGTGCAGCGCTACAGCACGTTTCTTCATGTTACTTGCATCGAATTTGCACGCATCGTGCCGTGATCTGTATTGCTTCACACACTTCCGGTATAAAGAGCCATGTCCAAACATATCCGTTTATCACGTTTGTTCACGGGGTTGTCGTGCGCGCTTGCGAGCACCGTCGTTGCTGGATGTGCGGCCGTTTCGGCCATCGGCGCGGTGGCCGGTTTGACGGGCAATGCGATGGAGATGACGGGCCTGAAAAAGCCCGAAAACGCGCCTGTGGAAGTGAACTTGGCGATTCACGCCGGAGAAAATTTGAATGCCGGCGCCGGCCAGTCGATGGCGGTCGTTACAAAAATATACTACCTGAAGAATCCTGAGCCATTCCAACGTGCGCCGCTCACGCAATTGATAGACACTGCCGGGGAAAAGGCGGCGCTGGGGGAATCAATGCTGGGTTCGCGCGAGCTCACGCTCACGCCGGGACAGCGTTACGAAACCGTCGAAAAAGTCCCCAAGCAAGCCGATTACATCGCTGTCGCGGGCCTGTTCTATGCGCCCGCGCCCATGCGTTGGAAGTACGTATTCAAAGTCGAGGATGTGGAAGACGACGGCATCGTGCTTGGCGCGCATGCCTGCGCGCTGACCGTGGCCAAAGGCCGCCCCACGTTGCCTGCTGGTGTACCCGCCTACGACCCGTCACGCCTGTCCGGCGTGCAGTGTCCAGGCTGAAGCATCAAGGCCGCCCGCCGTTCACATCCTTCAATTCTTATAGCGATAGAGAAACCAGGAAAGACGAAACAGGGAGCGCGTATTTTGAGTTACTCCGCCAAAGTCCTTTGGGGCGAAGGTCTGTTCCTCCGGCCGCAGCATTTCCAGCGGCAGGATGCTTATCACGAAGATCGGCTGGCCGAAATGGCCCGCGTGTTGCACCCCTATGCATGGGGTCTGCGCTCCGCGCGTTTCGATGCCTCGGCGCTAGCCAACGGCATGCTGCGCGCCACCGAAATGAGCGCCGTGTTTCCGGACGGCGAACTCTACAGCGCGCCGCACGGCGATGAACTTCCGCCGCCTGTCGCGTTGACCGCGCTGGATGGCGTGACCGAAGCCGTGTTCTATCTGGCGATCCATCCCTTGAAGGCAATCGGCGGCAATTACCGCGACGCCCAGGCAACGGGCAGCTTCGATTCCCGCTACACGCACAGCAATACCCCCGCCCCCGATCTCTACACCGGCGCGGCCTCCGCCGAGCTCGCGTTCCTGCGCAAGGACGTGCGCCTGATCTCCGAATTCGAACCGCGCGACGAACTGCTGGCGATTCCCGTGGCGCGCGTGCGGCGCACGGCCAGCGCAAGCTATGAACTGGATACGACCTTCATTGCGCCCAGCCTGTCGCTGACCGCCTCGGGCGCGCTGCACGAGCTGCTTCGGCGGCTGCTCGACGCCTTGCAGGCCAAGGTCAACGCGCTCTATGGGTTTCATCGCGAACCCAGCAAGAACATCATCGAGTTCCGCTCCGGCGACGTCGCCTCGTTCTGGTTGCTGCACACCGCGAACGAGGCCTACGCCACGCTGTCGCACCTGTTCCATCACCCGCAACTGCATCCCGAACGCCTGTTTCAGGAACTGGCGCGGCTGGCAGGCGCGTTGATGACCTTCTCGAAGGTGCACACGCTGGCGGATCTTCCGGTGTATCGCCACGATGCGCCTGGGCCGGCCTTTGCCCGCATGGACGAGATCCTGCGCGACCTGCTCGAAACCGTGATCTCGACCCGGTACTTCTCGATCGTGCTCGAAGAGTTGCGCCCGTCGTTCCACATGGGCCGCCTCGACTCGGAAAAGCTGGACGAGACCACCTCGCTGTATCTGGCGGTCCAGGCCGCGATGCCCGCCGCCGAGCTGTCCGAGAGCGTGCCCATGCGCTTCAAGGTGGGCGCACCCGAAGACGTGGACAAGCTGGTGCTGTCGGCCATGCCGGGCGTGCCGCTTTCCTATACGCCGCAGGTGCCGCCCGCCGTGCCCGTCAAGCCGGGCGCAGTCTATTTCGCCCTGCAGACGCGCGGATCGTTGTACGACCGCATGCTGCAGGCGCGAAGCATTGCCATCTATGCCCCCGCCGGGATTCCCGAACTCAAGCTGGATCTGATCGCAGTGACTCGCTGACAGGAACGACATCGCCATGACTGTTGACGCCCCCTCCCTGATGCCTGGCGCAACGCTGCCGCCGCACGCGGCAGCCTTTCACGCAAGCCGCCCCGCCAGGTCGTTGCTAGATCTGATGTACGACGGCTTCCTGATGCTGTTCCTGCTCAAGAGCGGCCAGGAGCCCACCGACGCGGCCGCCTTCTCCGCCCACGTGCAGCAGTTCCTGGCGGATTACGAGCGCACCGCCAAGAAAATGGACATCCCCGCCGAGGACGTGTACGCCACCAAGTACGCGTTCTGTGCCGCCGTGGACGAGACCGTGCTGAATTCCCGCTTCGAGATCCGGGACGCCTGGATGCTTCAGCCCCTGCAGCTCACGCTTTTCGGCGAACAGCTGGCGGGCGAGAACTTCTTCGCCCGGCTCGAGGATCTGCGCGCGCAGGGCGCGCCGCGCCTGCAATCGCTGGAGATCTATTACATGTGCCTGCTGCTGGGCTTTCAGGGCAAGTACCTGATCGAAGGCCAGGAAAAGCTGGGGTATCTGACGGCGCGGCTGGGCGACGAGATCGCCCTGTTGCGCGGCAAGCGCACCGGCTTCGCGCCGCACTGGCCGCTGCCCGACAAGGTGGCGCACACGCTCAAGCGCGACGTGCCGCTGTGGTCGATCATGGCGTTGTTTGCGTTGCTGGGCCTGCTCGCCTTCCTGGGCATGGGCCACTTCCTGAACACGGAAATGCAGACCGCAATGGCGCCCTATCACGACATCGTCAAGCTGGGTCCGCGTGCGGCGCATCTGACGATTTCGCTGCCCTAGCGGCGTCACGCAGGCCCGCGCGGGCCTTGCATGAGCAGCCCCGTCCCTTCCGGCGCGCCCGCGCGCCTTTGGCTCCGCCAGAACGAATACCGCCCAGCCCTATGAACGCCTCGCCTTCCAATGCCCCGGCCTATTCCACGCTGAACATCGCCACCCTGTCGCAACAGGCGCGTCTGCTGCGCCTGTCCACCGGGCTGGACGCCGAACTGGTCATCGAGCACATGAGCCTCTCCGAAGGCGTCTCGCGGCTGTTCTCGATGACGCTGGATTGCCTGGCGGCCAGCGCCGAGCTGGATGTGGCGGCCTTGCTGGGCAAGGAGATCACCGTCAGCCTGTTGCAGGCCGACGGCGCGATGCGGCATTGGCACGCGGTGGTCGAAGGCGCGGATGCGCTGGGCGCCGATGGCGGACTGGCGCGCTACCGCCTGCATGCGGCGCCGTGGATGGCGGCGTTGGCGCTGCGCCGCGACAGCTTCGTCTATCAGGATCTGTCGGTGCAGGACATCGTCAGCGAGGTGTTTTCGGATTATCCCCAGGCCGCGTTCGCCTTCGAACTCACCGACGCGCTGCCGCCCCGTGCGATCTGCACGCAGTATCGCGAATCCGACCTGGCGTTCGTGGAGCGCATCCTGGCGCAAGCCGGCCTGTGCTACCGCTTCGAGCACCAGCAGCAAGATGGCGAAAGCGCTGGCGGCGGCGCGCGCCACCGCGTGGTGATCTTCGATGCGGATGCGGCGCGTCCGGAAGACCCGGCGTCTCCCCTGCGCTTTCACCGCAGCGACGCCACGGAAACCAGCGACAGCATTACGCGCTTTTCCGCCCAGCAATCCGTGCGTCCGGGCAGCGTGGCGCGCGCGGCGTGGAACGACCGCTCGCTGACCGCGCATGCCGCGCAATTGCAGTCGCAGGTGGTCGTCGAGGCGCTGCCCGTGCTGGAAGACTACGACTACGCGGGCCACGGCCAGTACGCCGACGACGATGCCGCCGAACAGAGCGCCGCGCGTGCGATGCGCGCGCACGAGTCGCGGCTGGTGCGCTTCGAGGGCGGCGGCACGGCCCGCTCGCTTGCGCCGGGCCGGGTTTTCGCGCTGAGCCAGCATGACCGCTACGCGCAGGGCGGCGGTGCAGACGCCATCGACGAGCTTGCCGGCAACCGGTACGTGCTGATCGACGTGACGCACGAAGCGACCAACAACCTGGGCGGGCAGGCCGCGCAGGTCCTGAACACGCCGGACATGGAGCGCGGCACGTATCGCAACCGCTTCCAAGCGCAGCCTGAGGCGGCAGCGCTCATGCCGGCCTGGCGCGCCCGCCCCACCGCGCCCGAGAGCCTGGCCGCCGTGGTCGTCAGCGCGGCCGACGCGCCCATCACGTCCGACCGCGACCTGCGCGTGAAGGTGCAGTTTCCGTGGCAACGCGGCGAGAAGCCGCTGACGGGCGGCTTGCCGCATCAATCACATGGCGACGCCAGCGGCAACGCGCCGGGCGACGATCGGTCCGGCACCTGGCTGCGCGTGGCCAGCGCGCAGGCCGGGCCGAACTGGGGCGCCCATCATCTGCCGCGCGGCGGCACCGAAGTCATCGTCGAATTCATTGACGGCGATATCGATCAGCCCGTCGTGGCCGGCCAGCTGTACAACGACGCGGATCTGCCGCCCTGGTCCGCGGGAGAGAACGGTGACGCCAACCACGCCGGCGTGCTCAGCGGCTGGCATAGCCAGGGTCTGGACGGCGCCGGCCGCAACCAGTGGGTCTTCGACGACACCAAGGGCAAGCTGCGCACACGTCTGGCCAGCTCCACCGCAGCCACGCAACTGGGCCTCGGCTATCTGGTGGAGCAGGGCCTGGACGACGCCAGCCGCGGCCAATGGCGCGGCACGGGCTTCGAACTGCGCACGGACGCCTGGGCCGTGCTGCGCTCGGGACAGGGCCTGCTGGTGTCGGCCACGGCGCGCGAACAGGGCAAGTCGACGCAGGCCGATATCAACGAAGCGCTGCTGCTGTTGCGCGGCGCGCAGGATGCCTCGCGCCGCCTCAACGACAGTGCGGGGCAGCACCAGGCGCGCACCTTGGTCGCCGCCGAAGGCTACGACGACCTCATCAAAGCCCTGGATCCGGAGCAAGACGGCCGCTACGCAGGCCAGGTGAATGGCCAGGCCGCGGGCAAGGCGTTGAATGGCCAACGCACGGCCGAGGCCAACATCGAACGCATCGACGGGCCCCACCTGCTGGTCGACGCGCCGAACTCGCTGAACCTCGCCACGCCGGCCAGCGCCGTGCTGCATGCGGGCGAACACCTGCACGCCACCGCGCAGTCCGATGCGCACGTGGCCGCCACGCAGACGTACGCCGCCGTGTCGGCCAAGTCCGCAAGCGTGTTCGCGCAGCAGGGTCCGCTGCGAGCGATCTCGGCGCAGGCGCCTGTCTCCCTGCACGCCCACACCGACATCCTGGAAGCGCTGGCCGGGCAGGACATTACCGTGACCTCGTCGGCCGAGGGCATCGAGATCCTGGGCAACCAGCGCGTCACGCTGCAAGCGGCCGGGGGCAGCGTCACGCTTGATGGCGCGGACATCGTGTTCAAGGGGCCTGGCCTCTTTTCGGTCAAGGGCGCCACGCACAACTTCGTCGGACCCGGCAACGATGCCGCCAGCCTGCCGGCCCTGCCCAGCACCACGGTTGATGACCCACTCATCGTGAGCGCGGAACTGGTGCACAAGGACGGCGCGTTTGCCACCGCCGCCAAGAAGGCCGGCACGAGCCTGATGGCGGGCTTTGGCGGCGCGGCCGGCGCTGCGGGCGCGGGCGGGGGCCTGGGCGGATTGGGCGACATGGTGCCGGGCGGCTTGAGCGACCTGGGCAAGACCGCTGCGGGCGCGGCCGGCAAACTGTCGCAACTGGCCGGCCAGGCCAATGCGCTGGCCGGCATGGCAAAGAATCCGATGAGCGCGCTGTCGGCCGCCCCCGGACTGCTCGGCAACGCCAGCCCCGCCGTCGGCGGCCTGCTGAATACGGCGAAGAACACCATGGGTATGGTGTCCCAGGCGCAGGCCATGGTTGCAAACCCGATGTCGGCGCTGCCGGCGACCAAGGGCTTGCTTGGCGCCGTGGCGCCCGGCGCGGGCGGTCTGATTGATGGCGCCGCTTCCGCCGCGGGCGCGGTTTCCAAGGCGGCTGAACTCGTCAAGAACCCCATGTCCGCCCTGCCGGCGGCCACGGACATGCTGACTTCCGTCGCGCCCGAAGGCGCGTCCAAGATGATCAGCAGCGCCGCGGGATTGGCGGGGATCGGCAGCGGCGCGGGTGGAGCGGGTGCGGGCGTGGCGGGGGGATTGGGATCGGGTGCTGGCGCGGGTGTGGCTGCTGGTGCTGGTGCTGGTGCTGGTGCAACTGCTGGCGGCGCAGGAGCCGCAGGGACTGCGGCGCAAGCATCTCCGGCCGCGCCGTCTGAAGCGGCAGGCCCAGCGTCCGCCGCTCCTGCCGGCGAGGCAACGGCGGCTGGTGCGCAAGGCGCGCCAGGCAGCGAAACTGCGACGCACGCATCGCAACCCGCTGCGGCATCGCCCGCCGCCAACAATGCGGCCACGACGACGGACGGAGCCGCGACGGCAGACGCCGCTGCGTCGCCTGCATCGGCGCCGTCTTCCGCTCAGGCTTCCGCAGAGGCATCCGCATCCGCACCTGCCCCTGCTTCGGCATCGGCGCCTGCATCGCAATCGGCTTCGGCATCGGCATCGGCTTCGGCATCGGCTTCGGCATCGGCTTCGGCTTCGGCTTCGACACCAACTTCGGCATCAACGGCTGGATCGGCCACATCTGCGCCCAATGCCATGCCAGCAGCCGCCGACGCGCCCTCCGCAGCGCCTGCCGCGTCCGCCAACGCAACGCCAATGCAAGCCGCGACGACGCCAATCACCGCCTCGGCATCCACAGCCCCGGCAACCGGCGCGGCGGCAGGCGGCGCAGCGGCAGGCGCAAATGCTTCTGCCCTTTCTGCCACAGGCGCGGCGGCGGGCGTAGCCGCCAACACCTTGCCGGCTGGCGCCGGCGCAGGACTGGCCGCCGGCACCACTGGAGTTGGCTCGGTCGCAGGCCTGACCGCTGGCGCGGCGGGCGTGAATCCGCCCGCCGAATCCATGAACGCGGGCACGGCATTCGCGAGTCCCGCGCTTGACGTCCACGGCGCGGGCTCTGCGGCGGAACTTCCGCTCGCAGCGGGGGACATGTCGATTGGCGCAAGCGTCGCCGACAGCGCAACCGGCGCAAATATCGCATCGGGCACCTTCGCGGGAGCGCCTGGCGCGTTCGCCGACGCGGGTCTCGCAAACGATGCAACCGGTACGAGCAGTGCCGCGCAAACCTTCGCGGGATCGTCCGAAGCGTTTACAGATAAGGGGCTCACGAACCACACGACCGGTGCAAGCACCGCGACGCAAACCATCGAGAGTTCGCCAGCAGCGATCGCCAGCGCAGGTCTCGCGGCCGGCGCAACAGATGCAGGCATTGCAGCGAATACGCTCGCGGGTACGTCAGCAGCGTTCACTGGTGCGGGTCTCGGGAGCGACGCCACTAGTGCGAACGCAACAGTAAGGCCCGTTCTGGACGCAATGGGCGCAACGGCTGGCGCGACTGCGGCCGCAGGCCTTGCCGCCGGCATGGTTGGCGGCAAGGTCCAAGCCTCCCGCGAGTCCGAGCCCGATGCAAGTGGCGCGCGTGCTGCCCCGAACGCCCCTGGTTCGGATACGGCCACCCCATCCGCCGCCATGGCCGCAGTGAACTCGGTCAGCCCGGCGGCCTCCGTTTCCCCTGAGGACATGAAGCGCTCCGTCCCGCCAGAGGACGCCGTCTCTCGCAACTACTCCCAGCCGTCCCTGCTCGTGAAACTTGCGAATGCCGCTCCGTCGGGCACAGGCCATACCAACGCATCGATCGCGTCCACCGGCATGCTCGCCGCCTTGGCCCACGCGATGGCGGCGCAGGCGTCGTCGCACGCCGACAGGGATGGCGACAGCCGCCGCGCCGACGAAGCCCGCAGCACCGATGAACCGCGCAGCGCCGCGACCGGCTCCGCTGCCCTCATTGCCAACCCCGATCAATACGGAACGACGACGCACGGCGAGGCAACGCCCGCCGCGCACGATCAGCATTCCGAATCGAAAAATGCCGCGCTATCCGCGCTGGCCCTGCTTGCCGCAGGCCGCTCGGGACAGCCCATCGCGGCCTCCACGTCGTCCCCCGCCGAACAGGCAGCGAACGGCACCGCCAATTCCGCGCGCCCCTCCGTCGACGCCAAGACCGCCAACGCGCAATCCGGATCGCGCCGCGACGACTCGGCAACCACGGCCGCGCTGCCGAATGCCGCTCTGCTCGCCTCCTTGGCCGCGGGCGCGGCCAGCGTGCTTGGCACGACGGCGTCGGCAGCCAGCCATGCCGGCCCCCTGGCCTCCGCATCCACGGAAGGCGGCCTGCCCGGCGCTTCGGATCTTCCCGCGATGGCCTCGCCTTCCGGCGGCGCCGCGTCCGGAATATCCGCCGGCAATGCCATGACCGGGGACTATTCGGTTGCCACGGCAGCGACGACACAAGGCGACGCCGCTGCCGCGATGTCGTCGACAGGCGCATTGGCCCAGCACGCGCCCTCGGCCTCCGCTTCTGACACCGTCATGAGCGAAGCGACGATGCTGCCGGCAACCGATGGCGCATCCATCGCCGCGCCGTCCTTGCCGCAAGGCTCGATGCAAACGCCCGGCTTCGTGCCGGACGCCGGTGCGGCAGGACTGCCGCAAGGCGCAGGATTACCGCAAAGCGCAGGACTACCGCAAGGCGCAGGGCTGCCGCAAGGCGCAGGACTGCCGCAAGGCGTGGGACTACCGCAAGGCGCGGGGCTGCCGCAAGGAACCGGACTGCCCAATGTGCAGCCTGCTGCCGGTGCGGGCGTCGCAGGGTCGAGCGCCGCCGTCGGCGCGGCCTCTGCCGGAAGCGCGGCGGCAGGTACGGCACCGGCCGTGGGCGCCGTCACCGGCACCACGGCAGCGCCAGGCGCTGGAGTGTCTCCGGCAGTCGGGTCTCCCTCTGCAAGCGTGACGGACGCGCCAAGCGCGGACGGCACGATGACAGGCTCTGGTGCGCACGCTGATGCAGCCGTTGGCGCCCCCCCTGGCGCGGGTATCGGTGCGGGTGCTGGCACGGGCGCCACTGCAAGCGCCAGCACCGGCATCGGAACCGGCGCAGCCGCAACCGCAACCGCAACCCCCACATCCGCTCCCGGAGCCACGCCCCCCTTCACCCCCCCCTCTGCGACGCCGACGGCGGCGCCCCCCACCACCGTCTCCGGCGCCACGGCCCCGCCCACCGCCGTCACCCCGGCCGGCAGCCCTGACGCTGTGCTCGGCAGCACGACGGCGCAGGCGGCCGGCATGTCCGACCGCGCGCCAGCCACGAGCGCCACCGATCTGTCCGCCGCGGGCGGCGCAGGCGCGGTGGCGAGTGCGGGCGCGGCAACGGGCGCTGCCGCCGGCGCAACAGCGGCTGCGGGAGGCGGCGGTTCAGGCGCAGCGGGCTTTGGCGCGCTGGCGGCGGGCGGCGGCCTTGCCGCCGTTGCGCAGCAGGCCAGCGCCGCATCCACGGCGATGTCCGGCGCATCCACGCTCCTGTCCGGCGGCGTCAGCGCCAACGTCGGCGCCGCCATCGTGCCGGTCATGACGCAGGCGTTGAACGCGGCGGGCGACCGTGCCGCCGCGCTGGGATCCGCCGTCGACACGCTGTTCACGCTGCCCGACGTCAAGCAGGCCAACATCCCCGCCGTTGCGGGCGCCATCCTCAGCATGCCGGGGTTGTCGTCCTCGTCGGTGCCCGGCGTGATCGGCGCCATCCTGCAATCGCCCACGCTGGCCACCGAAACGCTGCCCAAGGTGGCCGAGGTGCTGATGAAGATTCCGGGCGTGGCGGAGTCGCCGCTGCCCCAGATTGCCCGCGATGTGCTGGACACGATCGGCCTGGGTCCGGTCGCACGCACGCAAGGCACCAACCTGCCTGGCGGCATGCCTCCGATGGGCGACGCCGGCCGCGTAGTGCCCAGCGCATCCACCTATCGCGGCCGCCAGGACGGCGCGCGCCTGCAATACGTGAACCTGGAACGCGCGGACGAACGCTGGAACGACGGCAACGCGCTGACCACCACCGAGCGGCAGACCCGGCGCCCGCGCATCCACGTGGAATTCAACCGCCCGGGCGCGCACCGCTTCACCATCACCGTCAAGCCCGATACCGGCAACATCGCGTACTCCAGCCGCGAACGCGGCCGCCGCGCCAGCTACCAGGAACCGCACACCAACCCGCGCAGCTACGTCACGGACGCCGACGGCACCCGCATCGTCGATGACATCGACCTGCCCGCCGCCGGCCGCAACGTCTATCTGTTCGAAGTGCGCGACGAACGCGGCCAGCTCATCAAGACCGAACGCGTCGAGACCGCCCGCCGCCTGTACGTCCAGGAAGTCATGTGCATGAGCACCCGGCCGGCCAATCATCTGGCCGACGTCACGCCCGTCACCGCGGAGTTCGCGTTGCACGGCATCGACATGATCCAACTGCCTCGCCTGCAATTCCGTGGCCGCTCGGCGGTGGACGCGGCGGACCATATGGACTCGCAGCAGGCCATCATGGACGCCGTGCGCCGCGTGTACGTCACGTCTCCCGGCAAGCAGCGCGAGCCCTACACGCTGGTGGTCTGCCACGTCGATCGGTTGGCCGCGCCCGGCACCAGCGGCGACATGCGCCTGCCCGTGCCGGCCGGCCCCGGCGGCCGCGTGATGACGGTGCCCATCGTCAACGACGACCGCACGCTTGCCAGCCTCTGGTACGAGTTCGACGACAGCGACGACTGGCTCGTCCACGCCCGCTACATCTATACGGACGCGTCGGGCGCGGAACGGTCAATTCCCATCCCTCGCCACCTGATGACGCCGATGCGCGAAAGCTCCGGCGCCGTCTTCTCCGTGAAGGTCGACCTGACCCAGATTTCGTCCACGCCCCTGAACGGCGTGCTCAACATCCAGTTCAACACGGTCGCCGCCAGCTATGCGGGCCTGGCCATCACCGGCACCAATCTCTTGTTCGTGTCCACGCTGGATCCCTACGTCCCCAACTCGCAGGCGTACCTGACGGAAACGCTGGCCCACGAAATGGGCCACCTGCTCGGCATGGTGCCCAGCGGCCCCGATTGGCCCGGCCTGCGCGACGAAGACCCCTCGGCCGACGATTCCAAGCTGGATCCGCCGCAGCACTTCTACTACAACATGGGAGGACACTGCTACTTTGGCCTGCCCAACCGGAATGGCCAGTACAGCAGTGAGATCGGGCAATGCGTGATGTACGGCATCACCTGCGCCAACATCCACTTCTGCCCCAGTTGCAGCAAGGCCGTGCGCAAGGTGGACTGCTCGGAAGGCTGGACCTCATTCTGACGACGCGCCCCTGACCACCTTCGCCCTCTGACACGACATCGACATGCCCATCATGACAACCGACTGGATCGAGCCCGCCTCCTTTGCCTCGGTGCCCGCGCACTCGCAGCAGGAACACGCCTGCATGCCGCCGCTGCAAGGCTACGACGCGCAGATGCGCATCGCCGCGCCCTCGCGCGTGAAGATCCGCGACGGCAGCACCCTGACGATTCCCATCTGCGCGCGCGGCATCCTGCCCGTCATCGACAACCCGCAACTGCCGCGCTTCGTGGCGAAAGATACGCGCACCGGCAAGGTCTACCGCGGCGTCGCGTTCAACTACGTGCGTCCCAAGTTGCCCAACGTGTCCGCCGACCCCAGGGAGGGCGGCCCGCGCCCGCCGAAGATGGCCCTGCCCCCGGGCATGACGGTGGAAACGCGCTTCACCACCGACATGGCCGGCGTGCTGCATTTGCCTGCCACGCCGGCCACGTATGAGGTCTACATCGAGGCCGAGGACGTGAAATCGAACACGGTGACCATCGAGGTCGAAGACGGCCAGAAGTGATCCTCGGCCGGAAGTGAGAGCCGGCCGGAAGCAAGAAACGGCCGGATTGAAGCACCGGCTACACGAACGACGACGGCCCTGCTCTGCAGGGCCGTCTGTCCATCACCAACACGCCGAAGTTCAGGGCCGCGCGGGTGTCATCTGCCGGATGTTCTGCTCGTTGCGCGCGGCCATCGCCTCCACCTTTTCAGCGTTTCGCATGTCTCCGGCGCGCTGTTCCATCTCGGCCTTCGCATCGGTCTTGCCGAACACATCCTTGTCGCGCACACGGAAATACATCCTGGTGCTGGCCAGCAGATGGTCCGGCCAACTGCTCAGCATCGCATCATGCACCAGCCAGTCGAACAGGGTCATCACCTTGGACGGCAACTGCGTCTTGCCATCGCGCGCATCGCGCCAGGCGGTCAGCAGGCGCTGCTGCATCGCGCGATCGGCCTTCATGTCGGCAAAGGGGTCCGGCAGCGACTGAACATAATCGGCGTCGCCCGGCTTTCTGCCAAGGCGCATGTTTTCCATGGCGATCGCGTCCTGCTCCCACCTTTCCATGGTGCGAAGCTGCTCGGGGTGGTTGCGTTCCATGTCCTGCCGCCGCTGCTCCGTCGCCGCATCCTGGCGCTCGGCGTCTTCCAGGCCTTTGTATTCTTCCTCCAGACGCTCCCACAACGGCAGGAAGCGCTGCGGCGGCGCTTCGCCCCGGCTGGCATCGGCGCGCTCGCGGCGCTCGTTTGCAAGCGCTTCCAGTTCGCGCGCGCGCGCCGTCGTCTCGGGCTTGGCAAGCTCCTCCCGCGAAAGCATGCTCAAACGCCTGCGCTCTTCCGCAAGCTCCTGTTCCGGGGTGAAGAAGTCCCGGTCCTGGATCCACGCCTCCGCGGGGTCCGACATCCCGGCGCGAAACACGGGGTCCTGATAACGCACGGCCAGCCAACGCAGGAAAACTTCCATGTGCGGCGCGAAATCGCAACCGGGTTCGTATTTGACGATCTCCCGGTAGGCGTCGACCAGTTCCTGAACGTGATAGGTCTGGCCTTCGTCTTCGATCGAACCGGCCAGGCTCAGCATCCGGTAAAGCACCGGATCCCGGGACGCCAGGCTTTCCATGCTGTGCAACGCAGCGCCATGGGCCAGCGCCAGATTCATCATCTCGCGCAATGGAACCCGGGATAGCGACGCGCGAGTGCCCAGTGAGCCCTCGGGGGCCACGCCCGTCACATCCCCGCTCGACCCCGGATAGAGATACTGCAGGCCTCGCGTCTTTTCCAGGGAATCCAGCCGCTGATTGCGGCGCAGCTCGTGCGCCGCGGCGAAATGCACGGCCTTCTCCACGGCTGCGGGTACGGTCAGCGTGCGGTCCTTGTGCGTCTGTTTGATCAGGTCCGTGAAGGGAATGACCTCAAGGAACCAGTTTTCTTCCATGATGGAAGCGACGCTGTCGAACAGCCCCAGGAATCGGATGACGATCTTTGCGTCCGGCGCACCGTCTTTTCCCGGGATGGCCAGGTCCGTGTCGTGGCGGCGCTTGTACTTCTTGACGATATCGTTGGTGAATTGCTTGGCAATGACCCCGCCGCGATCCGCGCCAAATACGCAGATCTCGATACGCACGACTTTTTCCGTGCCCGCGTTTGCCTTCTGATAGGCTTCCTCGAACTGACGCCTGGCCGCGTCCAGGCGCGTGTCGACACCCGTTCCCATCAATTCGGCGACGGCGGCATTGTCCCGAACGACCGGCACGCCTTCCAGCAACGTGGCTTTGGCAGCGTTCTTTCCCGCAGTCCAGGCAACCTTCAATGGGTTTTTCTTGAAATCCGACCAGAAGCCGCGAACAGTGGCCTTTGTGCGATTTCGGATTCGCTCTGGGTCCAGGGCATTCCAGATTCTTACCGTCTTCTCGGGAAGCGACTGGACGTCTTTGACGACGTCCTTGTAGGCCTTCACCATGGGGTGGAAGGACCCATCCTTGATGGATTGCTTGACAGCCGACTTTGCGCGCCCTGCGGCATCCACATCGGGCACTTCATCGAGACGCGTGATGTTCTTTGCCGCGTCCTGCGCACTGGAGATCGCCTTGTCGGCCACTTTCCCGCCTGCAATCGTCAGCGCGCGGACAACGACGTCAGCCTTTGCGCTCTCGTTCAGCTCGACGCCAAGGCCGGAATAGTAGAAGGGAAACCAGTGCTGCTTGTTTGGCCTGTTTTCGTCGTCTTCGCTGAAGTGGGCCATCCATAGCCGGCTCACGTTCGACAGGAACGTCGGATTCGCCTCATCGATATCCTTGTTCCGCCCGAAGCCATCGAAGAAGAATCCCATTCGCAAGGTGATACCGCACTCGGTGCAGGAATCCTTGGGATAGGCGGCCTCGTTGGCCGCCATGGCCTTCAATACTGAAGCGGGAGTCCTGTCGACGTCAGGAATCTGATCACTGGACATTCTTCTCTCCAGGAGGCGTGCCGGACGCCTTGATTTGTGCAATCTTCTCGTTCGGCAGGGCAAGCGCGGCACGGCCGAAGTCACCCGGCTTGCGATTTGGATCTTTCAAGAGTTTCGCGATGTCGGCATGCTTGTCGAAATCCGAGGCCACGACGAAGTAGAGATACATGTAGCCGCGCATGTCCTCGGCATCTTCGATGCGATACCGCATCCAGGCCTGCCTGGTGACCTTCGCAAGAACATGCTTCAACTGGGTCGCGTTTTCGTATCCGGTCAACTGGGCGCCATACTTCCCGTACAACCATCGCGTGGTTTCCACGATAGGAATTCTGACTTGTCCCGTCAGATTGCGGCTCAGCGCGAGCTCCATATGCTCGTCAGGATAGATATGCAATTCCAGATAAAGCGTGCCATCGCCGTCGGGCGCCTTGGTGGCGGGAAAATGCACCGCCGTTTCCTTCTTGAACATCAAATCGTCGAACTTGTCATCGAACAGATGTTTACGAAGCAACTCGGGGTCTCCCCCGCTCCATTTCACCGTGAAGTCGGTCCCTTTGAATGTGTAGCAGCAGGAAACCCGTCCCTCGCCGCCACCCGGCACCAACGTACTTGAACTGACCACGTTGCCCGATGCGTCACTCAGCCGAACCGGCTCCAGATTCCAGGGCGTGTAGTTGTACGCGATGAAGCTGACGCCCTGATACGTGGGTTCGCCATTGCATCCCGCCAACAGGCCCAGCCACAGCAGTACCCCGATCAAACCCTTACGCATTCATTGCTCCCGAGTTGTCCCGCCCCATACCCACTTCCGACATGCTTATCTCCACGTGGAGCACCGGCCGCCTTCAACTGCGCGATCTTCTCTGCCGGCAACGACATCACCGCGCTGCCAAATGCGCCAGGCTTTCTGGCCGGGTCCTTCAAAAGAGCCGCAATCTGCGCGTCCTTGTCGAAATTTGAGGCCACGATGAAATGGAGATACATGTACGCGCGCAAGTCCTGCGCGTCTTCAAGCCGATAAGACATCCACGCCTGTTTGGTGACCCTGGCAACGTCGTTGGTCAGATAACCTGCGTTCTCGTACCCCACAAGCTCGTCAGGGTATTTCCCATACAACCAGCGAGCGGTATCGACGATTGGAATTCTGACTTGCCCTTTCAACTCGCGGCTCAAGGCAAGTTCCATGTGCTCATCCGGATAGATGTGCAACTCCAGAATCAGCGATCCATCCCCTTCGGGCAATTTCGTGGCGGGGAAGTGCACCGTCGTTTCCTTCTTGAAAAGCACCTCGTCGAACTTGCCATCAAACAAGTGCTTGCGGAGCAGGTCGGGATCGCCTCCGCGCCATTTCACGTTGAATTCCGTACCGGAAAACGTATAGCAGCAAGACACGCTTCCCTCGCCGCCGCCCGAAGGGAGCGTGCTGGAACTCGCCACGCGACCCGACGCATCGCTGATGCGAACGGGCTCCAGGTTCCACGGTGTGTAGTTATACGTAATGAAGCTCACCCCTTGATAGGTGGGCTCGGCGTTGCTGCCGGTCACCAGGCCAAGCCACAGCAGCATGCCGACCAGTGCTTTACGCATTGCCGCCATCCCGGCCCGCCCGGTGCTGCGCCTGCACCGCATCCCACACCGCATCCGGCACGCCTTCCAGCGCTTTCGCCAGCCCGCCCTCGGCGCCTGCCCGATACACGCGCAGCCGTCGGCGATCAAGGGATGCTCGTCGAAGCGCGGCGAGATCGCCACGCCCCAGGCAACGTAGTCGAACGTGTCCTTATCCCCCGCCACGCCGTGCGCGCGGGCACGTTCCAACTGCTTTTGCACGCGGGGCACCAGCGCGTCCTGATCGGGATTGCCGGGCAGCATGTCTGGATAAAGCCGGCGCAACTGCACCGCCAGCTTGTCGGGGTAATCCAGGTCGAACAGCATCTGGTGCTGTTCAGGCGTGAATGGTTCGATACCTTCCGGCCGTGCGGCGGGCAGCCTGCCCGCGCCCGGCAATTCAGCCAGCGTGCCATCGCGCAGCGCATACCGCAGCGTGACGAACGGCCCGGCGAATCGCGCGCGCTGCTCGGGCGTCCAGACCTGCAACACGCGCGCCAGGATGCGGCTGTCATACCAATGCAGGAAGAACTCGCTGGCGTCCGGCAAGGCGTAGTCGCAGAACGGCCCGAAGTGCGCGATCAGCTTCTCCAGCGGCACGGCCGACGCGAAGCTCATCATCGCGTAGCGGCCGCCGGAGCGCTCGTGCAGGGCTTCCAGCACGCGCACCAGCACGGTGCTGAAATCTCCATGACGCGGCCCGCGCAGTACGCCTTGCGAGGCCCCGTCCACTTCGATCAACAGCGGCGCCACGTCGCCGTAGATGTCCAGCCCGGTCTGCGCCCACACCGACCCGAAGCTCAGGTCTTCGGTGGACGTCAGCCGCGCGAGCAGGTCCGGGTGGCCGCGGAAGTCGACGACCACGTAGGCACGCGCGGCCTCGCCATACGGACCGCGGTGATTGGGCAATTCGGAGAACGTGGACAGCAGCGCGTCCTGCCAGGAATATTGCATCGCCGTCATGCCTTGTCGGTGATGGACTGCACGCTTTCCTGAGCGTCAAGAATGCAGGTCTTGCAGACGGTGAACTGCGGGAATGGATACGGCATCTGCGTCGGCCCGGCGAACTGCTTGTTGCCGGTCTTGACGTCGATGCGGCCCGGCGCCGTCACGGTGATGTTGCCGCCTTCGATCACGATGCTGGCGCCCGCCGCGTTGGCGATGCGGATGCGCTGCGGCGAGGCGTACTCGATGCCCGCGTTGGCGCTGACCATGCGCAGGTCCTGTTGCGCCTGCACCGTCAACGTGTCGTGCTGCGAAATGACATCGACCTCGCCGGTGCCAGCGATCAGGTCCAGGCCGGATTCGGCACCGCCCGTCTGCACGCCAGCCACGATGCCCAGCGCCTGACCGGTGTGCACGCGCAGCGAACCGATGACGGCCAGGTTGTGGTCCTGTCCCGACGACCAATGCACGAGCTCGCCGGCCGCCACCTGGACGTTGCGCCCGGCCGCCTGCGTCAGCCCCGCGCGCCCCGCCATCAACACCAGCGGATCGGTCAGGTGCGGCACCTTGCCGTCGACCACTTCGGTGTGCTTGGCCGACGCGTCGCCGGCGGCCCCGCCCACCGCCTCACCCGCCACGGTGCCCGATACCGCGTGCGTCATCGCGGCCAGCGGCGCGCGTTCGCCGTCCAGCCGGCTCGCGCCGGCCGAGGCCGTGCCGCGCGCCGAGGCCAGCCGCACGCCCTGATGGGCGCCGATCACGCCGTCGAACGACTGCGCCATGATGTCGGCCTGCCCGGCCAGCGCCAGCGGTCCCGCCGAATCGCCCGCGGGCTCGCTGCCGGCGGCGGTATAGGTGGTCAGCAGCACGCCGCCCCCGCCCCGCACGGCGCCAAACGCATCGGTGCGCAATTCCGCGCCCACGCCGCGCACGTTGCCGCGATAGTTGCCGCTCTGGTGGATCAGGTGGCCAAGGTTCAATTCGCTGGCCGATTGGGAAGACTTGATCTGCATGCGCAACTGGCCATCGCTGTCGTCGAACACGATCTGGTTGTAGCCGTCGCCGCCGAACTCCTTGCTCTTGAAGCCGCTCAACGCGGCCGCGTTGCGGTGCTGATCGTCGCCGCCCGCCGCGCCGTGCCACGCC
>Ga0213821_1000718_pt1 | contig 18679 bp, 18 predicted proteins | sample MC6MC0909MG_FD_179894 | JGI IMG/M metagenome (GOLD analysis project Ga0213821, IMG submission 179894) | Enriched soil aggregate microbial communities from Iowa State University, Ames, United States - MC6-MC0909-MG | ecosystem: Environmental > Terrestrial > Soil > Unclassified | place: USA: Iowa...
GCGCCTCCAGGGCTTTTTCCTGCAGCGGGCGAGGGGAGAAGTCGCGGTTGAAGTCCAGGCCGCATTCGCCCACGGCCTTGACCCGAGGTTGTTCGAGCAACTGGCGCAAGCGACGTTCACTGGCGTCATCCCAGCGCTTGGCGTCGTGCGGGTGGACACCTGCGGTCGAGAACAGCCGCTGCCCTTGCTCATCGAGTTGCTGGCACAGTTCCAGGGCCTGTTCGCTGACCGCCAGGCTGGTGCCGGTTACCACCATTTGCACCACGCCCGCTTGCACGGCCCGCTCGACGATCTCCGCCTGTTGGTCATTGAAGCTGCTGTTGGTCAGGTTGACGCCGATATCGATCAGTTGCATGGTGCTACCTCGTGCCGCGGGGCGGCCAGCATAGCAAAAACCGGGAATTTCAGGAAAAAGCCAAGAACTTCAAGCAGTTGCCATGGTCTTCTAGCGTCATTTGTCACGGACGCACTGGCCTTGATGGTTTCCGCCCACAGCCCTCGGACACGTTTTCGCATGCAGCGAACCTTGCTGACCCTACTGCTGATGATTGGCTTGCTCCTGCCTGGGGCGGCCAGCGCCCGCTTGCCAGGGCCGCAGCAGACTGCAAACAGCAATCAGCCTCGTGATCTGGCCCAGGTGCGCGCAACCAAGGTGCTGCGGGTGCTGGTCAATCAGAGCCGCAATAGCTCTGGCGAGGTCAAGGGCGAGCCGGTTGGTATCGAATATCACCGGCTCAGGGCGCTGGAGCACTACCTTAATGGCCGCGAAAGGGAAGGGCAGCTGATCCAGGTCAAACTGATTCCGCGGGCCAAGGAGCAGTTACTCGGCGCCTTGGCCCGGGGTGAGGGTGATCTCGCCGCTCCCGGCGAACTACTTGATCCGGGCGTGGTGCGCGGTGTCAGTACCAGCGCCCCGGTGCTCGATCAGGTGCCGTTGCTGCTGGTCGGGCGCAAGGGCGAACGCAGTTTCAGCCGAGTCGAGCAACTGTCCGGGCGGACCATCGCGCTGACCACGGCCAGTGCCGCCGGAGCGCTGATCCAGGACATCAACGAGCAGTTGGCCCTGCGCAAACGCGCGCCGATCAAGATCGAGTGGGTCGATCCGAGCTTGGCCATCGAAGACGTGTTGGAGATGGTCCAGGCCGGCATCTATCACCTGACAGTGGTGGAGCGGCCCATTGCCCAGCGCTGGGCGCGCGTGATGCCGCGTCTGCGTGTAGACACTCGCTTGAAGCTCGGCGAACCCCAGGCCATGCGTTGGTATGTCGGTCGCGATGCGCATCAGTTGCTGGCCACGGTCGACCGCTTCCTCGCGGGCTACCGCGCCCCAGACAACCAGGACGCCGCATTCGAGCGCATTTATCGGCGTCAGTACCGGGTGCACAACCCATTGGCGCGCAAAGACCGCCAGCAATTGCAGACGCTGCGGGCGGTGCTGCAAAAGCATGGGCAGGCGCAACAGATCGACTGGCTCAACCTGGCTGCGCTGGCGTTCAAGGAGTCCACCCTCAATCCCGCCGCACGAGGGATGGGCGGCGCTCATGGATTGATGCAGATCACGCCCTCGGCAGCGCAACGGGTCGGGGTCAGTAACACCACCACGGTCGATGGCAATGTCCAGGCCAGCGCCCGCTACCTGGCGTTGATCCGGCGCAAGTTCTTCGCCAGCCCCAAGCTTAACGAGCGCGAGCGCATGGCGTTCATTCTGGCGGCTTACAACCTGGGCCCGGAGCGGGTGCAGGCGATGCGTGCCGAAGCGCGTCGGCGCGGACTCAATGGCAACCAGTGGTTCTTCCAGACCGAACGCATCGCCATGGAGCAGGTGGGCATGGGGCCGGTCAATTTCGTCAACAGCGTCAACAAGTACTTCCTGGCCTTCAATCGTGAGCGGGCTGCGCTAGAGCGCGTGGCAAAGCGTTAACGAATCGAATTATCCGATATTAATTACGCATATTATGCGATTTTACTATTGGTTAATTTGATTAAGATGGCGCCCATCCCATCCCAACATTGCTTGCCCTAAGGAAGATTTGAAATGAACTCCAACACCCTCAACTCGCTGTTCGTCACCCGTGCTGGCGCTGGCTTGAGCGTTATCCGCATCCTGGTCGGTCTGATCTTCATGGCCCACGGCGCACAGAAATTGTTCGGCCTGTTCGGTGGCTACGGCCTGGAAGGCACCGGGCAGTGGATGGAAAGCATCGGCCTGGCCCCGGGTTACCTGATGGCCCTGTTGTCGGGTAGCGCCGAGTTCTTCGGTGGTCTGGCACTGCTGATTGGCCTGCTGGTGCGCCCAGCTGCCCTGGCACTGACGGTGACCTTGGTGGTGGCGATCTTCTCGGTGCACATCGGCAATGGGCTGTTCATGTCCAACAACGGCTACGAGTTCGCCCTCGCGCTGATGGCAGGCACCGTGGCAGTGCTGATCGAAGGTGCCGGTCGCTTCTCCCTGGACCGTCTGATCGCCCGCTGACACAACGCTGTAAAGCCCATCCCTCAAGCTGCGAGTAAAGTCTACTTGCAGCTTGTCGTTTCACTCTCTAGGATACCGCTTGCGCCGATTTAAACAGCTACTTGCGGGGCGCAGGAAAGGCCCCCAGCCGGGTCATCCGAAATACCGCTAAAGCGCTGGTTCGGTGACGCCTCCCACCGCTGCCCAGCGGGATTTGCGAGGCGGAGAAATACTCCATGAGTTGTCCACGTACCAGTGTCTGCCTGACCCCCCTGCCTGCCAGCCAGGCCTCTCGCACACCGCGCATCCTGCTCGGTGGCCAGCATCAGCCTACCTTGTTGCGTCACCTCGATGGTTTCTCGCGACGCAAGGGCCAAGCCCGCGCTTTCCTCATCCAGTTCGCTGAAACCTGCGGCCTGCTCGAACAGTACGGCAGCGATCGCTTTGACCTCGCGGTGATCCAGTCGCCGGCAGCCGAAGACGCCGCCGAGGTTATCGGCCATCTCACCCGCATCGCCCGCCAAGGCCTGATTACCCGTCGTTGAGTAGCATGTCAGCGCCGGGCGTTTTTGGTTAAGCTCGGCCTCACTACGTCGGCACGCACAGGCGTTGAGGAGAATGCCGTTTGAGCACCAACATCATCACCACCGAAGGTCATCAGGCGCTCAAGCAAGAGCTCGACCATCTGTGGCGGGTCTACCGGCCGGAAATTACCCAGAAGGTTGCCTGGGCAGCGTCGCTGGGCGATCGCAGTGAAAACGCCGATTACCAGTACAACAAGAAGCTCTTGCGCGAGATTGATCGTCGAGTACGTTATCTGCGCAAGCGTCTTGAAGATGTCAAAGTGGTTGCCTATTCCCCCGAACAGGAAGGCAAAGTGTTCTTTGGCGCTTGGGTGGAAATCGAAAACGATGACGGCGAGACCCTGAAGTTTCGCATCGTCGGTTATGACGAGATCTATGGGCGCAACGACTACATTTCGATCGATTCGCCCATGGCCCGCGCGTTGCTCAAGAAGGAGGAGGGCGACGAGGTGGTGGTCAAGACGCCGACGGGGGATGCTACCTGGTATGTCAACAGCATCCGTTATCCGGCTGTGCAGGCGGATGCCTGAATAACTGAAGCTTCCAAGACTGGGGCCGCAAAGCAGCCCCAGTTCACAGTTGCGTTGAGCTCAAGTGTCGCGCAAAACCGCCAGAGGGCTGGCATTGAGCGCGCGCCGGGTGCCAATCACACCAGCACCCGCCACCAGCAATGCCCCCGCCAGCGGCAATGCCAGTAGCCATGGATGCGGACTCCACGGCAGGTCGAACGCGTAGCGATACAGCGCCCAGCTGATCAGCTCGCAACCCAGTGCCGCCAGGACGCCGCTGGCCGCCCCCAGCAAGCCGAACTCGATGCGCCGGGTCCTGACCAGTAAGGGCCTGGGCGCACCCAGCGCGCGCAGCAAGGCGCCTTGGTGAATGCGCTCATCCAGCGTTGCCTGTAGCCCGGCGAACAGCACTGCCAGGCCCGCCGCCAACACGAACAACAGCACATACTCCACCGCCAAGGTCACCTGGGCCAGGATGCTGCGCAACTGCTCGAGCAGCGCGTCGACCTGAAGAATGGTCGCGGCCGGGAACGCGCGGGAGAGGGCGACCACTTCCTGGTCGTGACCCGCTGCCAGGTAGAAGCTGGTCAGGTAGGTGGTGGGCAGGCCCTGCAGGGTGCCGGGTTGGAAAATCATGTAGAAGTTGGGCTGGAAACTGTCCCAGTGCACAGAGCGCAAGCTGCTGACCCGTGCCTGGCGCTGCTGACCACCGATATCGAAATTGAGCAGGTCGCCCAGCTTCAGGTGCAGGCTGGCAGCAAGCTCCGCTTCTACCGAAACACCAGGGATGCCATCGCTTGCTGGAGTGGGTTGCCACCAATCACCTGAGGTCAAGGCATTGCCCTCGGGCAGCTCGGTGGCCCAGGTCAGGCTGAGGTCGCGTTGCACGGCGCGTTCACCGGTGGACTCCTTGCTCACCAGCTGGCGTACCGGCTCGTCGTTGATGTGCGTCAGCCGACCCGGGATCACCGGATACAACGGCGCCGAAGTGGCGTTAACCTCGCGCAAGCGCTGGATAAAGGCATCGCGTTCATCCGGTAGGATGTTCAGGGCGAAATGGTTGGGAGCATCTTTGGGCAGTTGCGCTTGCCAGGTATCCAGCAGCTCGGCGCGCAGCAATGCGACCAGGCCCATGGCCAGTAGGATCAGGCCAAACGCCAGCGCTTGGCCGGCCGCCGCCAGCGGATGGCGCAGCAATTGGCCCAAGCCCAGCCGCCAAGTCAGGGGAGCGCCCGCCAGTAACCGGCGCAGGCTGCGTAAACCGAGCAGGAGCAAGCCACCCAGTAGCAGCGCAGCGATCAGCCCGCCGCCGAGCAGGGCAAAGGTCAGCAGCAGATCCAGGCTCAGGCGCCACATGATCAGGCCCAGGGCGAATAGGGCAGCGCCATACACCAGCCAGCTGCTGGGCGGTACTGGCAGCAGATCGCGGCGCAACACCCGCAGCGGCGGCACACGGCCCAGTGCCGCCAACGGCGGCAGGGCAAAACCTGCAAGGGCGACCAGACCCGTGGCGATGCCAGCCAGCGCCGGGGTGATGCCACCGGGTGGAATGACGCTGGGCATCAGCCCGTGCAGCAGGCGAAACAGGCCCAGCTGTGCCAGCCAGCCGACCAGAGCCCCGGCCATTGCTGCCACCAGGCCCAGCGCAGCCAGTTGCACGCAGTACAGGCCCAGGGCCTGGCGGCGAGACAAGCCCAGACAGCGCAGCAGGGCGCTGGCGTCCAGGCGACGGGCCGCGTAGCGGCTGGCCGAGAGCGCCACGGCAACGCCTGCCAACAGCACCGCCACCAGGCTGGCCATGTTCAAGTAGCGCTCAGCCTTGCCCAGGGCGCCGCCGATTTGCCGGTTGCCATCGCGGGTATCGAGCAGGCGCTGGTTGGCGGCCAGATCCTTGTCGATGGCCTGGCGATACTGGCTCAACGTTTGCGCCTCGCCTCGCCATAGTTCGCGATAGCTGACCCGGCTGCCTGGCTGGATCACGCCGGTGCTTTGCAGGTCGTCGAGGTTCATCAGCACCCGCGGGGTGAGGCTGTAGAAATTGTTGGCGCGGTCTGGTTCGTAGGTCAGTGCGCGGGTCATGCGCAAGCTCTTCATGCCAACATCGATGCTATCGCCTATCGACAAACCCAGCGCCGCCAGCAGACGTGGCTCGACCCAGACCTCGCCGGCTGCTGGGCCACCCCCGGGCGCTTCCTGCGCATAGGGCGCTGCGGCGCTGCGTAGTTTTCCCCGCAGCGGGTAGGCAGTGTCGGCAGCCTTGATGCTGGAGAGCTGGATGCCGCTATCGCCCCCGACCACGCTGGTAAATTCCACCACCCGTGCATGGCGCAAACCCAGCGCCGTGCCGGCGTCGATCTGCTCCTGGCGAGCTGGCGAGCTGCCCTGCAGGACCAGATCTGCGCCGAGAAACTCGCTGGCGCGCAGCTGCATGGCGCCATTCAGGCGTGCGCCGAAATAGCCGATGGCGGTGCTGGCCGCCACGGCCACCAGCAGGGCGAAGAACAGCACGCGTACTTCACTGGCACGGGCGTCGCGCCAGAGCTGGCGCAGGGCCAGGGCGCACAGGCGCAGAAACGGCAATCGAGTCATCACGGCTCCAGGGGCGCCACCAGGCGCCCAGCGTCCAGGCGGATCAGGCGCCGGCAGCGCTTGGCCAGGCGTTCGTCATGGGTGACCAGAACCAAGGTGGTGCCGCGCTCCTTGTTCAGTTCGAACAACAGGTCGCTGATGCGCTCGCCGGTGTGGCTGTCCAGGTTGCCGGTAGGCTCGTCAGCGAACAGCACCGCTGGCTGCGCGGCGAACGCGCGGGCAATCGCCACTCGTTGCTGCTCACCGCCTGAAAGCTGGCGCGGGGTATGAGTCAGGCGTTTGCCCAGGCCAACCCGTTCGAGCAGGCTGCGCGCATGCTCGCGGGCATCGTGGCGGCCATCGAGCTCCAGCGGCAGCATGACGTTTTCCAGTGCATTGAGGCTGTCGAGCAATTGGAACGACTGGAACACGAAGCCGACATGCTCGGCGCGCACCCGCGCCCGTTGATCTTCATCCAGCGGCCCCAGGTCGTGACCGGCGAGGATCACCGTGCCGGCGCTCGGGCGGTCCAGGCCTGCGAGCAAGCCCAGCAGGGTCGATTTGCCCGATCCCGAAGCGCCGACGATGGCCAGGCTGTCGCCCTGGTTCAGATCGAGGGAGAGTGCGTGGAGGATGGTCAGGTCGCCTTCCGCACTGGGAACCACTTTGCTAAGGTGCTGCGCAACGAGAATGCTTGGGCCCATGGAGAATCCGATGCGAGTGTGGTGGTTGAGTGCCGGTCTGGCCCTGTATTGCCTGGCCCAGAGCGCGGCGGCGGGAACACTGCTGGTCGTCGGCGATAGTATCAGCGCCGGTTTTGGCCTGGATACCCGCCAGGGGTGGGTTTCCCTGTTGCAGCAACGGCTGCAGCAGGAAGGCTCCAGCGATCAGGTGGTCAATGCCTCGATCAGTGGTGACACCAGTGCAGGTGGCCAGGCGCGGCTGCCGGCGCTGCTTGCAGAGCATAAGCCGAGCCTGGTGATCATCGAGCTGGGCGGCAACGATGGGCTGCGTGGACAGCCGCCAGAGCAATTGCAACAAAATCTTGCTTCGATGATAGACCGCTCCCAGGCGGCAGGGGCCAAAGTGGTCCTGTTGGGCATGCGCCTGCCGCCCAATTACGGGGTGCGCTATACCACTGCCTTTGCCCAGGTCTATGAGCAGTTGGCGACACAGAAAAAAGTGCCCTGGGTGCCGTTTTTCCTCGAAGGGGTTGGCGGTGTGCCGCAGATGATGCAGGCCGATGGCATTCACCCAGCCCAGGGCGCCCAGCAGCAACTGCTGGAAAATGCCTGGCCGGTGATAAAACCCTTGCTGTGACGCTTTTAACGGGGGCTGCTTTCAGATAATGTTGCGCCCCCCGTTTCGAGACCCCCCAATGCCGCGCCCTGCCTGGTCCCTGTATGCCTATCAACTGATCGAGCCCGATGAGCAACTCGACCTGTTCGCGTGTCAGGAAGTCCGCGTCCACCTGGTAGCCCGCCAACTTGAGCTGGGCGCGCCGGTCGACCGCACCCTATGCGGCGGTCTGTTGCCAGCACAGCCACGGTGGTCGATGGTGCCGCGCACGATCAATCGCGACAGCCGCCTGTGCACGCTGTGCAAAGCGATCCTCGATGCCCAGCGCCGTGGCACTCGACCGATATGGCCGCAACTCTAGAGGGCAACTGCCGGCCGGAACTAAGACTGCCTTTCATCATCTGAAACGCATGCAACTGCCCGATGCCTCCCGCTTGTGCCGGGGCGGGTGTACAATCGATCCTCTTGACCCACCTTTCGAAGGATTTACCGGATGTTGCCGCGCTTTCCCGCCGTCACCCGTAGCCTGTCCCTGGCCGCCCTGCTGGTAGCGGGCCCTGCCTGCGCGCTGGAGCTGCCACTGCCGCCACCCGGTGAGGACGTCGTCGGCCAGGTCCAGACGATCAAGGCCAAGTACGAAGACACCTTCGCTGACATCGGCACCGCCAATGATCTGGGCTATCTGGAGATGATCGCGGCCAACCCGGGCGTCGATCCATGGTTGCCCGGCGCCGGAACCGAAATCATCCTGCCGACGCGCTATGTGCTGCCTCCGGGGCCACGCGAAGGCATTGTCATCAACCTGGCTGAATACCGCCTGTACTACTTCCCGAAAGGGCAAAACGTAGTGCATACTTTTCCGCTGGGCATCGGCCGTGAAGGCTGGGGCTCGCCGATTGCCAATACCAAGATCACCGCCAAGACGCCGAATCCGACCTGGACGCCGCCTGCTTCGATCCGCGCCGAGCATGCCGCCGATGGCGACATCTTGCCGACCGTAGTGCCCGCTGGCCCGGACAACCCGCTGGGGCCTTTCAAGTTCACCCTGGGGGTACCTGGGTACCTGATCCACGGTTCCAACAAGAAGTTTGGTATTGGCATGCGCACCAGCCATGGTTGCTTCCGCATGCTCAACAATAACGTCCTGGAACTTTCCAAGATGGTCCCGGTAGGCACGCCGGTGCGCATCATCAACGAGCCGTACAAGTTCGGTATCAGTGCCGGCAAGGTCTATCTCGAGGCGCACACACCGCTTGATGATCATGGCGATCCGTCGGTGGTCGACAAGCACACTGCAGTTATCAATGCCTTGCTCAAGCGTGAAGACCTGGCCAATAACCTGCGAATGAACTGGGACATGGTGCGCGACGTGGTTGCCGCTGAAGATGGCATGCCGGTGGAAATTGCCGTTCCCGTCAGCGGTGGTGCGGCACCGATGGTCTCGAGCATCCCGCCTGAACTTCAGTAAGTCGTAAGTCGCTGTGCCGCGATCAGGCCTGCCTTAGTGCAGGCCTTTTTCGTTTTTGCCGCAGGCTTTTTCATCGGCAATAAAAAAGCCGACCCACAAGTGGGTCGGCTTCATAACAATCCGTGAGGATTATTACTTGCGGCTGGCTTTGTCCAGCATACGCAGAGCGCGCTCGTTGGCTTCGTCAGCGGTTTGCTGAGCCTTCTGAGCGGCAGCCAGAGCGTCGTCAGCCTTACGGTAGGCTTCATCGGCACGGGCTTGGGCGCGAGCTGCTGCGTCTTCGGTAGCAGTCAGGCGAGCTTCGGTTTCTTTGGAGACGCTGCTGCAACCGGTAGCCAGAACTGCGGCCAGAGCCAGAGCAGAGAATTTCAGAACGTTGTTCATCGTGTTCCCCTTCAAGGACTTTCTATTAAAGAGCCATCTCTCGGAAAAGAGAAACTGGCCGGCGTACATAGTACCCATTACTTGTAGTAAGTAAACTGACTGAGCGCAAGAACTGCAAAAAAAATGTGGACTGCTGGGGCGCTGACACCTTTGTAGCGCTTTTGTGAACAACCTGTTCAGGATTCGCAAGCGATTGTACTAGCGGAACTTTTTGTTGAACTAAAGGTGACTTGTACTGTCCTTGTGCGTCTTAGCAGTACAACATCCGCGTGCTGTTGCGAGTCCACCTTCAGGTCCGTTCAACTGGGTGTAACGGCTAATTTTTGCCGTCTGCCACCTTGAGCAATCCCGCTGGCGGCGCCTACTATTTGTGGGTGCCCAGGGTACAGAACGACCCAGTCACCTTGCTGTCCAAGGGGGCATGAGGGGGCGTAGAAGATTCGCGCCGGATACATCATCGGGTAAGGTAAAGGTCTGCCGAGAAGACCTGCGAGGAGTAGTGATGAGCGAAGCGCTGACCATCCACCATGACCAGGCCGGTCATCAGTTCGAGACCAACGTGGACGGTCATCGTGCCTACCTGACGTACATGGACCTGGGCAAGCAGACGCTGGATATCTATCGCACCTTCGTGCCCAACGCCCTTCGCGGCCGCGGCATTGCCGCAGCACTGACCGAACAGGCCCTGCAGTATGCTGACCAGATGGGCTACACGGTCATCCCGTCGTGCTCGTACGTCGAGCGCTACATGGAGCGCCAGCAGCGCCATTCCAGCAAAGCCTGACGTTCGGGGCTGATCGAAACACAGAAAAATTCCGGGCATTGCCCGTAATGCCGTTCACTTCAGATTTTGGGGCCGCCTTGCGGCCCTTCGCGGGCAAGCCCGCTCCCACAGGTATCGCGCCGCCCTCAAGTTAAGCGCTGTCCCTGTGGGAGCGGGCTTGCCCGCGAAGGGCTGCAATGCAGCCCCAAAACAGACGACCCTCAGCCGCGTTGGCGTTTGGGCAGAACGTCCTTGAGCTTGTCGCGCATGCTGCGCACGGACTTTTCGGTGGCGGCCCAATCGATACAGGCGTCGGTGACCGATACGCCGTACTGCAGGTCGGCAAGATCCTTGGGAATCGACTGGCAGCCCCAGTTAAGGTGGCTCTCGACCATCAGGCCGATGATCGACTGGTTACCTTCGAGGATCTGGTTGGCGACGTTGTCCATCACCAGCGGTTGCAGGGCCGGATCCTTGTTGGAGTTGGCGTGGCTGCAATCGACCATGATGTTGGCCTTGATCTTGGCCTTGGCCAGGTCTTGCTCGCACAGGGCCACGCTGACCGAATCATAGTTGGGCTTGCCGTTGCCGCCGCGCAGTACTACGTGGCCATAGGCATTGCCCTTGGTGGTGACGATGGACACGCCACCTTCCTGGTTGATCCCCAGGAAACGGTGTGGCTTGGATACCGACTGCAAGGCGTTGATCGCCACGGTCAGGCCGCCATCGGTGCCGTTCTTGAAACCGACCGCCGAGGACAGGCCTGAGGCCATCTCTCGGTGGGTCTGCGATTCGGTGGTGCGAGCGCCGATCGCCGACCAGCTGATCAGGTCCTGCAGATACTGCGGGGAGATCGGGTCAAGTGCTTCGGTGGCGGTTGGCAGGCCCATTTCAGCCAGGTCCAGCAGCAGTTGGCGACCGATATGCAGACCGTCCTGGATCTTGAACGAGTCATCCAGGTACGGGTCGTTGATCAGGCCTTTCCAACCGACAGTGGTACGTGGTTTTTCGAAGTACACGCGCATTACCAGGTACAGGGTGTCGGCGACTTCCGCGGCCAGTACCTTGAGGCGCTCGGCGTATTCGTGAGCGGCCTTGATGTCATGGATCGAGCAGGGGCCGATCACGACGAACAGTCGATGGTCCTTGCCGTCGAGGATGTTGCGCACCACTTCGCGGCCGGCAGTCACGGTCTGCAGGGCCTGGGCGCTGAGAGGAATTTCCTTCTTGAGCTGATCGGGGGTGATCAAGGTCTCGTTGGAGGCAACGTTTAGGTCATCGATCGGTAAATCAGCCATCGTGTTACTCGTCAGGTCACGGGTGCCGGCCGCCAGCAATCCCCGTGCGGCCTAGCAGCAGATTGTTCGCAACGGGGAGGCCGAACCTTAGCGCGTTACAGGGGGGCGCGACAATGGGCTGGGCCCCGTCGGCGTGGGGTTTTTGGCCTATAGAGGGTTTTTTGTTTCTGCGCGCTGGAAGCTACCTGCCGGCAGTGCCTGTGTGCTTGGTTGTGCCGGCCTCATTGCGGAGCCAGATCTGACGCTAGAAAATGCTGCTCTGACTTCAATCGCGGCATTACAGTTGGGCCACATCGGCCTGACTTGTAAGCATCTGGCGAACCAGCAACTGGATCGAAAAGGAGTACAGCATGGAGTCTCGCAGTACGCGTATCGGGATCATCGGTAGTGGTGCCATCGGTGGGTTCTACGGGCTGATGCTGGCCCGCGCAGGCTTTGAGGTGCACTTTCTGTTGCGCAGCGAGTATGAGGCGGTGCGCGAGCAGGGGCTGAGCTTGCAAAGCGCGGTGCATGGTCAAGTGCATATGCAGGTCAACGCCTATGCCTCGGCCGCCGACGTGCCGCCGTGCGACTGGTTGCTGGTGGGCGCCAAGGCCACCAGTAATGCCGAGCTTGCGCCGCTGATCGTCCAGGCTGCCGCGGCTGGGGCCAGGGTGGTGCTTTTGCAAAATGGCCTGGGCGTTGAAGATCAGTTACGCCCTGCGTTGCGTCCAGACATGCACTTGCTCGGCGGCTTATGCTTTATATGTGTCAACCGCGAGGCCCCCGGAGTGATTCGTCACCAGGCGCTGGGCGCGGTCAACCTTGGCTATCACAGCGGCCCGGCCGCAGGTGCAGCGCTGGCCATCGTCGAGGAGGGCGCCGCGCTGTTCCATGCCGCGGGGATCGACTCGCAGGCCATGGAAAACCTCGACCAGGCCCGCTGGCAGAAGCTGGTGTGGAATGTGCCCTACAACGGCCTGTCGGTACTCTTGCAAGCCAGTACCACGCCGTTGATGGCCGACGCCGACAGCAGGCTGCTAATCCAGCAACTGATGGCCGAAGTGGTGCAGGGCGCCCAGGCCTGCGGCCAGCTGCTGGCGCAGGGCTATGCCGAGCACTTGTTGCGCATCACTGAGCAGATGCCTGACTACTGGCCCAGCATGTATCACGACCACGCCCAGCAGCGTCCGCTCGAGCTTCAGGCAATCTATGCCGAACCCCTGGCGCGGGCACGCGCCGCAGGCTGCCAACTGCCGCGCATGGAAATGCTCTACCAATCGCTGGCCTTCATCGATCGACGCAATCGCCAGGCCTGACTGAGCCTCAAGGCCTGCTAGGCAGCACGCCGGACGGCGCAGCGCCCGGCTACGGCGCTGCTAAGCTGAAACTTGCTCTGCCGTAGCGGCAGTCGAGGAGGTCGAATGATTCGTTCCATGCTGTATGCCACCGACCTCGGTGTATACGCGCCTGTTGTCATGCAGCACGCCCTGGCCTTGGCGCGCACCTTCAATGCAGAGCTTTATGTAATCCACGCGGTCGAGCCGATGGGCCAGTTCGCCGAATCGTTGCTGCAGAGTTACCTGGACGAACAGACCCTGGACCAGTTGCACAGCCAGGGGGTGAGCACGGTGATGGCCAATATCGAGCAGAGGGTCCTGGAAAATTTTCGCGATGAGCTGGGCGAGGAAGCGGATCTGGCAGTGATCCGTGCCGTGCGCGTGCGCCAGGGCGATCCTGCACAGGTGATCCTCGATCAGGCGCAACGGCTGAGTGTCGATCTGTTGATCTTCGGCAGCCATACCCAAGGTGCTGGGGTAGATGTGCCGATTGGCAGGACGGCAGTGCGGCTCTTGCAGCTGTCACCGGTGCCGGTCTACATGGTGCCGTTGGCGCAGCATTTGGGGCGTAGGAAAGCATGAAGATGGCGGTAGGTCATTTCCCCTTGGCGTAACAAAATAGTTCTAGATTTATTTCCAGAACCACTAATATAGTTATATATCGTCGCTGCCAGCTGCCGGTGACCTACCGCTGAACCGAGGGAAACCTATGAAGCTCCAACAACTGCGCTACATCTGGGAAGTGGCGCACCACGACCTCAACGTCTCCGCGACAGCGCAGAGCCTCTATACTTCCCAGCCGGGGATCAGCAAGCAGATTCGCTTGCTCGAGGATGAGTTGGGCGTCGAAGTTTTCGCCCGCAGCGGCAAGCACCTGACCCGCGTTACCCCGGCCGGCGAGCGCATCATCAATACCGCTGGCGAAATCCTGCGCAAGGTTGAAAGCATCAAGCAGATCGCCCAGGAATTCTCCAACGAGAAGAAGGGTACCCTGTCGATCGCCACCACCCACACCCAGGCGCGCTATGCCTTGCCGCCGGTAATCAGCAGCTTCATCAAGCAGTACCCGGAAGTGTCCCTGCACATGCATCAGGGCTCGCCCATGCAAATCGCCGAAATGGCGGCTGACGGCACTGTCGACTTTGCCATCGCCACTGAAGCCCTGGAGCTGTTCGGCGATCTGATCATGATGCCGTGCTACCGCTGGAATCGCTGCGTGGTGGTACCCCAGGGCCACCCGCTGGCCAAGCTGCCGAAGCTGACCCTCGAAGCGCTCGCCGAATACCCGATCGTCACCTACGTGTTCGGCTTCACTGGCCGTTCCAAGTTGGACGAGGCGTTCAACCATCGCGGCCTTACGCCAAAAGTAGTGTTCACCGCCGCTGATGCTGACGTGATCAAGACCTACGTGCGTCTGGGCCTGGGCGTGGGCATCGTGGCCGGTATGGCGGTGGATGCCAAGCTTGATAGCGATCTGGTTGCCCTGGATGCCAGCGAACTGTTCGAAGCCAGCGTGACCAAGATCGGCTTCCGCCGTGGCACCTTCCTGCGTGGTTTCATGTGCGACTTCATCGAGAAATTCGCTCCGCACCTGACCCGTGAAGTCATGGCCAAGGCTATCCAGTGCCATAACAAGCAAGAGCTTGAAGAGCTTTTCCACGGCGTCGAGTTGCCGTTCCACTGATCGACAGGCATAAAAAAACCGGCTGATTGGCCGGTTTTTTTATGCCTGCTACAAGGTCAGGCCTTGGAGATCAGGTTGCCGGCATGCAGCCCGCATTCCTTCTGCGTGGACTCTTCCCACCACCAGCGGCCTTCGCGTTCATGCTGGTTAGGCAGCACTGGGCGGGTGCAAGGCTCGCAGCCGATACTGATGAAGCCGCGTTCATGCAGGCTGTTGTAGGGCAGCTCAAGCATGCGGATATAGCCCCACACTTCAGCGCTGGTCATCTGCGCCAGGGGGTTGAACTTGTACAGCGTGCGCTCAGCGGTGGAGAACGCCGAGTCGATTTCCAGCGCGGCAACCTGGCTGCGGGTGCCAGGGCTCTGATCGCGCCGTTGGCCTGTGGCCCAGGCGCTGACGGTGGACAGCTTGCGCCGCAGCGGCTCGATCTTGCGGATGCCGCAGCATTCGCCATGGCCATCCTTGTAGAAACTGAACAGGCCCTTTTCCTTGACGAATGGATCCAGCTTGGCCCGGTCCGGGCTGAGGATCTCGATCGGCAGGTTGTACTGCTCGCGGACCTGATCGATAAAACGATAGGTCTCCGGGTGCAGGCGGCCGGTATCGAGGCTGAAGACCTTGACCTGTTTATTCAGTTTCCAGGCCATATCCACCAGCACCACATCCTCGGCGCCGCTGAATGAGATCCACAGGTCGTCGCCAAAGTGTTCGAAGGCGAGCTTGAGAATGTCCTGCGGGGACTTGTTGGCGTAGGTCGCGGCCAGGGCGGCGACGTCGAAGGCTTGGCTCATCAGGCGGTTTCCATCGAGTGTATGGCGCTGTGCGCTCGTAATAGGCAGATGGTAACAAAAAATGGCGGGGTAGACGTTCTGCCATGGCGTAATCGGTTCGAGAACGGTGTTGTCCTTTTCGCGGGCAAGCCCGCTCCCACAGGGATAGCGCTGATCTGAAAATATGCGCGGTTCCTGTGGGAGCGGGCTTGCCCGCGAAAAGGGCGACACGGATCAGAGGCTTTGCAGCGTCTGCATCAAGACCCGCACCTTGGCGATCGACTCTTCATACTCCGCCTCCCACTGCGAATCCGCCACCACTGCGCCGCCACCCCAGCAACAGGCCTGACCATCCTTGATCAGCAGGCTGCGAATGGCGATGGAGCTGTCCATTTCGCCGCGCACATCGATGTACAACAGCGAGCCGCAGTACAACGCCCGGCGCGTCGGCTCCAGCTCGTCGATGATCTGCATGGCACGGATCTTCGGTGCGCCGGTGATCGAACCACCGGGGAAACTGTCGCCGATCAGGTCCAGGGCGTCTTTGCCGCTGGCCAGGCGCCCGGTGATGCTGCTGACCAGGTGATGGACATTGGGGTAGCTCTCCAGGCTGAATAGCTCGGGAACCTTGACTGTGCCGATCTCGCAGGTGCGCCCCAGATCGTTGCGCAGCAGGTCGACGATCATCAGGTTTTCCGAGCGGTCCTTGGCGCTGGCGCGCAGTTCGGCAGCGTTGCGCGCATCTTGCTGCGGGTCGCTGGAGCGCGGCCGGGTGCCTTTGATCGGTCGGGTTTCTACCTGGTCCTGGCTAACGCGAACAAAGCGCTCAGGGGAAAAGCTCAGCAGCGCGCTGCCGTCGGCCAACTGCTGGTAGCCGGAGAACGGCGTCGGGCACGCTTTGCGCAGGGCCTGATAGGCGCGCCACGGATCGCCCTGGCACGGTGCGCGGAAACGCTGGGTGAGGTTGATCTGGTAGCAGTCGCCGGCCTGGATGTAGTGCTGGACCTGATCGAAAGCCTGGCGATATTGGGCGGGTTCAAGGTCGCCGCGCATGGGCGCAAGCAGCTGGAAGTCACCGCATTGATCAACGGCCGGCGCATCGAACAGGCTGATCAGCCGCAGCTGCTCGCTCGCTGGCAAACTGGGGTGAAATACCAGTTGCGTGGTGCCCAGCAGGTGGTCGCTGACCAGTGCCCAGGCATACAGGCCCAGCTGCGCATCCGCCAGGCCCAGATCGTCCGCGGCCATGCTGGGCAGCTGTTCCAGGCGCCGACCGAAGTCGTAGCTCAGGTAGCCGATCAGGCCACCGGCAAAGGGCAGCTCAAGGTTATCGGGTAGATCGGCGTGCCCCAGCTGGGTCAAGCCCTCGCGCAGGCGCTGCAAGTAAGCCCGGCCATCTTCGTCAGGCTCTGCCTGCAAATGGGCCACCGGCCAGGCGCTGAGCAGGTCGAAGCGGCCACGCTCGGCTCCAGGGCGGGCGCTGTCGAGCAGGATCGCACCGGGCGCCTGGCGCAGTCGGGCGAAATAGGCGGCAGGGTCGGGCTGGTAGGGCAGGGGGTGGAGCGTACAGGTCGGCATGCGAATGGGCGGCGATGGAGGCGAGGAGGGGATTGTAATGGTCTGTAGGAAAAGGGCCTAGCACTGGGCGCGACATTCAAGCTTGTGTTTGGGTCCGCTTCGCGGCCCTTCGCGGCCCTTCGCGGCCCTTCGCGGGCGAGCCCGCTCCCACAGGGATAGCGCTGATCTGAAAATATGCGCGGTTCCTGTGGGAGCGGGCTCCAACGGGCTAAGCCATTAGCGTGAAGGTACGTGCCCAAACAGCCCTTGGGCCACGCGTACACGCTGGTCGGCGTCTTCGCTAATGCCATCTTTGGCCAGCGCTTCCAGATGCGCCTCGATGGCGTGGGTGCGCTGGGTCAAGCCGCAATCGTTGGCAATCTGAATGTTCAGGCCCGGACGCGCATTCAGTTCAAGGATCAACGGCCCTTTGTCCTGGTCCAGCACCATGTCTACACCGATATAGCCCAGGCCGCACAATTCATAGCAACCAGCGGCCAGCTTCATGAAGCCGTCCCAGTTCGGCAGCTGCACGCCGTCCACCGCGTTGGTGGTGTCCGGGTGCTTGCTGATGATGTTGTTCAGCCAGGTGCCGCGCAGGGTTACGCCCGTCGCCAGGTCGACACCGACGCCAATGGCGCCCTGGTGCAGGTTGGCCTTGCCGCCCGACTGGCGGGTCGGCAGGCGCAGCATGGCCATGACCGGATAGCCCATCAGCACGATGATGCGGATATCCGGCACGCCTTCGTAGCTGATGCTCTTGAAGATCTGGTCCGGGGTCACCCGGTATTCGATCAGCGCCCGGTCCCGGTGGCCGCCCAACGAGTACAGGCCAGTGAGGATGCTCGAGACCTGGTGCTCGATCTCCTCGTGGCTGATGATCTTGCCCGACACCGTCCGGTAGCGATCCTCGAAGCGGTCGGCGATCACCAGGATGCCGTCACCGCCAGCGCCTTGCGCCGGCTTGATGACGAAATCGCTACGCCCGCCGATGATCTCGTGCAGCTTGTCGATCTGCTTTTCGGTCTCGATGATGCCGTACATCTCCGGCACATGGATGCCGGCCTTGATCGCACGCTCCTTGGTGATGATCTTGTCGTCGACGATCGGGTACAAATGGCGCTTGTTGTACTTCAGGACGTAGTCCGCGTTGCGCCGGTTGATACCCATGATGCCCCGGGCCTCCAGGGCTTTCCACGTCTTGATCAGTCCGAACATCAGGCGTCAGCCTTTTTTACGAAAGCCTTGAAGCGAACGAGCTCGGTCAGGCGGTAGCCGCGGTAGCGACCCATCGCCAGCATGAAGCCCACCAGGATCAGCAGTACCGCCGGGAAGGTGAAGACGAAGTACACCAGCTCCGGCACCATCATCAGCAGGTGCGCCAGGGAGGCTGCGAACAGGGTGCCGATCGCCACTTTCATGGCATGGCCACCACCGCGTTCTTCCCAGGTGATCGACAGGCGTTCGATGGTCATGGTCAGAATCACCATCGGGAACAGCGCAACCGACAGGCCGCGTTCCAGGCCCAGCTTGTGGCTGAACAGGCTGATCGCGGCGATCAGCACCACGACGAAGGTCAACACCACCGACAGGCGCGGCAGCATCTGCAGCTTCAGGTGCTCAAGGTAGGAGCGCAGCGACAGGCCCAGCGCGGTGATCACGGTAAACAGCATGATGCCAAAGCCCAGCTGGGTCTCGCGGAAGGCCAGGGCGATCAGCACCGGGGTGAAGGTACCCAGGGTCTGGATGCCGATCAGGTTGCGCAGCACCAGGATCACCAGCACGCCGATCGGGATCATCACCATGATCATGAAGGTCTGCTGGGTTTGCAGCGGCAGGCCGTACAGCGAGTATTCGAGAAAATCGGCGTCGGTGTTCTCGTCGGTCAGCTTGGCCAGGCGGATGGCGTTCATCTCGCTGTTGTTCATGCTGAAGGTGACGTTGGCTTTCTTGCCGCCATCGACGGTGATCAGGTTGTCATCACCGGTCCACCACAGCAGGCGATCGCTGGGCAGGCCCTGCTC
>Ga0213821_1000721_pt1 | contig 18622 bp, 17 predicted proteins | sample MC6MC0909MG_FD_179894 | JGI IMG/M metagenome (GOLD analysis project Ga0213821, IMG submission 179894) | Enriched soil aggregate microbial communities from Iowa State University, Ames, United States - MC6-MC0909-MG | ecosystem: Environmental > Terrestrial > Soil > Unclassified | place: USA: Iowa...
AGAAACCTTTCCGCCTCTAATTAGCAACCATATACCAAAGCCCAACTCTCCTAAAATCATTGGGACATTAAAGATAAGTTTAAGCACAGAAATGACTGCATTCTCTTGTGAGAAAACCGTTATAAGAAGATTAATGCTTATATAGCCTATTGCGCCCAGTAACAATAAGATACTAATAACCTTTGGAATACAGGATGCTTTAACAGCCATATAGCCTATCATCAGAAGATGTAATCCAAAAACAATTAAGCCGATAGCCCAAATGCTTTCAAAGGCTTCAAGAAACAACATAACATGTGCTGGAAGTTGTTCTGTATAAATTGTGCCATTAGAAAGAAGCGATGCAAAAATCAAATTTAGAATGGCCATTCCCAATATAGCCGTATAAATAAGGCGGAACCATGCTGCGAGCAATGCAAGGCTTCTATTAATAGGTTCTAGAAAAATATAGAATGCCCAGGCTACGATAATATCGGTAATAAGGATGATAGTCCAACCTAAGATTTCTGCTTTGAAAAGCATATTGGATGATTGTAAGTTAGTAAAAGTGGTGCTCGCATCTTCATATAGTACTAGGCTTTCATGAACAAAACCATAGGAAAAAAATGAAGCAAGTGCCATGGTGACAAGAGCTATTCCTCCGATTAAAGCTGACTTTTGTTGATTGGAATGTCCATGTATTGTTTTATTCATACTAAACCCTCCCTTAAATGTTTTTTTTATTTTAAATGAATGAAGATGTTGGAGCATTGACTTAAATCAAGGAATAATAATGAACCTTTCAATTACAACGAATACTTCCCATTGTCCTGTTAGCCTTATAGATCGTTGTTTTCGCTAAAGTTGTTATCTAAACTTTTCATAAAGAAAGGAATGGGATAGATGATTAATCTAAAAAATATCGGTAAATTTCATGAACTACCAGAAATGGCAATGCATATATACAACGGAAATGTTCCAGCTTTATTACTTGCCATTGAAGGGGGCTGGGATATTGAAGAGGACATTATATTAAGTCAACATATCTCATTAAGTCCATTAGATTTGTCGCTAAGGTTACAGAGACTGAATGTGATAAGGCTGCTAGTAGAGCACGGTGTCAATTTGAATGTTAAAAATAATTCAGCCTTTTTGCTAGCTGTTCGTTATTGTAAAGAAGATGTAGTGCGTTATATTGTACAGCATGGAGCGAAGCTTGGCATGCTTAATCAGGTCGGGTCTGGCGCCTATTCACAAGCCTACTATGGTAATAAAAATAATATTCCACTCATTCATGAGTTAGGTCTGGATATAAGACAGTACGGTGGTCCAGTATTGCGTCAAGCTGTGTCAAATCATGACATGAAGACAGTTACATATTTACTCAATCAAGGGGTGGACATTAACTATAATAAGCCAGATATGGTTTATCCTTATCAAGCAACCCCATTAACGGTGGCAACACGAATGCAGAATCTAACAATGGTGAAATACTTGGTTGAGCGTGGCGCAAACGTTACTTTAGCAGAAAAGAATGGCGAGCGCCCATATACGATTGCGGTGGGCCTTAAAAATACTATTTTGGCTGACTATTTGAAAGCATTGGAGCCAGCCATGCTTCATGATTTGGAGAACAAAAAATATGAGGTAAAGAAATATAAGTTGAGTGATGAACTGATTAGCTTTCTTACAGGAGAAGAGCTACGACTAGAGCTAGATACCAATGATTACGACATCAGATATATCGACTTTTTCACCCTGACAGACACCATTGAAATGAAGGTTGGCCGTCAAAAGCTACTACGTTTGTCTGCATATGTAGACAATTATTCTGATTTACAAATCGTATGGAATCCAAGGAAAAAGCAAATTGGCTGCTATGATGTGGAGCATCAAGAATATGCTGATTTGTGTAGCTTTAAAGAATTTGTTGTAAATCCTGAAACATTCGTAATCAATTTTCTTGAAGGAGAGTTGTAGATTTATAAATTCTTAGAAGCCCATCTTTTATTATCAAACAAAAGATGTGCTTCTATATTTTAAAATTTAAGCTTTGATAAACAAAATTGGATAGAGCGTTTGACATAGATTGAACAAAAGAAAAGCAGTAGAGCTACGAGAAGGGCTAGGGGAATACTGTAAGCGACTGGAAGGTCAACACCACTCCAAAGGCTCATCTTGATTTGCTCAAGTCCAACCGTTCGTAAGAGACCACCTACTATTGATAATAATGCACTTAAAATCAAGCCAGCATAGAGGATTACTAATACAAGGAGGGCTAATGAGCAAAAAAAGCTTTGTATAATTTTTATGATTGTCATTCTTTTTCCCTCCGTATAATTTTTTGCACTTTTGAATTTGGAGCAATGGAATAGCTTTCCGTATAATATAGCGTTTTGACTTTACAATTCCTTCCTACGTTGACAACGTCTCCATCCACTATTTCTGCGTTCGTATACGACAGACGTACAATTTTTCCTTTTAGACAATTACAATTTAACTTTTTCTTTAATAATGGAAGAATGGTAATCTTATCCTTCTCTACCCAAATATCATCAGCATGTAGTTCTTTAATCTCACTTTCACCAGACAATTTTAAAGCAAAACTTTTAGCATTTATTTTTGCTGCTTTCACTATACCAATTACATCTACAGATTCTGCCTCTAAACTTTGTTCAATGGTTAACTTTCCAGAGCTATTTAGCTTTATTACTTTTCCATTGTTCAGCTTAAAGCTACCAGCACTCGTAATTTCGTTTATTTCACAATAATCCTTTAATCTGCATGATCCTGAACTGTTTAAAATCTGTGCTGTTACACGGGATTGAAAAGAACTATGTCCATGTGTTGAGATTTTTTTCAGTTGTATTTCTTGATGTAAAGCAACAGCTCCCCGAATATTTAATTGCTCACAGTCTGTAGCTAAGTCTTTAATGTTGCCATTAGTAAGGGTTACAGTGCGGAGTTTTTGAATCAAAAATATTCACCTCATTTTAATTTAATTAATATATATTTTAATTATTGAAATATATATTAATTAAAATACATGCACCTCCCTTTTGTCAAGAACCAATAATTCACCTAAATCTACGCTAATGAGTCCTTATAAATTTTCTAGGAAATACAAATTGGAAAGCCCTAAAATGAAATGATGTTAAAAATCATCAAGTGATGATTTTTTGCAAATATTTTTATGGGACATCTGTGTTATTAATCTAAATTTACTAACTATTCATCGCGGTTTAAAATTGGCACGATTTTTGCATGATATAAAAGTGAAGCGAAAGGGGGGATAAATGTGAAGGGGAAAGTCACAGGTTTTATCCATAGTGGAATCACAGTAAAGGATTTAGAGATTTCTTTAGATTTTTATGTAAATAAGTTAGGTTTAGAATTAATTTCGAGACAAATTTCAAGTAATGAATATATTTCAGACATAGTTGAACTTGTCAATTTACAAGAGGTCAAAATTGCATTTATTAGAATTCCAGGAGGGAATGAAATAGAGTTACTTGAGTATGTAGGCATGGAAAGATATCCAGGCAATGTTCGTCCATGCGATTATGGATCGGGACATATTTGTCTAAAGGTTGAAGGAATTGAAGAAATGTACGAGTATCTAAAATTGTCTGGAGTTCAATTTAGATCTAAAAAAATTGTAGAAATTACATTAGGTGCAAATAAGGGATCAAAAGCTATTTATATGTATGATCCCGATGGATATATTATTGAGCTGATGGAAAAGAGTACAAATTAATGAAAGCGAATTCAGTAGAGGGTGGAATCTATGCAAAGTTTACAAGGTAAAAAAGCAATACTTACAGGTGGCGTTCAAGGTCTCGGGTTAGCAATGGTAAAGGGGCTTTGTGAATATGGTGTGGAGGTTTGCATTATTGATTACTCCAATGATGTAGAGAAGATTGCTAAAGATATGCAGAATGAAGGATTTACTGTATACGGGGTACGGGCTGACCTATCGAACTTAGAGAAAATTCCTGAAGTATTCCATATAGCAGTCCAACTATTAGGTGGGGAGTTAGATATTCTTGTAAATAATGCCGGAATCCATAAACCGATGCCTGCGATTGATTTACCAATTGAGGACTTCCAAAAAATCATTGATGTTAATGTTACTGCAATATTCGAATTAAGTAGACTGGCATATCATGAAATGTTGAAAAAGGGCGCTGGGAAAATAGTTAATATTGCATCTGTATTAGCTGTACAGGGTGGTTATAATGCATCTGCCTATTCTGCAAGTAAAGGAGCGGTTGCCCAACTGACAAAATCATTATCCAATGAATGGGCCAAAAAGGGTATTAATGTAAATGCAATTGCTCCTGGATATTATAATACAGCATTAAATCAATTTATTCTTGAAGATGAGTCAAGATATCAATCACTAATTAGCCGTATACCTGCTGGACGCTTTGGCGAGCCGAATGAATTAGCAGGTGCTTTACAATTTTTATGCTCAGATAAATCAAACTATATCAATGGGATCCTCTTACCGGTAGACGGTGGGTTTTTAGGAAGATAAAAATTGGGTGGTTAAACGATAATCCCAAGAAAGTGAGCAATAATATGGAGTTGAATCTAGCTAGAAAAAATGTATTGATTATTGGTGGTTCAAAAGGTATTGGACTGGAAATAGCAAAAAGGTTTATAGAAGAAAATGCAAACGTTTCAATTGTTGGTCGTTCTATAGAGCATTTGAATGAAGCAAAACTGCAGTTAAAAAATGTAACAACCTATCAATCTGATATTACGAATAATTATGAGCGTGAAGGTCTAATTGAAAAATACATATTAGATCATGATCATATCGATATATTGATAAATAATGCTGGGGGAAGTAATGGCTCTAGTATATTAGAAACGCCCATGGAGAATTTCTATGAAGCATTTGAATTAAATTATTTTTCGAGTGTACATCTTAGCAAATTGGTTCTTAAACATATGAAGAAACAAGGAAGCGGCAATATTATTAATATTTCTTCTATTTATGGTAGGGAAAGTGGTGGCAAGGCAACCTACAATAATGCAAAAGCAGCATTAATAAGTTTCACGAAAGCGTTAGCACACGAAGTCATTAAATACGGTGTAAGGGTTAATAGCATTGCGCCTGGTAGCGTTTATCATGAAAGTGGCGTTTGGGGAAGGTTAACAAGAGAGGATCCTTATAAAATTGAAGAGTTTGTAAAGAATGATATTCCAGCAGGTCGCTTTGGTAAACCAGAAGAAATTGCAGATGTAGTCGTTTATTTATCGTCTGAAAAAGCTTCTTGGATTATTGGTGCAACCATCAATGTAGATGGTGGGCAATCTAAAATGAATTTTTAAACCTGTAGAATTGGACAATAATTATCAAATCAATTGAACTAATTTTGTGAAAAGTAGGAGGCTTATACAATGAAAAATAAAAAATTACTAAAGAAATTAATGTTTTCAATAATGGCATTGTCATTAATATTTTTAGCAGCGTGTTCAAGCAATGGTGGAAAAGAATCAGCATCGAATGGTAAAGCAATTACGATAAAAATGGCAAACCAAGTCGATGCCAATAACTTTTTAAATTTAGGATATGAAAATTTTAAAGATACCATTGAAGAGAAAAGCAATGGCGATGTAAAAGTTGAAATCTATAATGGTGGTACTTTAACTACTTCTGATGAAACAACAGCAGAATTATTACAAAACGGTACGATTCAATTGTCAACAACATCTGCATACGGCATTGCGAATTCAATTGGTGCAAATGCTTTTAATATTTTCGATGTACCTTTTTTATTTGATAGCCGTGAACAGTTTTACACTTTCCTAGAGGGAGAATATGGTGACTTATTAAAGAAAGAGGTTGCTGATAAATCCAATATGTATCTGCTTGGATTCATTGATTTAGGCTACTATAGCATTTTAAACGGTAAAACATCTGTTAAGGCACCATCAGATTTAAAAGGTTTAAAGATTAGAAGCTCATCAGCGAATTTACATTTAAGTACATTGAAGTCAATGAAAGCAAATCCAACACCAATGGCTTATAGTGAAGTGTTTACAGGGTTACAGCAAGGGACGATCGATGGTGTTTCTACAACAACACCTTTAATTTACGGAGATCGCTTTTATGAAGTAAATAACCATTTTACAGCGACAAATCACATTTTATTATTACATGGTGTGCTAGTAAATAAGGATTTCTATGATGGTTTAAGCGAAGATATGAAAAAAACGTTAGATGAATCTGTAGCTTCATATACAAAACATGCAATAGACCTTGTAACCAAAGCTGAAAAAGATGCTATCGAAGGCTTAAAAGATAAAGGTGTAGATGTAGTTGAATTATCTGAAGAAGAGAGAAAGAAATTTAAAGATGCAACAATAAACGTTGCCAAAGAGAACATGGATGCAATTGGTCAGGAAAATTATGATTTAGCTATTAAATTACTAGGGGAATTGAAATAATTTCCTGAGAAATAAAATTCAACATATTGCCCTTGTAATGAAACATATTGAAATTACAAGGGTACAAAGGGAGGGGACAAGCAATGGAGAAGCCTATAAAGAAACCAATTGAAGCTTATGCTAGCTTTGCAATTCTATTAATTATGACATTAGTTATGTTTGCAGCTGTGGTTTCAAGATATGTTTTTAACTCCTCAATTGTTTGGGCAGAAGAACTATCAAGATATTTGTTTGTTTGGTTTGTTTTTATTAGTGCAAGCTATGCTGTCATTACGAAAGCACATATTAGAGTAGAAGCATTAAATATGATTATCCCAAAAAAAATTCGTCCATATGTGAACTTGATAGGTAGTTTTATATGGATGTTGTTCAGTTTATATATTTCGTATCTGGGCTTTCAATATGCATTTAATTTATATAAACAAAACGCAACCTCAGCAGCACTTAATTTACCAATGGGGGTAGTCTATTTAGGGATTCCAATTGGGTATTTTTTAATGGCTATAAGAATTTTTGTAGTGGAGATATTAGATGTTTTTGTAAAGAGAAAAGAGGGTGAGAAATAATGTTAGGGGCCATTGGAATTCTCACAATTGTATTTATTCTGTGTCTATTAATAAATATACCAATTGCAATTTCTTTAGCTATTTCTGCGTTAACTGTTGTTCTAATTGAAGGAACAATACCAATTTCATTTCTTATTCAAGCGACATTTACATCGAATGATTCGTTCTCATTATTAGCTGTACCATTTTTCATTTTAGCGGGAGAATTAATGAGTACAGGGGGGATTTCTAGAAGACTTATTGATTTCTTCAAATCAATGGTGGGATCTTGGACAGGTAGCTTAGGTTTAATTACAATACTTGCAAGTTTGATTTTTGCAGCAATCTCTGGATCAGGTGCAGCAACGGTTGCCAGTATCGGCGGAATTATGATACCACACATGATTAACAGTGGTTATAAGAAACCATACGCTGCAGCATTAACAGCAAGTGCAGGTGCTCTTGGTCCTATCATACCACCAAGTATTGTCTTTATTTTCTACGGGATCATGGCAGGGGTATCAATTAGTGATTTGTTTATCGCTGGTATTGTCCCCGGTTTATTAATCGCAGTGATATTAGTCATCATTAACTATATTGTATGTAAAAAAGAAGGCTATGTAGACCAACAACCAGAGGAAGAAAAAATAGGTTTTTGGCGATCATTAAATGAAGCAAAGTTTGGATTATTAGCCCCTATTATTATTTTAGGTGGAATCTATGGTGGTATTGTCACGCCTACAGAAGCAGCGGTAGTAGCTGTTGTTTATAGCTTAATCGTAAGTATATTCATATATAAAGAACTACGATTCAGTGATTTAATGGATGTATTTTTAAACGCTGCCGTTACATCTGGCTCTGTTATGATTTTTGTTGGTACTGCAACGTTCTTCGGTAAAATTTTAACATTAGAGCAAGTGCCACAATATATAGCAAATGGTATTTCAGACTTTACGACAAATCCGATTATCATTTTAGTGTTAATTAACCTTTTCTTATTAGTTGTAGGAATGTTTATTGAAACTGTTGCAGCATTATTAATATTCGTCCCATTACTATTACCAATCGTTATACCTTTAGGCGTAGATCCATTACATTTTGGGATGATCGTATGCTTTAACTTGACGTTAGGCCTATTAACACCACCATTGGGATTAAATCTGTTTATAGGGGCAAAAGTGGCAAATATACGTTTTGAAGAAACCTTTAAACATCTAACACCTATTTTAGTAGCGTTACTAATATTACTAGGCATCATTACATTTGTGCCTCAATTAACGTTATTTTTACCACACTTATTATCTGGTAAATAATGTTGTTTGACCTCTAAAAAAGAAAAAGTCGATTTGCCACAAAAAATGTGATGCAAATCGACTTTTTTAACTTTTCAAATTTAAAAAAAGAAGATTTCTACTATAATAAAAAACAGGAGGTCAACTTTTTATTAAGAATGGTTCTCTATTTTATATTTTTGTAGTTTTCTTACAAGTGTAGACTGATCAATTTTTAATGCAGTTGCTGCTTTTCTTATACTAGGATAAATTTTAATTGCTTCTCGAATAATACTTTCCTCAAATGATTCAACTTGATCCTTTAACGGTAAATGGTGAGTAATTAAAGTATTGCTATTAGATACTTGAATGCTGCTATCGCTGTTTAAGTTTAATTCCCTTTGTAGATCATCCATCGTAATCTCTGAATGTTGACTCATCAAAACAACTCGTTCTACGATGTTCTGTAACTCTCTGACATTCCCCGGCCATTTATAGTTCGCAAATGTTTCAAGCACTTCAGATGAAAAAGAACGGTTTAATCCATATTTAATGTTTAAATTATTCGTAAAATGATAAATAAGAGGAATGATATCCTCTACTCTTTGCTCAAGCGGTGGAATTTTGATTGGAATAATATTAAGTCGATAATATAAATCCTCTCTAAATTTCATCTCTTCAATCATATCCGATAAATTCCTGTTTGTTGCAGCAATGACACGGACATCTACTTGAATAGGTGTTGTACCGCCAATTCTCACAACTTCCCGCTCTTGAAGAATACGTAATAGTTTTACTTGAAGCTGTAATGGCATTTCTCCAATTTCATCTAAAAAGATTGTCCCATTATTAGCGGCCTCAAATAATCCAGCCTTGCCCTTTTTGGTAGCACCCGTAAAAGAACCCGATTCATACCCAAATAATTCCGATTCAAGAAGAGATTCAGGGATTGCACCACAATTAATTTTAATCAAAGGTCCGTCCTTGCGAATACTATTTCGGTGTATTAAATCTACTATTTTTTCTTTACCTACACCAGACGGCCCTTGAATTAATACGCCCGAATCAATTTGTGCAACTCTTAAAGCACGGTCAATGACATCTTTCATTTGTGTAGAATGTGCAATAATTGAATATTTCGGATCACTAATCCCTTTTAATTGTTGTAATTCTTCATGGATTCTTTGATTTTTGATTTCTAATTGTTGAATTTCTGTCTCTAAATTATTTAGCTGGGTTAAGTCACGAACATTATTCACAATTTTAATGATTTCGCCTTGCTTGTTTCTGATTGGAACGGCTGAAACTAAAACGCTTTTCCCTGTTTTAATCTTCTGACTTATTGTAATAGCACGATTCCCCTTGATAGCCTTCAATGATGCAGAAACATCAATAATTCCTTTGTCAACTAATGATTGTAGGTTTTTTCCTATACAAAATTCAGTTGAAAGCTCTGTAATTCTTTCATAAGCAGGATTCTGATACATAATCTTCCCTTTGGCATCAGAAATAACAATTCCGTCAAACGATGAATTAATAACTTCATCAAGTTCCTTTTTTAAATTATCCAATTTATCAATTTCCTGATTTAAGTTAACGGATTCTGCTAGAGGTAATAAAAAAATTGTTAGCTTAGAAAAATCCTCAACATTGTTTAGAACATTTATTTCCAAGTTAGAATTCAACATACAAAAATACTTATAACCATTAGAAATTTGTTTTTTTATATCATCAAAAAACTTTTCATAAGTCTTGGCAGTTTCATTACATACTAGAACATCTCTATTTTGATCCCACTCTATAACCCCAAGTATTTTTAATTGATTGTAAAACATTCATACTCCCCCCTTAAGTAGACATGATGTAATAATTCATCACTTGGGCACAATTATACATCATTTTTTCTCCAGTTCGATGAGAAAATACTGGGTTTTTGCATCAATAAAAGTTGGCATGCTTTTTGCATTAATAATTAATGTAAATATTTTTAGGAGGTTCTAAATATGTCAAATGAATTATTATTTCAGGAATTAGGCTTAGACAATCAGGATTTAAAGAAAATGTTGTATGACATGATTCTCATCAGAAAGTTCGAAGAGACATTGAAACAACTATATCAACAAGGAAAAATTCATGGAACTATGCATCTATGTATTGGTCAAGAAGCTACAGCGGTAGGTGCTTGTTTCCCACTAAATAACGAAGATAAGATTACAAGCACACATCGCGGCCATGGACATAGTATTGCTAAAGGAACAGATGTTAATAAGATGGTCGCAGAGCTACTTGGAAAGGTAACAGGCCATTGTAAGGGTAAAGGTGGTTCAATGCATATCGCTGATATGACAGTTGGGAATCTTGGTGCGAACGGTATTGTAGCAGCTGGTCTCCCGCTTGGTGTCGGCGCTGCTTTAACATCTAAAATGAAGGAATTAGGCTATGTAGTACTGTGCTTCTTCGGAGATGGTGCAACAAACGAAGGGGCGTTCCACGAATCCCTGAATCTTGCTTCAATTTGGAAGCTTCCTATAATTTTCTTCTGTGAAAATAATTTATATGGAATGTCAGGTTCTATTAAGGAAATGACAAATATAGAGTCCATTGCTGTCAGAGGATCGAGCTACGGAATTCCTAGCGAAACGATTAACGGTAATAACATTTTAGAGGTTATTAAGGCGACACAAGATGCAGTCGAACGTGCGAAGCAGGGTATGGGTCCTACTTTAATTGAAGCGGAAACTTACCGATGGGAAGGACATTCAAGAAGTGATGCTCGAAAATATAGAACGCGCGAAGAGGAGAAGGAATGGAAGAAAGCTAAGGATCCAATCGAAGCTTTTAAGGAAATTCTAGTTTCTAATAATGTCATAAATGAAAACGAATTCATAGAGTTAAACGAAAAAGCTCAAAACCAGATGAAAGAAGCGGTTGAATATGCTGAAAATAGTGATGATCCAAGTTTAGATACTTTAATGACAGATATTTATGCCTAGGGGAAAAGGAGAAATCAAGATGAGAGAAATTAGTTATTCAGAAGCTATTAAAGAAGCAATGACTCAGGTAATGCGTGAGGATAATGACGTATTTATTATGGGTGAGGACATCGGAGTATATGGTGGTGCCTTTGGTGTCACAAGTGGAATGATTGATGAATTTGGTCCTGAACGAGTTCGCATTACTCCTATTTCAGAAGCAGCAATTAGTGGCTGTGCGGTAGGTTCAGCAATGACAGGCATGCGCCCAATTTTAGAAATTCAATTTTCGGATTTTGTTGTAATTGCTATGGATAATATCGTAAACCAAGCTGCGAAAATGCGCTATATGTTTGGAGGGAAAGCAAAGGTTCCTATGGTAGTTAGATTACCAGCTGGCTCTGGTGCAGGATTTGCAGCACAACATTCACAGAGCTTAGAAGCCTGGATGACACATATACCAGGCCTAAAAGTTGTACAACCTTCCAATGCTTACGATGCTAAGGGGTTACTAAAAGCTGCAATAAAAGATGACAATCCAGTTCTATTCTATGAGCATAAAATGCTTTATAACCTAAAAGGAGATGTTCCTGAAGAATCTTATGAAATTCCTCTTGGAGTGGCAGATATTAAACGAGAGGGGAAGGACATTACTATTATTGCTACAGGTATGATGGTAAATCATGCGGTAGAAGCTGCACAAAAGCTAGAACAAGAGGGAATTGATGTGGAGGTAATTGACCCAAGGACACTTGTTCCGTTAGATGAAAAAGCAATTTTGGAATCTGTCAAGAAAACTGGAAGAGTACTAGTCGTTTATGAGGCAGTGAAAAGAGGCGGATTTGGTACAGAAATTGTTAGTTTAATCGCAGAGAGTGATGCCTTTGATTACTTAGATGCACCGATTTTACGATTAGGTGGAATAGAGGCACCAATACCATACAACCCAAAACTTGAAAAGGCTGCAATCCCTCAAGTATCAGATATTTATCAAAAATGTTTAGAATTAATGAACAAATAGAGGTGAACTAAAATGGCAAGAGAAGTGGTAATGCCCAAATTAGGAGCAACGATGGAGGAGGGCATCATTGTTAGTTGGCTAGTAAATGATGGTGAGTTTATCGAGGAAGGCGATCCCATTGCTGAAATTCAAACAGATAAAATTGTTCTAGAAGTAGAAGCTGAATCTTCAGGACATCTATTAAAAAAAGTATATGATGCAGGTAGTACGGTAAAAGTACATGAAGTTATTGCCTATATGGGTGAAGAAAATGAGGCAATAGAGCAAACTGAAAACTTCTCAGAATCAAAAGATAATAAATTGGAAGAAGTCAATGAGCAAGAAAAAGTGCGAAAAACACCTGCTGCCAACAAGCTTGCAAAAGATAATGGGGTTGACCTTTCTCTTGTATCTGGGACAGGTCCGAACAGTCGCGTACAAAAACAGGATGTCGAAAATTACTTACAACAAGATACATCTAAAATCACGCCATTGGCACAAAAGATGGTTCAGGATCTAAAGATAGATGATAAAGATTTAATTGGCTCAGGACAGCACGGTAAAATAACGAAAAAGGATGTCTTGTCTGCTGTTACTAAGACAACATCAGCACAAGAAAGAGAATCTTCACAGCTCAAAAAAGTACCGTTAAAAGGCATGAGAAAAGTCATTGCAGAGCGAATGAGCGAAAGCTATTACACTGCACCACATGTAACATTGACAACAGAAATCAATATGACGGAATGTGTAATTCTGCGTAAACAATTACTACCTGTCATTGAGAAAGAAACAGGGTATCGATTATCCTATAACGATTTAATTGTTAAAGCAGTTGCACATACATTATCTAAAAATAAAGCATTAAATATTTCATTACAGAATAACGAAATTCATTTTTATGAAGAGGTCAATATTGGATTTGCTGTTTCTCTAGATGAAGGTTTAGTAGTACCAGTAATTGAAAATACAGATCAAATAGGCTTAGCGGAGATTGTAAAAAGAAGTAAAGAAATAGTTGCAAACATAAAGAATGGAAAATTAAGTCCAGAGTATTTTGAAAACGGTACTTTTACGATTAGTAATTTAGGTATGTATGCTGTGGATTCATTTACACCAATTATTAATCAGCCACAGTCAGCGATTTTAGGTGTAGGAAGAATTGTGGAAAAGCCAGTTGTAAAAAATGGCGAGGTAGTTATAAATTCAATGATGCAATTATCATTATCGTTTGATCATCGAGTAATTGACGGAGCACCGGCAGCTCAGTTTATGACAGACTTGAAAGAAAATCTAGAAAATCCATTTAGAATGCTTGTTTAAGTTGAGGTGAGAATATGACAACATTTGATGTAATCATAATTGGCGGAGGCCCTGGCGGATATGTTGCTGCGTTGAGGGGAGCTAGTGAAGGACTAAGGGTTGCGCTTATAGAGGCCGAGCAGCTTGGTGGAACTTGCCTGAATCAAGGCTGTATCCCATCAAAAACCTATCTAAAAAATGCAGAAATACTAGAGGAAATTGAGCAAGGAAAGCAACGTGGGATTTTAGTAAAGGACGTGGAATTTTCCATGGAGGGTATGGTTACCTACAAAAATTCCGTTCTTAAAAATTTAAGAATGGGTATTCAATCTTTATTAAAAGCTAGAAAAATAGAAGTATTTAATGGATTAGGATTAATAAAAAATTCTCAAGAGGTTGAAGTCATTTCAAATAATGAAAAGACTACTCTTTCAACAAAAAATATTATTATTGCAACAGGAAGCCGTCCACTTATTCCGAAAGTAGAAGGCTTAGAGAATGTGCAATATCATACAACAGATACAATTTTTGATCTTAAAACATTACCGAAGTCTCTAACAATTGTTGGTGGTGGGGTAATAGGCGTAGAGCTAGCAGATGTATTTAGCAGTTTAGGATCGAAAGTGACGATTATTGAATATAGCAACAGAATTATTGCTATGGAGGATGAAGAAGCCTCAAAAGCTTTACACAAAAAGCTTCACGACAAAGGAATTAATATTTTAACAGACCATCTTGTGACAAGTGTAAGTGAAGAAAATGGATGTAAGATGCTAGTGGTTGAGAAGAAATCGGGCGAGAAAGATGTCATTTCTTCAGAAGAGCTACTTATCGCAGTAGGGCGGACACCAAACGATTCTGCGACTAAGCACATAGATCTAGCATATAATGGAGCATTTATTAAAGTTAATGATCATTTACAAACCAATATTTCAACTATTTATGCGGTCGGGGATGTAATAGGTGGATACCAGCTTGCTCACGTTGCAAGTGCAGAAGGGTTAACTGTTATTGAGAATATTTTAGGCAATCAAAAGAAAATGGATTATTCTATCGTGCCAAGATGTATTTATACAAATTTACAAATTGCAAGTATTGGCCAATCAGAAAATGACTTGAAAAATAAGGGTGTTGATTACACAGTTACTAAATATAATCTTTTTGGAAATGGAAAAGCTCAGACTTTAGGAAAAAAAGATGGCTTTGTCAAAGTATTTACAGATTCTAAATATGGTGAAATTTATGGTATGTGTATGGTAGGCCCGTATGTAACAGAATTAATTGGACAAGGATCGGCGTATATGAGTCTTGAAGGTACCGTGTATGAAATGGCTGAAATGATTCAACCACACCCTTCTCTGTCTGAAATATTTATGGAAGTAGCTAATTTAAGTATTGGTAAAGGGGTTCATTAACATGACAGACTTCACTGAACTTTTTAATCTAAAAGGGAAAAAAATAATTGTAACTGGTGGGGCCCAAGGAATTGGACACGAATTTGTTAAGGCTTTTAAGCAGGCTGGAGCTGAAATTGTTGTTTTAGATATTTCTGATAAAGTAGCGTCACTTAGCTCTTTAAATGTTGGCTATATTAAATGCGACTTAATGGAAGTCGAGAAAATAAAACTATATTTTAAACAAGCTTTAGAGCTATTAGATGGAAAATTAGATGTTCTTATTAACTGCGCTGGTATTATTAAGCGTAGTCCAGCGGTGGATGTACCATTAGATACATGGCAAAAAATATTTAACTTAAATGTCCTATCTTTATTTGAATTAAGTCGATTGGCTGCAGCCGAAATGAAAAAATTTGGACAGGGTAAAATTATCAATCTAAGCTCCATCGTATCCATTGTTGGGGCGTACAATTCTTCACCTTATTCAGCGAGTAAGGGTGCAGTACTACAATTAACAAAATCATTATCTAATGAATGGGCTCAATATGGGATTCAAGTAAATGCCATTGCCCCAGGGTATATTTTAACAGATATGAATTCCGATATTTTACAGGATCCAGTACGTAAAAAAGAATTTGAGGATCGGATTCCATCTAAAAAATGGGGTGATCCTCAAGATATTGTAGGGACGGCAATGTTTTTGGCTACCAAAGCATCTGATTATGTTACAGGTATTTTAATCCCAGTCGATGGAGGTGTTTTATCACGATGAGAAAAAATTTATATATTGATGGACAATGGAGAGAAAGTGAAATATATAGTGATTTAAAGTCACCTTATTCACAACAAACGATTGCAAATATCGCCCAGGCTTCAACTGAGCAGGTGAAAGAGGCAATCGGTGCAGCACAGGAAGCATTTAAAGTAATGAGAAACCTAACAGCGTATGAGCGCTCAAATATATTAGAACAGTTGGTAAATCTATTAATTGCTAATAAAGAAAAAGCTGCAGAGATTATTTCATTAGAATCTGCGAAGCCTTTGAAATTTGCAATAGGCGAAGTAGAACGAACGATAGAAACTTATAAATTTGCGGCAGAAGAGGCAAAACGAATTTACGGTGAAGTTCTACCAATCGATGCTGCCAAAAATGGTGTAAATAAAATTGGATTAACAATTCGTGAACCATTAGGAGTGGTGGCAGCTATTACGCCCTTCAATTTCCCGATGAATTTAGTGGCACATAAATTAGGGCCAGCAATTGCGGCGGGTAATACAGTTGTTCTAAAACCAGCTTCCCAAACACCGTTATCATCCATATTTATAGCGGAATTATTAAGTCAAACAGATTTACCTAAAGGCGCATTTAATTTGATAACTGGAAGTGGAAGAACAGTTGGAGATGTTTTAGTAGAAAGTGAAAAAGTAAAGATGGTTACGTTTACTGGAAGTCCAGGTGTTGGATTAGGTATAAAACAACGTGCTGGACTAAAGAAAGTCTCCTTGGAACTAGGATCGAATGCAGGATTAATCATCGATCAACATACAGATATTGATATGATAACTGACAAATGTGTGGTTGGGGCATTTTCAAATCAAGGGCAAATTTGCATTTCATTACAACGAATTTATGTGCATGAAAGTGTAGCAGAAGAATTTTTGCAAAAGTTTAAAGAAAAGGCTGAGAAATTGGTATTGGGGGATCCGTTGAATATAACGACTGATATTTCGACGCTGATTAGTTTAGAGGACAATAATCGTGCCCTAAGCTGGATTGATGAGGCAATAGCAGACGGAGCAAAATTAATTAGTGGAGGCCAAATAGAGGCAAATATTTTAAAGCCTACTATTTTAGCTGAAGTACCTTCGACTTCAAAAGTATCATGCCAAGAGGTCTTTGCGCCAATTGTGACAGTAAATAAAATTAGTGCTGTTCAAGAAGCGATTGATGCAATAAATGATTCTCGGTTTGGATTACAAGCTGGTATTTTTACAAATGATATTCAAAACGCTTCGAAAGCCATGCATCTTTTAGAAGTAGGTGGAGTAGTTATCAATGACATACCAACATTTAGAGTAGACCATATGCCGTATGGAGGTGTGAAAGAAAGTGGTAACTGCCGAGAGGGTGTTAAATATGCTATAGAGGAAATGACAGAGTTAAAGCTAGTTATTTGGAATCAATAACAATAGAGAGGGTGATATTTATTCAAGTCTATGGTATTTTGGGAAACCCCTTAGAGCACTCGCTTTCGCCTTTACTGCAAAATGAAACCTATAAAGAGAATAATATTCAAGCCTCGTTTCAAAAATTTGAAGTGGAGGATGATGGATTAAAAAATTTTATGATGCACTTAAAATCCAGCCGTGAAGGAGGATTAATTGTTACAATTCCCTATAAGGAGAAGGTGCTTCCATATATAGATGAATTAGATATAACTGCTAAAAATACTGGTGTTGTTAATATTATTCAAGCAGTGAACGGCAAGCTTATTGGATATAATTTTGATGGTCAAGCCTGGTTAGCAGGGCTTTTACAAGAGTTTAGCCTATCAGATTTGAACGGATTGAAAATTCTTTTGATTGGATTTGGAGGAGTTGCTAAATCCATCTACTTTGAGCTCCTGCAATTTGAAGATGTTGAAATTGATATAACAAACCGTACCGTAAATAAGGTGAAAAATACGATAGATAAGCCGAATGTCAGGGTCATATCCTACGAAGAAGCTGAACAGCAAATAGTTAAATACGATATTATCATTCAAACTACCCCTATAGGTATGTGGCCCCATACAGATGCCATGCCTCTAAATATTGTACAGCTAAAAGAAAATGTAATTGTTTCGGATGTCATTTATAATCCCCAATATACAGCATTTCTTAAGCAAGCTAAAAATTTAGGAGCCCGTATACAAAACGGCATGACCATGCTAGTTATGCAAAATCACAAGGCAATAAAAATGTGGTTTGAGAAAGATGTAAATTACAAGCAGATGGAAAACTTAACAAGAAAAAAATGACGACCATTAAAAAAATTCCCCTTTAATATATCAAAAGGTGAAGAAGAGCTTAGCTATTCTCTTCACCTTTCTTTGCATTCTATAATTCCTTTCGTTTAGAGGATGAAGGGATATTTAATTCATCTCGGTATTTAGCGATAGTTCTTCTAGATAGCTCAACCTCTTCCTGGCTGCAAATGAGTTCCAGTATTTTGTTGTCGGATAATGGTTTTTTCTTGTTTTCATTTTTCACAAGTTCAAGAATTTGTGTTTTTATTTTTTCTTTAGAGATATCTTCCCCAGAATGAGTTGTTACCTTAGATGAAAATAAATTTTTCATTAAGAAAGTTCCCCAGGGAGCCTGAATATATTTGTTCATCGTTGCTCTACTAACAGTAGATTCGTGACGATTAATAGCTACGGATATATCCTTAAGAGTCATTGGTTTTATAAATTGTAGTCCATTTTTAAGGGCTTCCAATTGCTCTTGTATTAAGTACTCCATTATAGCAATCATTGTCTCTCTTCGTTGTTCAAGGGATTGAGATAACCAGTTGTAATCCTTTTCCCATTTATTCATTTGTTTCTGGTCTTCTGCTGATAAGTACATCGACTCTATTTTCGTCATAGTAATAGAAGGGGAGAACCAATTACTTAAAGCGTAAGTAATGAAATCATCTTTAATATCAATTATGATA
>Ga0213821_1000728_pt1 | contig 18456 bp, 14 predicted proteins | sample MC6MC0909MG_FD_179894 | JGI IMG/M metagenome (GOLD analysis project Ga0213821, IMG submission 179894) | Enriched soil aggregate microbial communities from Iowa State University, Ames, United States - MC6-MC0909-MG | ecosystem: Environmental > Terrestrial > Soil > Unclassified | place: USA: Iowa...
TCGGCCAGCGCGCCGGTGGCGGCGCTGTTCGCGATCATGACCAAGGTTGGCCTGTACGCAGTGCTGCGCCTATGGACGTTGCTGTTTTCCGGCCAGGCCGGTGCTTCGGCGCACTTTGGTGGGCAATGGCTGATCTACGGCGGCCTGGCGACCCTGGCAGTGGCGGCAGTGTGCATTCTCGCTGCGCAGCGCCTGGAGCGCATGGCGGCACTGAGCATTCTGGTTTCGGCCGGCACGCTGATGGCCGCAGTGGGCTTTGGCCAGCCGATCCTCACCGGCAGCGCGCTGTTCTACTTGGTCAGCTCGACGCTGGCCCTGTGCGCGCTGTTCTTGCTGGCCGAGCTGGTCGAACGTTCGCGCTCGGCCAATGAATTACCGCTGGATGATGACGAAGGCATGCCTTCGCCGTTGGAGTCGCTACACCCGCCCAAGGGCATCAACCTGGACGACGAGCAGAAGGCGGTGATCGGCCAGATCATCCCCTGGACCATGGCCTTCCTCGGCTTGAGTTTCATTGCCTGCGCCTTGCTGATCATTGGCATGCCGCCGCTGTCTGGCTTTATTGGCAAGCTGGGCCTGATCAGCGCGCTGTTCAATCCGCTCGGCCTGGGCACCGCCCCCGAGCAGCCGTTGTCCGCCGCTGGCTGGACGCTGGTAACGCTGTTGATCCTGTCGGGCATGGCCTCGCTGATTGCCTTCGGCCGTGTCGGCATCCAGCGCTTCTGGAAGCCTGAAGAGCGCCCTTCGCCACTGCTGCGACGCTATGAGTGCCTGCCGATCGTGATCCTGCTCGGCTTGTGCATCATCTTGAGCTTCAGGGCCGAGCCACTGCTGCGTTACACCCAGGATACCGCCGCGAGCCTGCAAGCGCCTGATGCCTATATCGATGCGGTGATGGCTACCCGGCCGGTCCCAGGCCCTACCACCTTTGACGTACAGGTGCAGCCATGAGCCGAGTCTTCCCCGCACCGCTGCTGTCCGTTGCGCTATTCGTTCTGTGGTTGCTGCTGAACCTGTCACTGAGCCCTGGCAATCTGCTGCTGGGCGCTCTGCTGGGCATTCTCGCGCCGATCCTGATGGCGCCGCTGCGCCCTCAGCACGCACACGTGCACCGGCCGTGGGTGATCGCCAAGCTGATCGGCCGCGTAGGCCTGGATGTGATCATTTCGAACCTGCTGGTAGCGCGTAGCGTGCTGCGTGTCGGCAGCCGTCCGCCACGCTCGGCGTTCGTCCACATTCCCTTGGCCTTGCGCGATGCCCACGGCCTGGCGGCCTTATCGATGATCACCACGGTGGTGCCCGGTACCGTCTGGTCGGAGCTGGCGCTGGACCGCAGTGTCCTGCTGCTGCATGTGTTCGACCTGGACGACGAAGCGGACTTCATCGACCACTTCAAGCACACCTATGAACGCCCGCTGATGGAGATTTTCGAATGACAGGCCTGCTCGCCAACGCCATTCTCGCCAGCCTGTTCATCTTCGCCATCGCCATGGCCCTGGCGCTGGTCAGGTTGTTTCGCGGGCCGTCCGCCCAGGACCGAGTGCTGGCGCTGGACTACCTGTACATCTTGGCCATGCTGATGATGCTGGTGCTGGGCATTCGCTACGCCAGTGATACCTATTTCGAGGGCGCACTCCTGATCGCCCTGTTCGGCTTCGTCGGCTCCTTCGCCCTGGCCAAATTTCTCTTGCGCGGTGAGGTGATCGAATGACCGAAGCCCTTGAACTGCCATTTTGGCTAGAGCTGGTCACTGCCGCCCTGTTGCTGACCGCCAGCCTGTTCGCCCTGATCGGTGCTCTGGGGCTGGTGCGCATGAAAGACTATTTCCAACGCATGCACCCGCCCGCGCTGGCTTCGACCATCGGCGCCTGGTGCGTCAGCCTGGCGTCGATCGTGTATTTTTCATGGGTCAAGCAAGGGCCGGTACTGCACGCCTGGCTGATCCCGATCTTACTGTCGATCACCGTGCCGGTGACCACACTGCTGCTCGCCAGAGCGGCCTTGTTTCGCAAGCGCATGTCGGGTGAATCGGTGCCAGAAGAAGTCAGCAGCGGCCGCGATCGCGGCAACTGAACCGACCTCAGCTACGCACCCACTAGCCTGGATCCTGGCTCAGCCTCTCTAGCTCACGTCGCACCATGGCGGCGTATGGCGCGGGGCTGAGCCGGTACAACTCACCCGCCACCCAGCCTAACCAGGCACCGCCCAGCTCATCTTTGCGCGCCAACAGTTGCTCGGCTTGCGCCGTAGCGCGGGCTTGATGCTGAGTGTGAAACTGCGCCCGTCCAGCAGGCGGGCCTTCAGTGCTCACTCGCTAGCCTTGAACGTGGTGAGTTCGCCCTTGCGCCATTTGGCGACTTTGCCGGTTACCGCTTTGAGCATCTTGCCCAGGCCTTCCTGCACTTGCTGCTGCGCGGCGAACACCAGCATTACCCCGTGACCGTTGCGGAACACGATGCCATCACCTTCCGGGACCGAGACAAAGGCATAGTCGCCCTGGCCATAGACATTGAGCTTGATTTCACGAAAACGCAGTTCCAGCTTGCCACCCTCACGACTGGGCAATACTGCCGCGCGAAAGTGATCACCAACCTTGAGTTCCAGGCGGGGCTTGTCATCGACCACCAGAGCGCTTTCAGTGTCGATCTCAGCCATGTACAGGCCTTCAGGACTTTGCTCGGTGACATAGACAAACCGCCCTTGGAACAGCTTGACCAACTTGGCCCGCAAATCACCCAAGGCAAACAATGCGTGGGTATCGAGTGTACTGACTGCCAATGAAGAGTTCCTCAAACCGGTTACATGCGCACCCCTTCGGAACCCCGGAGCGGCGCGGTCATTTCTAAACGATGCTTAAAAGATTATTAAAACCATGCACGATGGGTCTGTGAACATTGGCGATACGTCACGCAGGAATTATTACTCCAGCTCGCCAGCCAAAGCGTCACAACCTGATAACGGCAGTTTTCCCCATTAGGGAAGCGTAATGTCTGACAACAGCAATGCCAAAAAAGATGCAATAGATAACAGCAGGCCCCCACAGAATGGGCCGCAGCATTCATCAGCGCATTACAAGGGACGAAATATGCACGAAAACACCGAAATCCGTCGAGAGGTGAAGGAAATTTCTTACCTCTATCGGGAAAAAAAAGCGCCACGTTTCGTGGTAATCCCGGCCGGTATCGCCTTCTTTCATGTTACCGAAAGCTCGACTGGGCGAGTCAAGGGCTTCAGACGGCGTCACCAGGATGCCTGTGAACTGGCTCGCCATCTTGAGCGATGAGGCAACCCTCAGGCTGCCTGCCCCTTGGCTAACTGAGCCATCCAGGCGGCCTGGCACTCGAGCGCTTCGCCGCGACTGGCGAACGCCGTACCACGCCGCTCGCCATTGACCAACACCACCCAACACACCCTGCGCCCCATGGCCTTGAAGGTAGCAGGCACCCCGGAGCCGATCATTACGGCAACATCGACTCGGCTATTCATAATCCCCTCCGGAATTTAATTAGCAACCTAACGATGTAGCTATGATACGCCCGCGCCGAGCTCAATTAAAGCGCTCGCCCGTACTGCTGTTTTGCGTCAACGGCAATAAACCCCGGGATCAATCGAGCCCAGGTTCGGGCCGATAACCCAAGCGCAGGCCACCCCAATGCCGGCCTTTGACGAACACCGGTACCGACAGATCGTGCATCAGCTCACCAGTATCACGGCTGTAGGTCTGCAATAGCAGGCGCTGCTGATGGCTGCCGCAGCGTATCCCAGTGCGGTCATCGAACAGCCGTTTGCTGCGATTGTGCGCGGTGTCATGGGCCTCATCACCGGTCAGCGGCAGGCTGAACGCCGCATTGTGGGTGGGCACGTAACCTTCTGGGGTGCAGGCGATGGCATAGATCATGCCCTCGTGTTGGCTCAGCAGCGGCTCCTGGATGCCTGGCAGCACGCTGTCGGTGTATTGGTCAAAACGCGTGTTGAAACGCGGTGGGCGCATGCCGGGAATAGGCTGATAGCGGCGATCGAACAAATCTTCCAGGCTGATGACACCTTGTTCGATATCCTGTTCGAAGCGCTTGCCGATCGCCTGTGCGCCCCGCATCGCCAGCTCGAAGATGCGCTGGTGATAGTCATCCAGGCCAACCTCGGCCAGGCGTTCGCTGAGCGCTTCGGCCTGGCTCTCCATCTGCACCGCGGCCTGGGCCAGGCGCTGGGTCTGCTGGTCGCTGAGCTCAAGGTCGGCGCGCACCTGCCCCACCGCTTGAAACAAGTTGTCCAGTTGCACTTGGTTGACTGCGGTACCCTCGGCGATCTCACCCACTTGGTGCTCCACCCTAGCGGCGAGCTGGGCAATCTGGGTCAGTTGCTCACCGGTATCTTCGACCTGCTCAAGGCCGCTACTCAGATCACCGGCCAAACTGCGGATCTGCTCGACCACCTGGGCGGTACGTGCCTGAATGTCAGCCACCATCTCTCCCACTTCGCCGGTAGCAGCCGCAGTACGCCCCGCCAGCCCGCGCACTTCGTCGGCGACGACCGCGAAGCCACGCCCATGCTCACCCGCACGAGCGGCCTCGATCGCGGCGTTGAGCGCCAGCAAGTTGGTCTGGCTGGCGATGGCCTGAATCACCAGGGTGACCCGGGCGATATCTTCGCTACGCTGATGCAGCGCTTCGATCAACTCGCGGCTGGCGGTTGCGCGGGTGCTGAGCTGATGCATGCGCTGGATCGAGTCGGCCAGTACCTCGCGACCCGCAGCGCTGCTGGCATGCGCAGTACGTGCGGCGTCCAGGGCTTGCTGGCTGAGCTGGGCGGTGGCCTTCTCGGTGCCGATCATGATCTGCGCACTGTCGACGATTCGCGAGGCGGCGCCCAACTGCGACTGCAAGCGCGTGGCCAGCTGCTGTACCGAAGACGCCATGGCAGCGGCGGACAGCGCGTTATGCGTGGTATTGCGCGCCAAGCTCTGGGTCAGATCGTGGGGCATCGGTAATTGCTGTTCGGCGACATTGGCAGCCAATGGCTTGCGGCGCCAGAGCGGGACCCACAGCACCAACAACGCCAAGGGTAATGCCAGATAGAACGGCAGTTGAGCAAAGGCCATCGCGGCCAGCACAACGCCCAGCGCCAGGCCTTGCAACAGGGCGACGGTGAAAGGGAATCGGCCAGGTGTCGGCTGGAGCGATTGGCTGGTGGGCAGAGATCCTTCTCGCATCATCTTCGGGGTCATCCGTGCGTCGTTATTATGCGGACATTAAACGCCACTATTAGGCCATTATCCATGGCTCTTTAGGAGGTAAGGGCTAGGGGTTGACGCAGGACAAGCTTATGGATGGCTCAGGATGCAGCGCTGCGCCGAAGATGGCGCCGCTAGCGCGGCGCTTCGCGGGCAAGCCCGCTCCTACCGGGACCGCGTGGTTTGGTGAGTCAGCGCAGTGCCTGTGGGAGCGGGCTTGCCCGCGCAGGGGCCGGCAGCTACGGCAAAGGCCATGGGCGGGCAAGAAAACGCAAAAAGCCCCAGGGATCGCTCCGTGGGGCCATGCGACAAACGCTGGATCAGATCTGGCGCTGGTGGCGGCCGATCTGCTCGTGGCGCTCTTGGGCTTCGATGCAGTACTTGGTGGTCGGGCTGATCAGCAAGCGCTGCAGGCCAATTGGCTCGCCGCTGTCTTCGCACCAGCCAAAGCTGTCGTCACCAATTCGGCCCAGGGCCATCTCCAGCTGCGGCAGCAAGCGCTGGTCGCGCTCGATGCCGTTGACCAGCCAGTGACGCTCTTCCTCGACCGATGCCACGTCAGCTGGGTCCGAAGGGGTATCCAGGCTCTCAATGGTAATGCGGCTCTGCTCGATGCGCTCGTGGGTATCTACCTTCATCGCTTGCAGCAGCTGGGCAAAGAACTCCAGCTGTTCAGCGTTCATGTAGTCATCGGCCGACATGGCCAGCAACTGTTCCTTGGTCATCGATTTCTCTATGAAAAAATGTGCATTTGGGCGATTCAAATGTCGCCCACGCCAGTGCGAGGGCAACGGAATTCTTCAAGCGCCAACCGGCACTCTTTTACAGGGGGCGGCAGTCTAAGGCGACACGTCGCACGGGGCAACAGGGATTGGGCCGCAATTGTCCGAAATGACGCGGAATCCGCCCATCGGCCAGATATCTCCTACTTATGGCCAGCCCTACCCTAACAATTGACTCAAGACCGCACGCAATTTGCCCGGTTTGACCGGTTTGTTCAGCAGGGGTGCCTTGAGCCGCTGCATGGCGCGCCGACTTTGCTCGCTGCGATCGGCGGTGATCATCACCGCAGGGATGGCGCAGGCGAAGTGCGACCTCAAGTCGCGGACCACATCGCAGCCGGTCAGGCCATGGTCAAGGTGAAAGTCCGCCAGCACCAGTTCTGGAGGGCGATCCTGCAACACCTGCAACGATTCGTCCAGATCCCCCGCAGTAACCACCTCGCATCCCCACTGGGCGAGCAGCGCAGCCATGCTCTGGCGGATGCTCAACTCATTGTCCAGCACCAGCAGGCGCCGCCCCGGCAGCGGGTCGCCGACACTGGCCTGGGGCAGGGACAGGCTGCCCTGGGCGGGCTGCTCATTGGATAACGGCACTTCAATACTGAACACCGAGCCGCGCCCAGGCCATGAACGTACATCGATGCGGCAATCGAGGATCCGCGCTATGCGCTCGACGATCGCCAAGCCCAAACCCACGCCTTTGCGGTCGACAGCACGGCCGACATCGAGCTGGTTGAACTCCAGGAAGATCGATTGCAGCCGGTCCGCAGCGATACCCCGGCCACTGTCCCAGACCTCGATGCGCAGCCGCTCACCGCGCTGGCGCCAGCCCATCAGCACCCGACCGTGCTCGGTATAACGGCAGGCATTGCTCAAGAAGTTACGCAGGATGCGCGTCAGCAGGCGCATATCGGTACGCACCACACGCTGGCCACCCCGCACCCGCAAGGCCAGCCCTGCCGCCTCGGCCACCGACTGGAATTCCGAATCCAGGGGCAGCAGCAGATCGTCCAGGCGGTAGAAGTCCAGGTCAGGCTTGATCGCCGCCTGATCCAGGCGGGAGATGTCGAGCAGGTCGGTGAGCAGGTCTTCGGCGCCTTCCAGCGCCTGGTGGGCCCGCTCGACGAGCACCCCTTCTGCCTGGGCCAAAGGCCGCTCGCGCAGGGTCGAGATCAGCAGCCGGGCAGCGTTGAGCGGTTGCAGCAGGTCATGACTGGCGGCGGCCAGGTACTTGTCCTTGCTCAGGTTGGCCGCTTGCGCAGCGTCGCGTGCCTCGATCAGCTCGTTGGTGCGTTCGGCGACCCGTAGCTCAAGCTGGTCGTTGAGTTGCTGTAAATGGACCTGGGCCTGCTTGCGCTCGGTGATATCTGCGACAAACCCCTCAACCACCCCCACCTCATCCGGACGCAACAGCAGGTTCATCAACACGTCGATGCTGCTGCCGTCACGCCGGCGCAAGCGGGTCTCATAGCCCAGCAGGGCATGCTCACGCTGCAGCACCTGGACAATTTCCTGCAACTCATCAGTGCCACGGTCGAATAACAGGCTGGCCAGGTCGCTGCGCGAGAACAGCAGCGCCTGCGGCTGATCGAAGCCGAGCATGCGCGCCAAGGCAGGATTAGCCGCCCGCATGCCTTGCTCCAGGCTGGCCTGAAAGATCCCATGTACCGCGTGCTCGAACAGCCACTTGTAGCGATTGCGCTCTGCCTCCAACTCTTCCAGACGCACCGCCAGTTCCGGGTAATGGCTCTTGCGCACGGTGTGGTTGGACAACCCCAGCAGCCCAGCCAGGGCGTCGGCGCTGGGCTCAGAGGGCCTCGCCATACACCACCTCGACATCACGCAGGCTGGAGTTGCGCGGGTTGGTGAGGATGCACGGGTCATCCATGGCGTGACGCGACAGAAACGGGATATCGCTGCTACCCACCCCGTGCAAGCCAAGCGTTTCATGGAAGCCCACCGAATGCTTGAGGGCGATCAGATGCTCGACCAAGCGCTTGCGTACCTGCTCATGGTTCAGGCCACGGCAATCGATACCCAAGGTTTCGGCGATCACCTTGAAGCGATCTGGCGCGGCGCTGTAGTTGAACGCCACCACATGCTCGACCAGCACCGCATTGCACAGCCCATGCGGCAGATCGAGAAAGCCGCCCAGGCTATGCGACATCGCATGCACCGCACCGAGGATGGCATTGGAAAACGCCAGGCCCGCCTGCATGCTGCCCAGCATGACTTTTTCGCGCAGGGCGATATCGTCGGGGCTGGCGATCATCTGCACCAGGTTGCCATTGATCAGGCGCATCGCCTCCAGCGCATGCGGGTCGGTCAGCGGCCCGTGACCGGTAGAGACGAATGCCTCGATGGCATGTACCAGGGCATCGATGCCGGTGCAGGCAGACAGAAACGGATCCATGCTCAAGGTGGTTTCGGGGTCGATCAGCGACACATCCGGCACCACCGCCTTGCTGACGATGGAAAACTTCATCCGCTCTTGCTGGTTGGAAATGATCACGAACTGCGAAACATCGGCAGAGGTGCCCGCCGTGGTGGGGATCAGGATCAGCGGCGGGCTCGGCACGCGAATGGTGTCGACCCCTTCGAACTCAAGAATGTGCCGGCCGTGGGCGACCACGATGCCAATACCCTTGGCGCAGTCCATCGGGCTGCCGCCGCCCACGGCGACGATCACATCGCACTGTTCGCTGCGGTAACGCTCGGCGCCGGCCATCACTTCTTCGACCCGCGGATTGGGCGAGACGTCGGTGTACAGGCAGTAGTCGATGCCCTGCCCTTGCAGGCTGGCTTCGATATCGGCGACCCATCCGGCAGCCACCACACCCGGGTCGCTGACCAGCAGCACCTTGCGCGCACCGAACGTGCGGGCGTAGTTGGCGACATGGTGCCTGCAACCGGCACCAAAGATGATTTCGGGGGAAACGAACTTGCGCAACTGGCTCAGATTCGGGCTCATGCAACGCCTATTGTTCTTGTCGTAGTGTTCCTGAGCCTAAAGCATCCAGCAGGGTTTGTAATCAAGGTGAGCGCCGGCCGCCGCACACAGCGACCGGCGCCTGGAGGATCAACGGTTGGCGAAGTACATGGTCACTTCGAAACCGATACGCAGATCAGTGAACGCGGGCTTTTTCCACATAGGTTCATCCTCTTCTGGCACCACGAGATTGCGGTGCGTTTATTGATACACCGTTTCCGGTGCACTGCCATTGCTACTTTAGGACCGGTTACTACCCATACCGATCAAAAGAAGCCCAGGGGATTGATGTCGTAACTGACCAGCAGGTTCTTGGTCTGCTGGTAGTGGTCGAGCATCATCTTGTGGGTTTCACGGCCTACGCCGGATTTCTTGTAGCCGCCGAAAGCGGCGTGGGCCGGATACAGATGGTAGCAGTTGGTCCACACTCTACCAGCCTTGATCCCCCGCCCCATGCGATAGGCGCGGTTGATGTCGCGGGTCCACACCCCGGCCCCGAGGCCAAACTCGGTATCGTTGGCAATCGCCAGCGCCTCGGCCTCATCCTTGAAGGTGGTGATACTGACCACCGGACCGAAGATTTCCTCCTGGAACACGCGCATCTGGTTGTTACCCTTGAGCAGGGTCGGCTGGATGTAATAACCGCTGGCAAGCTCACCCTCAAGTCGCTCGGCCTGGCCGCCAGCCAGCAGTTCAGCGCCCTCCTGCTCGGCAATCTCAAGGTAGGAGAGAATCTTGTCGAACTGCTGCTCGGAGGCCTGGGCGCCGACCATGGTCGCGGTGTCCAGCGGGTTGCCGCGCTTGATCTGTTTGATCTTTTCCAACACCACCTGAATGAATTGCGGATAGATCGACTCCTGCACCAGCGCCCGCGACGGACAGGTACACACCTCGCCCTGGTTGAAGAACGCCAGCACCAGCCCTTCGGCGGCCTTGTCGATGAAGGCAGGTTCGGCTTGCAGGATGTCCTCGAAGAAGATGTTCGGCGACTTGCCGCCCAACTCCACAGTGGAGGGAATGATGTTTTCGGCTGCGCACTTCATGATGTGCGAGCCTACCGGGGTGGAGCCGGTAAAGGCGATCTTGGCGATGCGTTTGCTGGTGGCCAGCGCCTCGCCCGCTTCACGACCGAAGCCATGGACGATGTTGAATACACCGGCAGGCAGCAGATCGCCGACCAGTTCGGCCAGCAGGGTGATCGATTGCGGGGTCTGCTCGGCCGGCTTGAGCACTACGCAGTTACCCGCAGCCAAGGCCGGCGCAAGCTTCCAGGCGGCCATCAGCAGCGGGAAGTTCCACGGGATGATCTGCCCAACCACCCCCAACGGTTCATGGAAGTGATAAGCCACAGTGCCGTCATTGATCTCGGCAGCACCACCTTCCTGGGCGCGGATGCAGCCGGCGAAGTAACGAAAGTGATCGGCCGCCAGCGGCACATCGGAATTGAGCGTCTCGCGAATGGCCTTGCCGTTATCCCAGGTTTCAGTGATCGCCAGCTTTTCAAGATTGGCCTCGATGCGGTCGGCGATCTTCAGCAAGATCAGCGAGCGCTCCTGCACCGAGGTTCGGCCCCAGGCATCGGCAGCGGCGTGGGCGGCATCCAGCGCACGCTCGATATCAGCGGCGCCGGAACGGGGGAACTCAGCGATCGGCTGGCCATTGACCGGTGATGAATTGGTGAAGTATTCACCGGCAACCGGCGCAACGAACTCACCGCCGATGTAGTTGCCATAGCGCAATCTGAACTGAACGAGGGCACCGGGGGTGCCGGGTGCGGCGTAGATCATGGGAAGAGCCTCGGCTGGACTGGGCCTGTCGCGCTGACAGGCGGTGTCTGGATTCTAGGGACGCCGGCCGCGCCGACGAATCAGCCGATGGGCGCACTTGACTGGTTCCTTGGTATCAACCGGTTAACACCCATCAACTCGGGCTCAAAGGCTTGATGCAGGTCCATCAACAACGGCTGGAACCCTCATGGATCTGCATCAACGCCTTGCCCAATACAGCGCTCTGGAGTGCCAGGTCGCCAAACGCTTCAGTTCTCGTCCGACGCTGCTGGAAGTCGCCACCGGCATGCTTCGCCAGCAGTGGTCTGCGCAGCGGATAAGCAACCGCTATGATCCGCTGTTCATCTACCTGGTCAGCCGCGAATCAGCCGACCTTACCTGGATACGCCCACTGCCCCAGGTGGTAGTGGAGCGTTTCTGTCTGCGCCGCACCCTCAACCTGATTGAGGGTGAAGACAGCCTTTCAATGCGCGAAGATGGTGACCCCAGCGGCAAGGCATACGTCGATCTGCACAAGGTTGAAACGCTGATCAACGCCTGTGCGCCGTTCTTGCTTGATATCTACAAACAGGCCCTGGTCAGCTACTGGAGCCAGTTTGACCGCAGCGGGCAAACGCCCTGGGGCTGGTACGCCAACCATCTGCAAGAGCAACTCAAGCTGGCCATCGATTCAAGCCAGCCAGACGACGCCCAGTCATCCTTCGCCAACAGCCTCGCCCGCCTGGTGCAGCGCTATCCAGACCCCGCCCAACGCAATCTGCGGCCCAATGCCCGAAACCTGAGCGTGTCGAACCTGCAACTGGACTTCGCGAAAGCTGGTTTCATAGATGTGGACATGGCCAGCGCCGTGCTGATCGAACACCCTGGCCAAAGCCCAGAACGTAACGTTCACCTGCTGTACACCTTGGGGGGAATCCTCTACCCATTCGCTTCGCGCCAAGCACTGCTCAGCGCCATATCCAGGCAATGGCCTGCGCAAGCGGCAGACCTGCCACGCCACGTATCTATCGAACCGTCGCTGGGACAGGTGTTCGAGGTCCAGGCCAGCACCCTGTTCAATCAGCAACTCAACCTGATCGATCAGCTAGCTCCGCGCTATCGCACTCGCCAGGACGCCCTCACCCTTGCGCTGGACCTTGATCGGCTGACGGCCATGCTCGACCTGTGTAGCGCCAGTGAAGCCGAACAACGGCAAGGCTTGATCAGCCAACTGCCGGACTGGTTGCGCGACGCCCAGGCCCAACCGTTGGTACGCTATAGCACCCTGCTGTTGAACGTGGCACAGGCTTACAAGGATGCCAACGGCCAGTTCTGGCTCGACGACGTCGCCACTGCCGAACAATTCGCCAACCAGGCGTTGGCGGCGCGCTTTGCCCTTGATCACCCTGGCCAGCCGCTGGATCCCAAGCAGGTGCGGGTCATCAATCACCAGGCCGTTGCCGCCGCCAGCCCCGCACAGGGTGCGCCATTCGTCGCAGGAGAAGTGCGCAGCGTAGAGCTTTCCCTGGCCCAGTTGGCCATCGGCAATCTGGGCTTGCTCAAGCCCGGTCGGGTCGAGCTACTGTCCAGCACCGACCAGGCACTGCCGAGCTGGATGAACGAAGCCTATGTACGCACCCTCATCACCCAGCTCGACATCGCAACCCGCTACCCGCAGATGCTCACCGCGAAGTTGCTCGATGACCCGTCCCAGCGCCAACACCGCCAACGCCTGCTAGCCAATCAACTGCGCTCACAGTTGCCAACCCTGGCCTTGGAATTGCACCTGCGCGGCGAGGACATCGGGGTCGATGCCGCAGACCACATCGCCCAGGTCTTCAGCCCAGTGCCGGTCGAGGAGGCGCTACGCTGGGTACTCAGGCCGCTCGCCTTCATCAAGTCGCCATGGGCAGCCCCCGATCATCCGCTCAATACCTGGTTGATCGAACCCCTGCGCCCCGGCCATACACCTTGCCTGCTGTATCGCCCGCTGCATCGGCAATCGCTGTTGGCGTTTAGCGACCGTATGGCCTTGTTCGTGGCCATCAGCACCCCCGGCCCACTGCAAGATGACCTGTTGCAGCGGCTGCCGGCCGTTGATCGCAAGGTATACGCCCATGGCGGGTTCGTTGAACCGCACCTGTTCTACCCACTGGATGACACCAGCGCCATACCCTTCGGCGCCCCGCCCCCGGTGGAGCTGGCCACCGACGCCCCCGCAAGTGACCCGGCTCAGGCCTTGTATCAAGGCTGTGTCGAGGAATCCATCCAGCGTTTTCGCGAACACTCCGCTACCAGTGCCCAGACGCGCTGGAACAGTTGGAAAGAGCTCAGTTGGCTGCTATTCAACACCTTGCTGCCACTGGCCGGTGAAACCCTGGGCAGGGTAGCCTGGCTGGCTCAGATGGAAGTGGCCCTGGCCGAGTACGTTGACCTCGAGCCGCAAACCGCCCCTGGCGAGCAGCGCCTGGCATTGGTCAATCTGCTGCTCAATGTCGCGATGCTATTGTTTTCCCATTCGATGTTCCGCATGGGTCTGGAGCTGGATGAACCTGCTCAGCCGGTCGAGGTCCAGCCCCTGCAACCCGATCAGCCGCTTGCCCAGGAGCAGCCCTCGACGCTGCCTGCCATGTTGGATTTGCGCTGGGCACAGGCGCAACCTGCGCTGTCAGCCACCCAACGCTCGGCGCTGGCGAAGTTGCAGTCGACACTCAGCTACCATGAACTGGGCAGCGCCATCCCCCATGGCCCTCTATGGGGCCTCTACCTGCATCAGGACAGCCTCTGGGCGGTCGTGGAAGGCAAGGTCTACCCGGTTATGCTCGATCCTCAACAGAACCAGGTACGCATCGCCGCGCAGACACCTGAACAGACCCATGGCCCCTGGTTGAGGCGCGACGAATCCGGGCGCTGGCAGTTGGATCTGAGCTTGCGCCTGCGCGGCGGCATGCCATTGGACGAACGACTGCGCCAACGTCAACAGCGGCTGGCCGAGCAGTGCAAGCCACTCGATGTCCAGCTCGATGAAGAAATGGCTGCCAGTAAACTGTGGGAACAAAAGCTCAAGGTCGTCACCAACCTGGCCAATAGCACCAGCGAACAGAGCGTACTCAATAGCTGCCTGATCTCCGCCAGGACAGTTTCGTCAGCCTGGTCCGAACATGTGCATCACGCCGACGCCCGTAATGCCATTATGCCGTTGGCCGATTATGCGACCGTGCGCGCCCACGGCCTGCACCAAGACAGCCTGTGCTTGCAACTGATCGAGCTGATTTTGCGCAAGCTGTGGAAGCCCAAGCGCGAGCAGCTATTGGCACTGGCCCGGCGCCAGGGAACCGGAGCTGTGCTCAGCCCTGCCGAGCTGGCCAACGCAACCGACCGGCTCAACGAAATGGCGCCGTTGCTCGAGCAAAGGATCAGCAACATCGATGCGCTCAAAGCGCGCCAATTGGAGCTGGGCAAGATGGCCAGCCGCACGCGCTCCGATATTGCCCATGCACATCGCCAGGCATGCTGGGTCGATGCCGGGCCCGAGAAAGCCCTGATACTGCGCTTCATGAAACTGGAATCATTGGTCAACCGAATGATTCTGGTGCATGGCGTGACTGACGACACCGCCGCTTTCTGGCTGGAGCGCTGCTGGACCAACATCCAACTGGGCATCGGCCAGCGCATCAAGCTGTTCGAACACGATGACCTGAGCGAAGAGGTGCAGGTTCGCCTGCTACGCAGCATCCATGAGCAATTCAACGCCGCCAAGCGCCAGTTGGGCAACCTCATGCCACTGTACGAGCAAACGCCCGCGGCGTTAGAGACCCTGACGCGGTTGGATCAGGCGCTGGACTCCGTCATCGGCAGGGTGACCCAAGACCTGGGCGAACTGCCCAACTATCCTCCAGTCAAGACCCTCGCCCAGCTGCGACGCAATTTGCCCGGGCTGATCGAGACCAGCGAGCATGGTCTGCTTCTGGGAGAGCCGAGCGCCAATGACAGTAACATCGTGCAAATTGCCGGCCCCGACGGGCAGAGTCCGGCGCAAACCTACCGTCTCGATCAAGGCGCCTGGCGTGAGGTTGCAGCGACGGCAGCAGCGCCTTCGCGCAACCGCCAAGTGCTGGCGCAGCTGCTTGGCGAGAGCACCCGCTTGATGGATCGTGCCCGTGCAGAGGTACAAAGGCTTGGCGCCTACAGCGCTAGTAGCTACTTACCGATCGAGCTCGAAGAGTTAGTCCATCATCAGCGCGACAAACTGCGGGCTCAAGTTAGCGCCATCGAACAGCGCCTGACCGAGCACAATCAGGTCGATGAAGCTGGCGACGGTGAGAGTGCAGCCCAGATGATCCAGGCGCTCGACACCCTTGCCAGGCACTTCGATGAGCAAGCCATCACCCTGCGAACTCGCGCCGCGCTTGCCCAGCGCCCTCGCATGGCCGAAGTGCAGTATCTGATCGACAACCATCAGGTGACCGTCAGCCCCATCGGGACACGCACTCGCCTGGCCAAGGTCAAAGGCAGGCCAGACGACTACCTCGATGAGTACGCCATCAATTACCAGGGGCGCCCCCTGTGGTTCGCGCATTTTCACTATGCTGCCAACAACACCGCCAGAGCGCAGTTCACCGTAGGTCATCTGAAAACAGCGGCGCAGCGCCATAGCGCCGGCCAGCAGGCCAACGACCCCGTGACCGGCAGGCCGGTTGCGGTGTATCGCGCGCCAATAACCGCAGCTGCCGCGCAGCGTTACTTCTTTTCGACTTGAACCCTGACCGGATCCGGCTACGGCCAGTCCTCGCCCGGCCCCCCGACCAGGAGACGGGGGCGCTGGCCGACCGTGCGTGTGCGCGACATCAGCGATCTTTAAACTGCGCCTCGCGCTTGGCAACGAAGGCCGCCATGCCTTCCTTCTGGTCTTCGGTGGCAAAGGCTGCATGGAACACCCGGCGCTCGAAGCGCACACCCTCGCTCAAGGTCACTTCGAAGGCGCGATTGACGCTTTCCTTGACCATCATGCTGACCGGGATCGATTTGCTGGCGATGGTCGCGGCCACCTTCAAGGCTTCCTCCAGCAGTTCTGCCTGCGGTACCACACGTGCTACCAGGCCAGCGCGCTCGGCCTCTTCGGCGCCCATCAGGCGACCCGTCAGGCACAACTCCATGGCCTTGGCCTTGCCCACCGCACGGGTCAGGCGCTGGGTGCCGCCCATACCCGGCAATACGCCAAGATTGACTTCCGGCTGACCGAACTTGGCGTTGTCAGCGGCCAGGATGAAATCGCACATCATCGCCAGTTCGCAGCCGCCGCCCAAGGCAAAGCCAGACACCGCAGCGATGATCGGCTTGCGCCGATTGGCGATGCGGTCGGCGTCGCTGAACAGGTCATCGACGTAGATCTGCGGGTAAGTCAGATCGGCCATTTCCTTGATGTCGGCGCCAGCGGCGAACGCCTTGGCCGAGCCCGTCAGTACCACACAGCCGATGTTCGGATCCTTCTCCAACTGGTCCAGCGCCTGGTTGATCTCACTGACGATCTGCGCGTTCAGTGCATTCAACGCCTGCGGCCGGTTGAGGGTAATCAGGCCGACTTTGCCACGGATGTCCAACAGGATGGTTTCAAAAGACATGCAGGCTGCTCCTTCAAAGATTGCGCGCAATGACCATGCGCTGAATGTCGCTGGTGCCTTCGTAGATCTGGCAAACCCGCACATCGCGGTAGATGCGCTCCAGCGGGAAGTCGCTCAGATAGCCATAACCGCCCAGGGTCTGCAAGGCATCCGAACAGACCTTTTCGGCCATTTCCGAGGCGAACAGCTTAGCCATCGAGGCTTCTACCAGCGCTGGGCGCCCCGCGTCGCGCAAGGCCGCAGCGTGCAGCACCATCTGCCGGGCGACAGCAATGCGCGTGGCCATGTCGGCCAGGCGGAAGGCCACCGCCTGGTGCTCGATCAATTTTTTGCCAAAACTCTGGCGCTCGTTGGCGTAATCACGCGCCACCTCGAATGCGGCGCGAGCCATGCCGACCGATTGCGAGGCGATACCGATGCGCCCGCCCTCAAGGTTGGCCAGGGCGATCTTGTAGCCCTCCCCCTCCTCGCCCAGGCGATTGGCCAACGGCACGCGCACATCATCGAAGACGATCTGGCAGGTATCGGAGGCGTGCTGGCCAAGTTTGTCCTCGACCCGCGCCACCTGATAACCGGGTGAATCGGTGGGCACGATGAATGCGCTGATGCCACGCTTGCCCGCCTCAGGATCGGTAACGGCGAAGACGATCACTATTCCGGCGTTCTGCCCGGAGGTGATGAACTGCTTGCTGCCGTTGAGCACGTAGTGCTCGCCATCGCGCCGCGCCCGCGTCTTCAGGCTGCTGGCGTCGGAGCCGGCCTGCGGCTCGGTGAGGGCGAATGCACCGAGCATCGCGCCACTGGCCAGCGGCGCGAGGAACTGCTGCTTTTGCTGCTCTGTGCCAAATTTGAGAATCGGCACGCAGCCCACCGAGTTGTGCACACTCATGATGGTCGAGCAGGCGCCGTCGCCCGCAGCGATCTCTTCCAGGGCCATGGCGTAGGCCACATAGCCGGTGTCGCTGCCACCATATTGCTCTGGCACCAGCATGCCAAACAGACCCAACCCGGCCATCTCGTCAATCGCCTCGCGGGGAAAGCGATGTTCCTTGTCCCATTGTTCGGCGAAAGGCTTCAGCCGCTCCTGGGCAAAATCACGCACCGCATCGGCAATCTGTTGTTGTTCGTCAGTGACCAGCATGTTTCACCTCAATACAGGCATTCGACCGCGATGGCGGTCGCTTCACCGCCGCCGATGCAGATCGCCGCGACACCACGGCGCAGGTTGTTCTGGCGCAACGCCGACAGCAGGGTGACCAGGATACGCGCACCAGACGCGCCAATCGGGTGGCCCAGGGCGCAGGCGCCGCCATGGATGTTGACCTTGGCGTGCGGCAGGTCCAGGTGCTTCATGGCCGCCAGGGTGACCACGGCGAAGGCTTCGTTGATCTCGAACAGATCGACCTCGGACAGGGCCCAGCCGGTACGCTTGATCAGCTTGTCGATGGCGCCGATTGGCGCGGTGGGGAACAGCGCCGGGGTGTCGGCAAAGGCCGCATGGCCATGGATCACCGCCAGCGGCTTGAGGCCACGTTGTTCAGCTTGAGAGCGGCGCATCAGCACCAATGCTGCGGCGCCATCGGAAATCGAACTGGAGTTGGCCGCAGTGACCGTACCGCCTTCGCGGAACGCCGGACGCAGTTGCGCGATTTTGTCCAGGCGCGCCTTGGGCGGCTGCTCGTCATCACTGACCAAACGTTTTTCCTTGCCCTCGGTGACCTCCACCGGAACGATCTCAGCGGTAAAGCGACCGTTCTTGATCGCCTGTTGAGCGCGGGTCAGCGACTCGATGGCGAAGGCATCCTGCGCTTGCCGGCTGAACCCACCACTTTGCGCGCAATCCTCGGCGAAGGTGCCCATCAGCCTGCCTTTGTCGTAGGCGTCTTCCAGGCCATCCAGGAACATGTGGTCGATGATCTTGCCGTGCCCCATGCGATAGCCACCGCGGGCCTTGTCCAGCAGGTACGGGGCATTGCTCATGCTTTCCATGCCGCCAGCGACCACCACCTCGGCGCTGCCTGCCAGCAGCAGGTCATGGGCCATGATCGCCGCCTGCATGCCTGAGCCG
>Ga0213821_1000732_pt1 | contig 18395 bp, 20 predicted proteins | sample MC6MC0909MG_FD_179894 | JGI IMG/M metagenome (GOLD analysis project Ga0213821, IMG submission 179894) | Enriched soil aggregate microbial communities from Iowa State University, Ames, United States - MC6-MC0909-MG | ecosystem: Environmental > Terrestrial > Soil > Unclassified | place: USA: Iowa...
AGGCTGACCATTTCCAGGGCGGACAGGGCAGCTTCAGCACCTTTGTTGCCAGCCTTGGTGCCGGAACGCTCGATGGCTTGCTCGATGGAGTCGACAGTCAGCACGCCGAAGGCCACCGGAACACCGAACTCCATGGACACCTGGGCCAGGCCCTTGGTGCATTCGCCCGCCACGTATTCGAAGTGCGGGGTACCGCCGCGAATCACAGCGCCCAGGGCGATGATCGCGTCGTAAGCGCCTTGTTGGGCGACTTTCTGTGCAACCAGCGGGATTTCGAAGGCGCCAGGAGCACGGATGATGGTGATGTCGCTTTCGCTGACGCCATGGCGTACCAAGGCATCGACGGCACCGCTTACCAGGCTTTCGACGACGAAGCTGTTGAAGCGGCCAACCACCAAAGCATAGCGACCTTTGGGGGCGATGAAGGTACCTTCGATGGTCTTCAGGGTCATTCCGGTGTTCTCATTTTAAAGAGCGAGGCCGCCGTAGACGGCCTGCAGGAGGGTTTGGACACGAGCGCCAGGGCAACTAGCGCGCCTGTGTCACTCAGAGGGCACGTATTCTACAACTTCCAGATCAAATCCGGATATCGCGTTGAACTTCATCGGCGAGCTCATCAGGCGCATCTTGCGCACGCCCAGGTCACGCAGGATCTGCGACCCAGCACCGACCGTGCTGTAGGTGCTCGGCGTCTTGACCTGGGTTTCGCCGGCGCTTTCGCGGATATGCGCCAGCAGCACGTCGCCATCGAGTGGGTGGCCCAGCAACAGGACCACGCCGCTGCCGGCCTCGGCCACCGCGCTCATCGCCGCACGCAGGCTCCAGCGGCCTGGCTGCTTGACCATCAGCAGGTCGCGCAGCGGGTCCATGTTGTGCACCCGCACCAGGGTCGGCTCTTCGGCGCAGATCTTGCCCAGGGTCAGTGCCATGTGCACGTCGCCTTCGACCGAGTCGCGGTAGGTGACCAGGTTGAACTGGCCCAGTTCGCTATCGAGCGGCTGCTCGGAAACCCGCTGAACGGTACGTTCGTGGATCATCCGGTAGTGGATCAGGTCGGCGATGGTGCCGATCTTCAGGCCATGTTCGGCGGCGAACACTTCCAACTCGGCGCGACGCGACATGGTGCCGTCGTCGTTCATCACCTCGCAGATCACTCCGCTCGGCTCGAAGCCAGCCATGCGCGCCAGGTCGCAAGCGGCCTCGGTGTGGCCTGCGCGGGCCAGGGTACCGCCAGGCTGGGCCATCAGCGGGAAGATGTGGCCGGGGCTGACGATGTCTTCGGCCTTGGCGTCCTTGGCGGCGGCCGCCTGCACGGTACGCGCGCGGTCGGCCGCCGAGATGCCGGTGGTGACGCCTTCGGCGGCTTCGATCGACACGGTGAACTTGGTGCCAAAGCCCGAACCATTGCGCGGCGCCATCAGCGGCAGCTTGAGGGTTTCGCAGCGCTCGCGGCTCATCGGCATGCAGATCAGGCCACGGGCGTGCTTGGCCATGAAGTTGATGTGCTCAGGCTGGCAGCACTCGGCGGCCATGATGATGTCGCCTTCGTTCTCGCGGTCTTCGTCATCCATGAGGATGACCATCTTGCCTTGGCGGATGTCTTCCACCAGCTCTTCAATGCTGTTGAGCGCCACTCGGCACCCCCTTCTCAATCAGGATTTCAGGTAGCCGTTGGCGGCCAGGAAACTTTCGGTGATGCTACTGCCCTTGCTCGGTTCGGCAGCCTTGTCGCCCAGCAGCAGACGCTCCAGGTAACGGGCCAGCAGGTCGACCTCAAGGTTCACCCGACGACCTGGGCGGTAGTCGGCCATGATGGTTTCGGACAGGGTGTGCGGAACGATGGTCAGCTCGAACTCGGCGCCATCGACCACGTTGACCGTCAGGCTGGTGCCGTCGACGGTGATCGAGCCCTTGTGGGCGATGTACTTGGCCAGAGCTTTGGGCGCACGCACGCGGAACTGGATGGCGCGGGCGTTATCGCTGCGCGAGATGATTTCGCCGACGCCGTCGACGTGGCCGCTGACCAAGTGACCGCCCAGGCGGGTGGTCGGGGTCAGGGCTTTTTCCAGGTTGACCGGGCTGCCGCTCTTCAAGTCGTCGAAGGCGGTGCACTCGAGGGTTTCGCGGCTGACGTCGGCCCAGAAACCGTCGCCTGGCAGGTCGACGGCCGTCAGGCAGACGCCGTTGACGGCAATGCTGTCGCCGAGCTTGACGTCGCCCAGGTCAAGCTTGCCGGTCTGGACGTAGACGCGCACGTCACCGCCCTTGGGGGTCAGGCTACGGATGGTGCCGATGGATTCGATGATGCCGGTGAACATGCGGTTGTCCTCGCAAATAGGGCTGCGCTGGGCTAGCCAGGCATTATACGCCGGTGGCCGGCAAGGGGATGGCCGTGACCCGCCAGTCATCACCGACGGCGCGCATTTCAGTGATTTTCAGCCGCGGCGCCTGGTTCATCTGCGCCAGCGGCCAGTCCAGCAGCGGCCGGGCCTGGGAGCCGAGGAAGGTGCCGGCGACGAACAACTGGAACTCGTCGATCAGGCCTAGCTGGGCGAAGGCGCCCACCAAGCCGGCGCCTGCCTCCAGGAGAATTTCATTGACGCCACGCGCTGCCAAGGCCCTGAGCAGGCCAGGTAGATCGACCCGGCCTTCGGCGCCGGGCAGGCACAGCAGCTCGTGACCGGCTTGGGCGTAACGCGCATCAGCCGCCGCAGCAGTCACTACCAGCGCCGGGCCTGCCTGGAAAAACGGCGCCGTCAGCGGCAAACGCAGGCGGCCGTCGATCAACACGCGCAGCGGTGGGCGGGACAGGGCCAGCGCCGTGGTTTCTGCATCCAGGCCCAACTGTTCGCCACGCACGGTCATCCGCGCGTTGTCGGCCAACACACTTTCGGCGCTGGTCAACACCACGCTGGAGCGGGCGCGCAGGCGTTGCACGGCGGCGCGCGCGGCAGGGCCGGTAATCCACTGGCTTTCGCCACTGGCCATCGCGGTGCGCCCGTCCAGGCTCATCGCCAGCTTGGCCCGGACGAACGGCAGACCGTGTTCCATACGCTTGAGGAAACCGGGGTTGAGCGCGCGCGCTTCGCTTTCCAGCACGCCACTGGCGACTTCGATACCCGCCTCGGCCAAGCGCCGCAGGCCTTGGCCGGCCACTTGCGGATTGGGGTCTTGCATGGCTGCGACTACCCGGGCAACGCCGGCCTTGACCAGTGCCTCGGCGCACGGCGGCGTACGCCCATGGTGACTGCACGGCTCCAGGGTCACGTAGGCGCAGGCGCCTTTGGCGCGCTCGCCAGCCTGGCGCAGTGCGTGCACTTCGGCGTGTGGCTCACCGGCGCGCACGTGCCAGCCCTGGCCTACTACTTCGCCGTCGCGAACGATCACGCAACCCACCCGCGGATTGGGATGGGTGCTGTACTGGCCCTTGCGGGCCAGTTGCAGGGCTTGGGCCATGTAGTGGGCGTCGAGAATCGCGGTCTGGCTGGGCATGCTTACTCTTTAGCCGGCTCGCGGGCCAGGCGGTCGATTTCTTCGCGGAATTCGTCGAGGTCCTGGAAGCGCCGGTAGACCGAGGCGAAGCGGATGTAGGCGACTTCGTCGAGCTCGCGCAGCGCGGCCATGACCAGTTCACCCACCACCAGCGACTTGACCTCGCGCTCGCCAGTGGCGCGCAATTTGTGCTTGATGTGGGCCAGCGCCGCTTCCAGCCGCTCGACGCTGACCGGGCGCTTTTCCAGCGCGCGCTGCATGCCGGCACGCAGTTTGTCTTCATCGAACGGTTGGCGTGTGCCGTCTTGCTTGATCAGCCGCGGCAGCACCAGCTCGGCGGTTTCGAAGGTTGTGAAGCGCTCGCCGCAGGCGACGCACTCGCGCCGGCGACGCACCTGTTCGCCCTCGGCGACCAGGCGCGAGTCGATGACCTTGGTGTCGTTGGCACCGCAAAAGGGACAGTGCATGGTGGCAGGCAACAAAAAAAGGGAGGGCCATGGTAGCGCATCCGACTGGCAAGACAAGCCAAAGGGGTTACCATCCAATCAATTCTGCCCGTGAAGGACTCCCCCATGCACTATCGAGCGCTCGTCGTGCTCTGTCTCGCTGGCCTGATGACGGCCTGCAGCAGCGATAAACCCAAAGGCGAGCAGCCCGCTGCAGCGCCCGCTCCCAAGGTCGCGAAAAAGGCGCCGGCACTGGGGCCGCTACCGGCCTACCAGCGCGAAATCAGCGGCACCTTGCTGGAGGTGCCGGCAGGCGCCGACGTCGAACTGGCGCTGCTGGTGATCGATGAACGCGACCGGCCGCAGCGCCTGCTGGCCAGCAGCAACCTGATCGGTACCGGCCAGGCCCTGCCCTATCAGTTGCGCTTCAATCCCGAGGCATTCCCAGCCGGGGCCAGGGTCGAGTTGCGTGGCCGCGCCAGCCGCTCCGGCCAGCTGATCATGCACTTGCCACCGCAGCGCATTGTTCAAGCCGCGAGCCAAGCCACTGGCCCACTGCGCTTCGAGAAGGCGCCATAGATGGCGCCGTTGCACCTGCAACAGGCCCTGAGCGGCCTGATCGGTGAAGCGCGGCTGGTCGCCAGCGAGCTGCCGCAGTGCGCCTTGAAGCTGTGGCTGATCGATGCGCAGAACATGGACCGCGCCTTCAGCAGCGAAGAAACCCAGCGCATCCTCGAAGACCCGCCGTACTGGAGCTTCTGCTGGGCCAGCGGCCTGGCCATGGCGCGCTACCTGGCCGAGCGCCCGGAGTGGGTGCGTGGCAAGCGCGTGCTGGATTTCGGCGCCGGCTCCGGCATCGCCGGGATCGCCGCGGCGCGGGCGGGGGCGTTGGAAGTAGTGGCGTGCGACCTCGATCCACTGGCGCTACAAGCCTGCCAGGCGAACGCGGCGCTCAATGAGGTCGAACTGGGTTACAGCAGCGACTTTTTTGCCGAAGCCGATCGCTTTGACCTGATCCTGGTGGCCGACGTGCTCTACGATCGCGCCAACCTGGCACTGCTCGATGCGTTTCTTAGTCGGGGCCGCCAGGCGCTGGTCGCTGACTCGCGGGTGCGCGACTTCAGCCACCCGCTGTACCAGCCATTGGGGGTGTTTGAAGCACTGACCCTGCCGGACCTGGCCGAACCACACGAATTCCGCCGGGTCAGCCTGTACCACGCCAGCCGCGAGCCTTTATAGTGGTGCCATCCAGAGATTTGCGAGAGTCGCGATGAGCCAAGCCCCCGATAGCAACGCCCTGCCGTATATTTTCGACGCCACCGACGCCAACTTCCAGCAACTGGTCATCGAAAACTCTTTCCACAAGCCCGTGCTGGTGGACTTCTGGGCCGAGTGGTGCGCGCCGTGCAAGGCGCTGATGCCACTGTTGGCGAAGATCGCCGAGGGTTACCAGGGCGAACTGCTGCTGGCCAAGATCAACTGCGATGTGGAACAGCAGGTGGTTGCCCAGTTCGGCATCCGTAGCCTGCCGACCGTGGTGCTGTTCAAGGACGGCCAGCCGGTCGACGGCTTTGCCGGTGCCCAACCCGAGTCGGCCATCCGCGCCCTGCTCGAACCGCATGTTCAGATGCCAGCGGCGCCCACTGCTTCGCCGCTCGAAGAAGCCAAGGCGCTGTTCGCCGAGAGCCGCTTCGCCGATGCCGAAACCGCCCTCAAGGCCCTGCTGGGTGAAGACAACAGCAATGCCGAAGCGCTGATTCTGTATGCGCGCTGCCTGGCCGAGAGGGGTGAGTTGGGTGAGGCGCAAGTGGTGCTCGATGCGGTCAAGACCGATGAGCACAAGGCGGCACTGGCCGGCGCCAAGGCGCAGCTGACCTTCCTCCGGCAGGCTGCCAGCCTGCCGGAGGCGGCCGAGCTCAAGAGCCGCCTGGCGCAGAATCCGCAGGACGATGAAGCGGCGTATCAACTGTGCATTCAGCAACTGGCGCGTCAGCAGTACGAAGCGGCGCTCGATGGCTTGCTGAAGTTGTTCCAGCGTAATCGCGGCTATGAGAACGGCTTGCCGCAGAAGGCACTGTTGCAGGTGTTCGAGTTGCTCGGCAGCGATCACCCGCTGGTCAGCGTCTACCGTCGCAAGTTGGCGGCGGCGCTGTTCTAACAGCGCCAACGCTCATCGCGGGGCAAGCCCGCTCCCACGTGGCTCGCCACTAGGGCCTGTATGAAAAGTCTCAGGCTTTTCGTACAGAGCCTAAGCTCACGTGGGAGCGGGCTTGCCCCGCGATGCTTTTCATCCGAGCCAGTGATAAACCGGCGCATCCGCCCCGCTTTCCACCTTCACTTCACTGCTATGGCGCAAACGCACCAGCAGGCGCTTCCCCGCCGCGGTGCTGCCCGCCAGCCCTTCCAAGCGTTCCAGCAGCTCTGGCCCAGTCATCTGTCCAGCCGCGCGCAGCACCTCACGCGCCGCCGCCCACTGGCCATCGTCCTGGCGTGGTGCTGCACTCGTCGTAGACACCACCGGCTCTACCGCCGGCACCCCCAGCTGACGCCCCAACTGCGCCCACTCCGCCGGTTCCAGCTCGATGCTCAGATCCACCGGCCAGTCACCAATCGTTCCGCGTATTCTCACGACGCCTTCCTTCCAACAGGATCAATGGCGCCCATGCTCCCATGACATGAAACCTTCGCCAAGCGGCTGGCGCGGCCAAGAAAAGTTGTTATAACATTACCAAATTCTTCCTGCACGCTCCCGGAGTCGTCCATGCGCCGCCTGCTCCTCGCCCTGCCCTTTGCCTTGCTACCCCTGGCCCTGGCCCATGCCCACGACGACCATGACCATGATCACGACCATGCCCACGGCAGCCTCGGCACTCATGAACATGGTGTGGCCAAGCTCAATGCGGTACTCGACGGCAGCACCCTGGAACTGGAACTGGACAGCCCGGCGATGAACCTGGTGGGCTTTGAGCACGCGGCCAGCAGCGACGCTGACAAGGCCAAAGTCGCCGCCGTGCGCCAGCAGCTCGAACAGCCATTGAAGCTGTTCGGCCTGGCCAAGGCCGCCGGTTGCAGCGAAGAGGCGCAAGAGCTGGAAAGTCCGCTGTTCGGCGACCAGCCTGCAGGCGATGACGACGCCCATGAGCACCCGCACAGCGATATCCATGCCCACTACCAATTGACCTGCGCCACGCCGGACAAGCTCAGCAGTCTCGACCTGTCCCCGCTGTTCAAAGCCTTCCCGGCGACGCAGAAGATCAATCTGCAACTGATCGGCCCCAATGGTCAGAAAGGTGTGGAGGCCACGCCGAGCAAGGCGGTGGTCACCTTCTAAATGAGTCAGCCGCTGATCGACCTGCAAGATCTGCTGTTCGCCTGGCCGGGCCAGCCGCCACTGCTGGAGATTGCCCAGTTTCGCCTGGAGCGCGGTGAGGCGCTGTTCCTCAAAGGCCCCAGCGGCAGCGGCAAGACCACCCTGCTCGGTTTGCTGGGCGGGGTGAACCTGCCCGGCCAAGGCAGCATTCGCCTGCTTGGCCAGGCCCTCGGTGAACTGAGCCAAGGCGCCCGCGACCGCTTCCGGGTCGATCACACCGGCTACATTTTCCAGCAGTTCAACCTGCTGCCATTCCTCTCGGTGCGCGAGAACGTCGAGTTGCCTTGTCGCTTCTCACGCAGTCGCGCCGAACGCGCCAGCCAGCGCCACGGCAGCGTCGACCAGGCCGCCGCAGTGTTGCTCGCGCACCTGGGGCTGGACGATCCGGCCTTGCTCGCCCGACGTGCCGACACCCTGTCGATCGGGCAGCAACAACGGGTGGCGGCGGCGCGCGCGCTGATCGGCCAGCCTGAACTGGTGATCGCCGACGAGCCGACCTCGGCGCTGGACGCCGATACCCGCGAGGCGTTCATCCGGTTGCTGTTCGACGAATGCCGGGCGGCCGGCTCCAGCCTGCTGTTCGTCAGCCATGACCAAAGCCTGGCACCGCTGTTCGACCGTCACCTGTCCCTGGCCGAACTCAATCGCGCCGCCAAGCCCCGGGAGGCCTGATGTACCTGCTTCGCCTTGCCCTGGCCAGCCTGGCCAACCGGCGTTTCACCGCCTTTCTGACCGCTTTCGCGATTGCCCTGTCGGTGTGCCTGCTGCTGGCCGTCGAGCGCGTGCGCACCGAGGCCCGCGCCAGTTTCGCCAGCACCATCAGCGGCACCGACCTGATCGTCGGCGCCCGCTCTGGGTCGGTCAACTTGCTGCTGTACTCGGTGTTTCGCATCGGTAATGCCACCAACAACATCCGGTGGGACAGCTACCAGCATTACGCCAAGGATCCACGGGTGAAGTGGGCCATCCCGATCTCCCTGGGCGACTCCCATCGCGGCTACCGGGTAATGGGCACCACGGGCGACTACTTCAGCCATTACCAATACGCTCGGCGCCAGCACCTGGAACTGAGCCAGGGCCGGGCGTTCGGAAATGATCCCTTCGAGGTGGTGCTCGGCGCCGAAGTGGCGCAGGCGCTGCACTACGGGCTTGGCGACAAACTGGTGCTGGCCCACGGCGTGGCGGCGATCAGCCTGGTCAAGCACGATGACAAGCCGTTCACGGTGGTCGGCGTCCTCAAGCGCACTGGCACGCCAGTGGACCGCACCTTGCACATCAGCCTCGGCGGGATGGAGGCCATTCATATCGACTGGCACAACGGCGTGCCCGCACGTGGTGCCGGAAGGATCAGCGCCGAACAAGCGCGGACCATGGACCTGCAGCCTGCTGCCATTACCGCGTTCATGCTGGGCCTGAACAACAAGATCGCCACCTTCAGTTTGCAGCGCGAGATCAACGAGTTCCGCAATGAGCCGTTGCTGGCGATCCTGCCAGGCGTGGCCTTGCAGGAGTTGTGGAGCCTGATGGGCACGGCCGAGCAGGCCTTGTTCGTGGTGTCGCTGTTCGTCGTGCTGACTGGGTTGATCGGCATGCTCACTGCCATTCTCACCAGCCTCAACGAACGGCGGCGGGAGATGGCCATCTTGCGTTCGGTCGGCGCCCGGCCTTGGCATATCGCTGGCCTGCTGGTGCTCGAAGCCTTGGCCCTGGCGGTGGCCGGGATCGTGGCCGGGCTGGGGCTACTGTATGCCGGGATCGCCCTGGCCCAGGGCTATGTGCAGGCCAACTATGGTTTGTACCTGCCACTGGCCTGGCCAAGTGCACATGAGTGGACGCTGCTGGCTATCATCCTTGGGGCGGCATTGCTGATGGGCAGTGTGCCGGCCTGGCGTGCCTATCGGCAGTCGCTGGCCGATGGTTTGTCGATTTATCTGTGAGTAGTGGGAATGATCCAGAACCTTACACACCTGTTCGCTGCGGTTCGACAGCTCGACAAACCCGCGCACAGGCGGGCAGCCACACAGCAAATCCTGTTGCTGCTGGTGGTGATCGCGCTGACGCCGCTAGCCTGGGCCGCGGAGCCGCGCGAGCTGGACTGGCCGGCGCTGATCCCGGAAGGCGCCCCGGTCATCCCGCCCCAGCTCACGCCACTGCACGACCTGTCGCAGATCGGCGACGCGCTGGCTGCCGAAGCCGCCCCCGCTGCGCGCCAACAAGCCCCCGCCGCGCCAGTGGTCAAGGCACTCGACAAGCAGCAAGTCAAACTGCCCGGCTACATCGTGCCCCTGGAGGTCAGCGAAGAGGGCCGCACCACCGAGTTTCTGCTAGTGCCCTACTACGGCGCCTGCATCCACGTACCGCCCCCCCCGTCGAACCAGATCGTGCACATTTTCAGCGAGATGGGCGTACGCGTCGAAGACCTCTATCAGCCCTATTGGATCGAAGGGCGCCTGCAGGTCAAAGCCAGCAGCAGCGAGCTGGCCGACGCGGGTTATCAGATGGAAGCCGAGAAAATCTACGCGTATGAGCTGAAATGAGAACTGCTAGCGATTCGTGAAGCCAGTTCTTTGAGCTGGGTCAAACATTAGGTTTAGACGCCTCCGTACCATTGGACTACTCATTTAATAACGTCCTTTGGGAGCTTCCATGAACAAGTCCTTGCTCGGCGCCTCGCTCGTTGCCCTGGCGCTCGTAGCCCCTGTTGCCCACGCCCACCAGGCGGGCGATTTCATTCTGCGTGCCGGCGCCATCACCACCGCCCCCAACGAAAACAGCGGCGACCTGAAGTTCGACGGCAACAAGGTCTCGGGCACTAAGGCTACTCTGGACAGCGATACCCAATTGGGCCTGACCTTCGCCTACATGCTCACCGATCACATCGGCCTGGAGCTGCTGGCGGCCACCCCGTTCCAGCACACCGTTGGCGTCAAGGGCCTGGGCGGCGGCCTGGACGGCAAGCTGGCGGACATCAAGCAACTGCCACCGACCCTGTCGCTGCAGTACTTCCCGATGGAGCCAAGCTCGAAGTTCCAGCCGTACGTGGGCGTGGGCATCAACTACACCATGTTCTTCGATGAAGACCTGAGCAGCGAACGTAAACAGCAGGGCTTCAGCAACCTCAAGCTGCAAGACTCGGTGGGCCTGGCCGGCCAGTTGGGCATGGACTACATGATCACCGACAACCTGCTGGTCAACGCCTCGGTCTGGTACGTCGATATCGACACCAAGGCCACCGTCGATGGCCCAACCGCGCTGGGCTACAGCAAGACCAAGGTCGACGTGGATGTAGACCCATGGGTCTACATGGTGGGCCTGGGCTACAAGTTCTGATCCATCGCCCTCACATGGCGGCTGCGGCCGCCATGTGTCGTTCTACTCCCCACGCAGGCGCAGATACAGCCAATAACCCCAAGCCAGTGCACTGAACCCCGCCCCCAGCCCACACACCGCAGGCCAACCCCAGCGGGCATACACCCAACTTGCCGCCACAGCGCCCAGGCCACTGCCTACCGAGTAGCAGCACATGTAGGCGCCGATCAAACGGCTGGCCATCGCTCCGCGCCTGGCCAACAGCAGTGTCTGGTTAGTGACATGCACCGCCTGCACGGCGAAATCCAACAGCAGCACGCCCAACACCAGCGCCAGCAACGAGTGTTCGAGCAATCCACTGGGGATCCACGACAGCGTCAACAGCGCCAGGGCCAGCCCCGTGGTGCGCTGACCGTGGCCTTGATCGGCCAAACGTCCAGCGCCCGATGCGGCCAGTGCCCCGGCAATTCCGGCCAGGCCGAACAGACCGATCTGGGTATGGGTCAACGCCAGTGGTGCCGCACTGAGCGGCAATACCATGGCACTCCACAACACGCTGAATGCGGAAAATATCAACAGCGCGAACGTACCGCGCTGACGTAACAGGCGGTCGTGTCGATACATGCGCAGCACCGAACCCAACAACTGCACGTAACTCACTGGCGTTGTCACCGGCTTGGCGCTGGGCAGCGTTTGCCAGAGCAGGCAGGCCATCAGCACAGTCAACCCGGCAGCGGCGAAATATACGCTGCGCCAACCGGCCAGATCAGCCGTCACGCCTGCAACCAGGCGCGCTAGCAAAATCCCCAGCACCACGCCACTGGTGACCGTACCCACCGCCCGTCCCTGCTCGGCGAGGGTGGCCAAGGTCGCGGCATGGGCCACGACCACCTGCACCAGCACCGCCATCAGGCCGAGCATGCTCATGGCCACCAGCAGCAGCGCCCAGTCCATCGTCATGCCAACAGCCAGCAGGGCCAACGCCGAGAGCAGCAACTGCGAAAGAATCAAGCGCTTGCGGTCGAACAGATCGCCCAGCGGAACCACCAGCAGCAGCCCCAGCGCATAACCGGCCTGGGTCGCCCCCACCACCAGTCCGATCCGGGCTGTCGCTACGCCTAGGCTGACAGCCATCGACTCCAGCAATGGTTGGGAGAAATACACCGAGGCCACAGCCAAGGCGCAGGTCGCGGCGAGCAATAGCGTCAGGGAGCGGCTTAGCGGAATTTGGCCGACGGTCGCAGACTGGATCGAAGACATGTGCACTACCTTGCCAATCTGGTTTCAAAATGAAACCACGTGCTGGCTTTCTAACAAACCTGGTTTTAATCTGCAACCAGAACTAATGAGAAGGCTTGGCTCATGCTCGACCCACAAAATAAGCAATGCCCGGTAGCCCGTGCCCTGGAGGTGATTGGTGATCGGTGGGCGCTGATGATTCTGCGCGATGCTTTCGACGGCCTGCGGCGCTTCAGTGAGTTTCAGAAAAACCTGGGTCTGGCGAAGAACATCCTCGCCTCACGGTTGAAACTGTTGCTGGAGAGTGGATTGCTGCAGTTGCAACCGGCCTCGGATGGCAGTGCCTACAAGGAATACGTACTGACCGAGAAAGGCCGCTCTGTGTTTCCGATCGTGGTTGGAATGCGCCAGTGGGGGGAGCGGTTTCTGTTCGAGGCGGGGGAAGTGCGATCGCAATTGTTGGACAGCGCTCAGGGGCAGCCGGTAGAGGTGTTACAGGTGCGGGCTAAGGATGGGCGGGCACTTGCGCCTGAGGATTGTCTGAGGCGTACGGTGCGGCATTAGGTTTTGGGGCCGCTCGGCGGCCCTGAAATCTCAGCCTTTACCCAACAACCGCGCCAACCCGACAACGATTGGCGTCGGCTCAGGAAACGCGAACCGCGCCAACAACCGCTGGTTATCCGCCCGCGAATGGCGGATATCACCCGAACGCGCCGCGCCGTAACTGACTTCAGGCAAGCTGCCCACCACCTGCTTGAGCGCCGCCAACAACTGGTTCAGCGAAGTCGCCTGGTTCAGGCCGATGTTCACCGCGCCCTCCTCGACCTGCTCCTGCTCCAGCGCCTGGACCATCACCTGGACCAGATCGCCGACATAGAGAAAATCGCGAGTCTGCTCGCCATCGCCGAACACGGTAATCGGCTTACCTTGAGTGGCACGCTCACTGAAGATGCTGATCACCCCCGAGTAAGGCGAGGATGGATCCTGGCGTGGCCCGAAGATATTGAAGAAGCGAAACACCACCGGCTCCAGGCCATGCTGGCGACGGTAGAAGTCCAGGTACTGCTCGCTGGCCAACTTATCCACAGCGTAGGGCGTCAGCGGCGCCTTGGGCGTATCCTCGACAATCGACTGCCCTTCGCCATTGTTGCCATACACCGCCGCGCTGGAGGCGAACAGCACCCGGCGCACGCCATTCAGACGCATCGCTTCGCAAACGTTCAGCGTGCCGATGAAGTTGCTTTGATGGGTTTTCACCGGGTCGTCGACCGAGGCCTGCACCGAAGCCACTGCCGCCAAGTGCACCACTGCACGGCAACCGCTGGCCGCGCGGGCAACCAGTGCAGCGTCGGCCACATCGCCTTCAAGCAGTTCAAGCTTGGGATGATCCAGGCGCAGGTTGGCGCGTTTGCCTGTGGAAAGATCATCGACAATGCGCACGGCGTAGCCTTTATCCAGCAACGCATCGCACAAGTGCGAGCCGATGAAGCCGGCACCGCCGGTGATCAGGATGGGAGCATCAGCCATGTCGATAGAAACGGTCCAGTAGGGGCGGCAAGCCGGCGCGCCAGGCGCGTGGCTTGATACCAAAGGTATGGAGGATTTTCTTGCACGCCAGCACCGCATTCTGCGGCTCTTCGCTGGCATCCGGGCGGGCGGCGTGGGCCTGCGCGGTCGGCGCCTGCACGGCCAGCTTGTGCCACTGCTGCGCCTCACTGAGGATAGCCTGCCCCAGCGCCAGCGGCGTGGTCGCTTCGTTGCCAGCGTAGTGGTAGGTGCCCCACAGCGGCGCATCGCAGTCGAGCTGCTTGATCACCGAGAGGATGACCCGTGCAGCGTCGTCCACCGGGGTCGGATTACCGCGCCGATCGTCCGCCAGGAGCAATTCCTGCGGTTGCTCGGCGCGGGTCAGGAAGCGGCCCAAGGCACCGTCGATGCTCTCGTCCAGCACCCAACCGAAGCGCAGCAGCACATGCTGCGGGCAGGTCGCCCGCACGCTCTGCTCGATGCGCCACAGCGCCTGACCACGGGTGCCCAGCGGCACCGGCTCGTCTTTTTCGCTGTAGGCGGTGGCCCGCGAGCCATCGAACACGCGATAGCTGGAGGGTTGGACGAGGATCATCTCGTGGTGCTGGCACAGCTCGGCCAGGCGCTCCACCGCGCGCTCTTGCTGGGCAAGCCGCTGTTCGCTGACCGACTCGGCCTGGAACCAGTCGAAGTAATAGGCGAGGTTGATCACCACATCGGGGCGATGTTCATCCAGCAGCAGGGTCAGGCTGGCCGGATCCCAGCCTTTTTCGGGCGGGCGCGGCGCCAGGAATCCGATGTCCTCCTCGGCCCCGAGACGAATCAGCGCTTGCCCGAGGGCATTGCCACCACCCAACAGCATCAGGCGCATACGCATAGGGTCTAAAGGTCCGCTCAGGTCGATAAAAGGAAAGAAAGCATTTTGCGGTTTCCAGCAGGGGAAGTCCAACTTGAGCGCGGTAACTGCGCAATCGCCCCTGCCGACTCAAGCCCCTGGACTTGCCACTTTGCACCGTAGGAAACGCCCTATAGCCCCAGCGGAATGAGCTGACTACCGCGCCAAGCATTTCCAGCGCCCAATAGTTAGTTCTCTCCCTTGACGGTATTTAGGCAGCCTGCCTGATGCTCGACAGGTGGGATTACCGAACAACAGTAGTAACAAGGAATGTTTCAACATGCAGGACTCGGAATTCGCCTACCTAAGCTTTGAGCCCAAGCAAGCCCAGGCCTTGGTCGCAGCCTGCCAAGCCCTCGCTAATCTGGGCGGACCGCAAACCCCTGGCGTGGCCCAGCTCGCCCGCACATGGGCACAGCGCCTGGAACGCCAGCTTCATCCCAGCCAGCGCAACGTACTCAAGCGCTTTGCCCAAGGCAGGTTGGCAGCGTTGATGTACTCGCAGATGCCCTGCCCTTTTAGCGATCCGCTGCCGTCCAGGCTCCCTGAGTTATCCACCCTGGAACGCAGCACCCGCTGCCTGTACCTGGCTTCGCGCAACCAACTGTTGCTGGAGATGGTGCGCTATCGAGCGTTTGCCTTCGACAGCGACAATGACGGCAAGCAGGTCAGACTGATCGGCAACTTCACTGGCCAGGCCAACGTCCCTTCGCGCCATCAGGACACCGGCCCAGCACCCCGCGCGGCTGCCCACACAGGCGTATCCCTCGACCCGCATACCGACGCGCCCTATCAGTGTTCGGTAGTAGCCTGCCAGGGCAGCTCCCCGGCGCCCTCTGCGCTGATTATTACCGCGCGCTGGAACCCCGCCGATGAACCCACCCACATCATTCCGCTACGCGGCATCATCGAACAGCTAAGCAGCGTGCACACCCTGGCGCTGACATCGGCATCTTTCGAGCTAACAACCCGCCACCACGGACAGACCCAGCAGGACGTTGAAGCCAGGGCTGCCACCTCATTGCTGCAGTTCGACCCAGATGGTGGCTTCGCCATGCGCTACAACGCTAGCCGCTTCAGCCTCAGTAAGTACGCGAGCAAGGCGGCGGCGCAGGCTTTCGAGGCGCTTCAAACGCTGGTCAGCGAAGCCTTGCCAATTCCCTTCGTGCTGCATGCCGATACTGCCCTGTTGGTCAATAACAGCCGCGCACTGCACGGGCGCAACACACTACAAGACGGCCGCCGTCTGCTAGTACGGCTGTTCGGCTATTCTGCGTTCGCCAAACCGCTGGTAATCAACGAAGATCCGCTGCTGGTACGCGGCTGAAACCTGTAGGAGAGAGGGATGGATCTCACAGCCAACGCAGAACAACGCGCTTGCTGGCAATACGACGAGCCTGCCCCCGGAGAGGAACGGTTCATCGACGAGGCATTCGACGGCTACCGCCAGCAGGCGCGAATGCTGCTCGCGGATGCCGAACCGGCGCCGTCAGTTTTCGTGGTCGGCGGTGCCCGCTCGGACTTCACCCGGCTCAATCCGTTGCTGTACCGCTTGCAGCAGCAGGGTATCGGCTCGCTGACCGGCAACCTGTCCGGCCATAGCCGGGCCAGCGAACCAGGCGCCTTGGCACCTTCACTGGCCATCAACCTGGCCGAGGCGTTGCGCTTTCATCGGCATATCGCCGAGCAGTGCGACAGTTTGATTGGGCACAGCCTGGGCGCGGCGATTGCCCTGAAAATGGCAGCGCAGTTGCCCGCAGTGCGCAAACTGGTGCTGATCTGTCCTGCGGTGTATCCGGACGCCGCGCACCAGGCGCCCTTCGGCCCGGCGTTCAGCGCCGCGATCCGCCAGCCCTACGCCTTCCTCGATTGCGACAGCTATGGGTTCCTGCGCCGGTTCCAGGGCCGGGTACTGCTGGTGATCGGTGAGTACGACGGGCTCAACTCCAAGGCCTTCGGCCAAGGCCCAGGCACGTCGGCAGGCACCCGCTGGTTGTCTGGGGTGCAGCGCTACAGCCCGATCCCGGAGGAAGTCACCCACGCGCTGGTGCGCTCTGTGCCGGCGCCGCACGTGGAGTGCCTGCTACTGACCGACTGCGACCATGGCATCGCCGCGCATCTGCGCGATGCGCCGCAGGTGGCCGATCAAGTCGCCGAGGTGGTAGCGACGTTCATTCGCGATTGAGCACGCTCACTCGATCTCGAACAAGCCATTGCTCAATGGCCCGACGCTGAGCCGCTCGCGCACGTCGTCGTCGATCCGTGGGTCATCCGGGCGATACAGTTTGACCTGGCGATAGGCGTTGATGCGGTTGATCTCCTCGCCGAGGAACTCCCATACCACCCGGGTACAGGCGGGGTTACGTCGGTCGCCACTGGAAACCCCGGTCTTGAGCCCATTGAGGCGGGTGATGCGGCTCTTGAAGCTGGGGATGAGGATGGTCTGGCTCATCTCGTTGAGGGTCAGCGACTCGTAGTCGATGAGAAACACCCGGTCCTGTAGTTGAAACGCCGCCCCCAGGTAGCGGCAGCGCACTTCGGCGTGCACGTCAGTGGCACTGCTGCGCTCTTGGCGCTCCTGGCGCTCGAACAAGAAGCTGCCGCGCTCTTCACGCAGGTGCACCAGCGAAACCAGGATCAGGCCAGGCACCGACATGCAGTTGGAGTATTCGAAGTAATAGCCGCAGTACCGCGACAGGTTGCCGGCATGCTCATGCAGCGGCTTGAACAGCTCGCTGATCGGGTCGTGCTGGCCGCTGTGCTCCGACGGAATGCGCGCGCCGATCAGCCGGGCGAACTGCTCGGGGGGCAAATTCAGCTCGTAATCCTCAACCCCGAAGAAATCGCCAATGCGCTTGAGGTTGTAAGCCGTCGGACGGCTCTGCCCACTCAGGTACTTGTTGAACTGCGCGCGGTTGATCGACAGCTGCCGGCAAACCTCCGAAATAGAGCGGTAGTGGCTGCAGGCCAATTTGAGGTTGTTAGCGAAATGATCGCTCATGAATCGAGTTCCAGCTGATGCGAGTGATGCAAGTTTAGCATCAAGTCGCATCAAGTCAGAGCAACCCGCGAAATTGTAACCACTCTTGTCATGGCCAACCATGCGCCCCAACGAAAAGCGGTGCGTCGTTGCCGCCCGTGTCTTTCCACGCGAAGAATAAGAATCGAGGTCATTTGCCAATGCTCGAAGCACTTAACGATTTCCTGTCCGGGAAACTGCTCATCGTCCTGATCGTCGGGCTCGGTAGCTACTTCACCATCCGTTCGCGGTTCGTCCAGTTCCGCCACTTCGGTCACATGTTCGGTGTGTTCAAGGAATCCCTGCGCGGCCAGGCTGGGCAACTGAGCTCGTTCCAGGCGCTGATGCTGAGCCTCGCCGGTCGCGTTGGCGCCGGTAACATCGCCGGTGTCGGCATCGCGGTGACCCTCGGCGGACCCGGCGCGGTGTTCTGGATGTGGGTGACCGCGCTGGTGGGCATGTCCAGCAGCTTCTTCGAGTGCACCCTGGCCCAGGTCTACAAGCGCGCCGATGGCGATGGCCTGTACCGCGGCGGCCCGGCGTACTACATCTTGCACGGCCTGAAGCGCAAGAACATGGCCATCGTGTTTTCGATCCTGCTGCTGGTCACCTACGGCTTCGCCTTCATCGGCCTGCAGTCGTACACCGTGACCCACTCGCTGCAGAACGCCTTTGCCTTCGATCCGAAACACACCGGTATCGTCCTCGCCGTGCTGCTGGCCCTGACCTTCATCGGCGGCATCAAGCGCATCGCCGCGGTGTCGGACTTGCTGGTACCGATCAAGACCCTGGCCTACATCGGCGTAACCCTGTACGTGATCGGCACCCAGATCGAACAAGTGCCGGCCATGCTGGAAACCATCTTCAAGAGCGCCTTCGGCCTTGATCCTGCGTTTGCCGGCCTGCTCGGCAGCGCAATCGTCATGGGCGTGAAGCGTGGCGTATTCGCCAACGAAGCGGGCTTGGGCAGCGCACCTAACGTGGCGGCCGTCGCTGCCGTGAAGCACCCTGGCGCGCAAGGCGTGGTCCAGGCCTTCAGCGTGTTCCTCGACACCTTCGTGATCTGCACCTGCACCGCACTGCTGATCCTGCTGTCGG
>Ga0213821_1000734_pt1 | contig 18353 bp, 12 predicted proteins | sample MC6MC0909MG_FD_179894 | JGI IMG/M metagenome (GOLD analysis project Ga0213821, IMG submission 179894) | Enriched soil aggregate microbial communities from Iowa State University, Ames, United States - MC6-MC0909-MG | ecosystem: Environmental > Terrestrial > Soil > Unclassified | place: USA: Iowa...
CCGCCAGCGTCGCCGCGGTCGATTCGAAAGATTCGTTCGACTGCGGCAGATACAGCCACTTGCCCAGCACCGGATGCGGGATGAGATCGGGAATGTCCGCCAGAAGCGCCGCGTGGCGCTCTTGCGAAGTGCAGACCATCACCCCGTTCCACGGGTCGTCCCGATCGGCGACGATCAGATACAGCAAGCCGTCCAGATACGCGGCGTCGGCGCCGAACATCTTGCGATGCGTGTAGCTTGCGTCGCGCTCGAGCGGTTCAAGGATCCAAAGCAGCGAATTGGATTTTGCAGCACGCTGTTTGCGAGGTGGGGCGAAGGGATCGGGCGAGTTGCGCATGGATGGGAAGCGGTCGGGCAGGGCACAGCGACTATGCCACACCGGCTACTGCTCGAACAACGGCGCCAGTGGCAAAAGCGGCCCATACTTCTTCAGCTTTTCCCACTCTTCGGCCGCCTGGCGCAGTTCCTCGTTCTTGCGCGCTTCCTCCAGAATTTCGTCGATCCGCGGCGCCAGCGCGACGGACAGGTCGATGATGTCATAGGCGGTGTAGCCGCGTTCCCAGCGTGCGCGCAACGTGACGTCATCACCCTTGGCCCGCATGGCACGCGTCGCTTCTTTCAGCAGGGCCTTGCGCTGATCGGCATTGAGCCGCTCGGCGAAGGAAACGCCCGCCACCAGTCCCTGAACCACGCCTTTCTCGCGATACCCAGTGGTCGCCGCCACCTCGCTCGCAACGCTGCGGCTGATGACCTTCGGCGCGAGGTTGTCGCGTATCCAACCGCGGCTCAAGCGCAACAATCCGGCGGCAAGTCCATGGCCGAAACCCGTGCGCATGCCTTCCGCGCGCGCCGCTTCCCGCGCCTCGGCGTAAGTCATCGCAAACTGGACCATCAGCATGATCGCGTCCTGCGGGCCGGGCATCAGAAAGTCGGCCACCCAGCCGGCGGCGCTGCCGATTTTGCTAAGCGCCGAGGCCGCGCGGCCTTGGACCTTGAGAACCGAACCGGCTTCCTCGGCCAGCGCGGCGGTGGTGCTGGCCGGAGCAGTCGCGGCCTTCTTGCCGAAGCGTTGTTCGAATTCCTCCATCCGTGGCGGGCCGGCGGGGACCTTGGGCTGTTCACCGGGAACGCGCGGCTTGGTGGCGGGTTGTTCGACGGGGAGCTGCGGCAGCGAATCTCTGGGACGAGGCCGAGGTGCGGTTTGCTCGTGCTGCATGAATAGTTGCTTCTTTTCTGAAGTTCCCGGAATTTCCTTCTCGCTTGGCAGCCCGGCATTGACGGCGGGGCTTCGCATGCTTGACAAGGACCGGTAATGGCCCGAGCCGTCATTCCAGGCAAGAAGCTGGCCCTTCTTGTTGAATCGCACCTCTCCTGCCCAACTGACCCGACCGCCTTGAGCCGCCTCGGTATGCCCGAACGCACCCGGCGTGGTCTTGGCCTTGACCGCAAATATCTCGCCGTCCTTGACGACAAAGTCGTACTTGCCGCTTGCCGTCCCCGGATGGCGTCCGCCCACCTCCCGCCATGTGCCGTTGACTTCCTTGAGTTTGACCACGTCACGCCAGGATCCCGGGGCGGGCGCGTCCCTGAACAGATTCCCGTAGGTTGGCCCGCTGGATTCACGCTGGATCAGTCGCCGGCCGTGCGTGGCTATCGTCGACTGCTGAACCACATGCGCGAGTTCGTGCGCCAACAGGGCCCGGCCTGCCGGGGTGCCTGGGGCGTATTCGCCTGCGCCCATGATGACGTGATGGCCGACGGTGAATGCGCGGGCCTGGATGGCCTTGGCTGATGCCTCGGCCCGTATGTCCGAATGCAGTTGGACGTGGCCAAAGTTTCTGCGAAATCGGGATTCCATGAATTCCCGCGTGTTGGCGTCGAGCGGATAGCCGCGGGACGCAAGAACGTTGGTCAAGAGGGGAGTCTCGGCCACCGATGCCGCGCCTCTCGTGTCGATCGGCTTCAGGGTTGGCGGCAAGTAATCTGGCGGTAGATCGCCGCGCGTCAGATCGGTCAAGGGCAGCGGCATACGCATCACGTGTTCGGCTACCTGATGAGCTTCCTGCTCTGACGCATCGCCGGGACGGGTGATTGCAAGGCGGGCTTCGGGCGGATGTACGGTGATCGCGTTCAGATCGTGCGCAGGCGGCGTAATCTGTCGATCCGGACTGCTCGCGGCTTTTCCGGCAGCCTCACTCCCGGTCGTACGATTACCCGCAGCCGCGCCTGCGCGGCTTGCCGTCGACGCGTTGCTGGAAGCCGCCTTGGGTTTTTGTACGAAAGCGCGCATGGATTCGCTCCATTCGTTCGGCGATTGGGTGTGCGGGAATTCGGTGCGTGATTGGGGTTTGCTTGGGCAGGCGATCTTGGTCGCGCTCCGCTAAACATTGTCTACCTTTTATGGGCGCGCCGCATATGAGATGCGGGGGCGTTCCGGCACCGTTACCAGTTGCATGCCAGTGGTCAGACACCCATGCTTGCCCAGGTGTCTGACACCCCGGTGCCCAAGTATCTGCCCCCCCTGCATGCTTGCCCAGGTGTCTGACACCCCTGCAGCTTGCCCAGGTGTCTGACACCCCTGAGACGGCCTGGCATGTTTGTGGCGACTCTCTCACGGGTGTCTGACACCGACATATTGCCGCAGCGCTGCATCCGCATACCCACACGCCATATGCCGCACGAGCCCCACGCCGAGAACGCAAGAACCGGATATCTGCCCCGAGGATCCCTCCCGAGAATGTCGGCAAACCATTCAAATCGGAGATCTCTCATGAACCTCTTGCAAGGAAAAGTCGCCATCATCACCGGCTCGTCGTCAGGAATCGGCCGCGCCGCTGCGTTGTTGTTCAGTGCTGAAGGTGCGAACGTGGTGTTGAATGCCAGAGGCGAGGCGGCGCTAGAAGACGTGGCGGCCCGGATTCGCTCGCAGGGCGGTCAAGTGCGCATCGTTGCGGGCGACGCCAGCCAGCCCGGCACGCACGAGCGCTTGATTGCCGAAGCGCACGAGGCCTTCGGCGGTTTAGACATCGCTTTCAACAACGCCGGCGCCACTGGACCGATCGGGCCGCTGGCCGACATCAGCTACGCCGACTGGCAGGCAATTATCGCCGTCAATCTCAATGCAGCCTTTCTGGGCAGCGCCCATCAGATCCCCGCCATGCTGGCGCGCGGTGGCGGCGCAATAATCTTCACCTCCAGTTTTGTCGGCACCAGCGTGGGTCTACCCGGCATGGCAGCGTACGGCGCGGCCAAGGCGGGGTTGATGGGACTGGTCAAGGGAATCGCCGCGGATTATGGCGACAAAGGCATCCGCGCCAATGCGTTGATGCCGGGCGGTGTGGATACGGCAATGGCCGGAAATACCGCGCAGAAGGAATGGGCGGCGGGCCTGCATGCCATGAAGCGGATCGCGCGGCCCGAGGAGATTGCCACCGCCGCGTTGTTCCTGGCGAGTCCGATGTCGAGTTTCGTCACGGGGTCTGCGTTGTTTGCAGACGGCGGGAATTCCGCGGTGAAGTGAGGGCCAATGCGCGGCGGCTTGATCGACACACTGCCGGACACCTGTTTCTGTAATACTCCGGCATCAGCGCTTCAACACGCGCCCGCCATTAATTGACGTCGCCAAACCCTCACGGCCTTCGGATTTCCCGCTCATGTCTGAACACCACCAATTCATCTTCCCCCGTGACTTCCATCTGCCGCCGCCCGATTGGCTCGCATTGGAAGCGAGGCTGCTGGAAGGGGGGTATGTCTTGCCGGCGCATGGCGACACCATTCCCTACCGCGCCACGAACGACGACAACTTCGACAAGGACGACGCGTCATGGCACAGCGTCCACTACTGCCTCGGCCCGGCGGCGAGGCCTTACTTGAGCGACGCTGTCAGAGAGGACTACGACGCTGATCCCAGATACTTTCCCATCATGCTGCTGGCTTTTGATGGACCAAATCCCCGCGTCATGGTTGGCGAAAACCTGTCCGCCCCGAGCATGCCGGGGTCGAACGAACCCGACGCGCCGATGCCCGCCGAGTCGGACGTCGACTACATCGGCGAAGCCTACGAGAACCCGGCCGCCCAATGGCATTGCGAACAAAGCGGGCGCAGTTACCGGATTCTTGAACTCGATTGGCACTACACCATGGCGATGGGATTCCGGATGGTGCGATGCGAAGGACTGGATCGCGAGAGTGCGGAAGGACTGGCGGGCTTGATCGGAGAACTGACGGGGCAGGTCATGGGCTGCAGCCATCGGCATCTATAACCGCTGCGTGCGACCAAGCTCGAGACAACTTGATACACCGCTAGGCGCGGTTGGCCGGCATATCCCCTCTAAGCTATCGGTTCTGCCAACTCAAACCGAAGCAAAGATAAGGAGCGTTATGTCGGTTCAAACTTTAGGCCGGTGCGGTGTCGTGTTGTTTTTGGCCGCGCTCAGTTCGGGATGTTCAGTCGTCGGCGAGTGTGGATTGCTGCGCAGCAGTTGCAATTACGAGGGGCAATACGAGTCGGGCGAGGAAGACTATGCGGAAGACGAAGCAAAGCGCTTGAATAAAGAATCGTCCGATCGGTTGCGCCGGAGCTCCGGAGATTGACGCATACCGCACATCGCCGTGAAGCGTCGAACGCCTGACCAGCCCGAAAGGTTATTCGCAGCGCCGAAATTCTGCCCTATTACACTTCGCAGCCTTCATAAGTCGAACAAAGGGGCGCGCGAATGTCGCATCACAAACGTCAACAACAAAACCAGAAAAAGCGTTTGCGTCCCGAGACATTGGCGGTTCTGGTAGCGACCACATTCAGTGCGGTCGTGGCGACCCCGGCGGCGCGAGCCGATGGCGGTTATGGCAGTCCGGTGGGCGCGGGTCCGACACAGGTCGCCGGCGGCGCGGGGGGTGTCGACGGCACGGCGGCCGAGGCCACGGGACGCCCGGGCAGCATCGGCATCGGCAGCAACGCCGGTTCCGCTGGCGGCGGCGGGGCGGTGGACCTTGACACCGGCAACGGCGCCGCCGGCGGCGCACGTGGTCCGGGCGATACCGGTACGGGCCTGGGACAAGGTCCCGGTGTGGCCGGCGCAACCGGGACAACGGGCCAAACCGTCGTCAGCTCCTCTACCATCGGCACCAACGTGACCGGCGGGACGGGCGGCGCGGGCGCCAATCCGCAGAACAACATCAGCACCGCGGGCGGCGGGGGAGGCGGCGGCGTAGGGGTGTCAGCCTCGGCGGACGTGACCGTACTCAGCGGAGTTACGGTGCGAGGCGGCGCCGGACGCGCACAAGGCAATGCCGGCAGCGGCGGCGGCGGCGTCGGCATCTTTTCCAACTCCCAGGTCAATGTGGCAACCGGCGCCTCCGTGATCGGCGGCGCGGGCGGCAGCGCGACGCTGACCGGTGGGGCAGGCGGCGGGGCGATGGGTGTGCTGCTCAAGGCTGGCGCAAGCGTGGTCAATGGCGGCGCCATCGTGGGTGGCGCGGGCGGTGCCGGAAGCACGATCACGGCGAACGGCGGTGGAGGCGGCGGCGCCGGTGTGCAACTGACGCACGGCGGCACCGTCGAGAATCTGGCCGGCGGCACCATCACCGGGGGCGTGGGCGGCGCAGGCCGTGTGGTCGGCGGCCAGACGGGTGCCGGCGGTGCGGGCGTCAAGGGCGTCAACGTCACGGTCATCAACGCAGGCGCCATCACGGGCGCCCTGAGCGGCGCGTGGTCCGGAGCCGGCGCGCCTGCCCGCGTGCAAGCCGCCGCCGTGTCGTTCGTCGGCGGCGTCAACACGCTTGAGTTGCGAGCCGGGTCCGTGCTCAACGGTGACGCCGTGGCATTCAGCCGCGCCGACACCTTGCGCCTGGGTGGGGGCAATGACGCCACCTTCAACGTCGGCGATCTCGGGGCAGCCGGCAGCGCCGCCGCCTATCAGGGTTTCGGCGTGTTCGAAAAAGACGGCGCAAGTGCCTGGACGCTGACGGGCATCACGTCCGAAACCACGAACTGGACCATCCGGAATGGCGCGTTGTCGATAGCCAGCGACGCCAGCCTGGGCGCGAGCGATGGCAAGGTGACGTTGGATGGTGGCGCCTTGCACACGACGACAATCATGGACACGACCCGCGAGATCCAACTGGGCGCGGGCGGCGGCATCCTGCAGACCGATGCCGATCTGCAAAGCAGCGGCGCGATCAGCGGCGCAGGCAAGCTGACCAAGACAGGCGCGGGGACGCTGACGCTGACGGGCGCCAACACGTATGCAGGCGGCACCGATATCGCCGGCGGAACGGTCATGGCGTCGTTCGCCAATCTGGGCAGCGGCGACATCCGCAATGATGGCGCGCTGGTGCTGGCACAGGAATCGGACGTGGTCGATGGCCGAGTCATTGACGGCTTCGGCACGCTGACCAAGCAAGGGAACGGCCGCGTCGTGCTCAACGGCGGCGGCGCCATGTCGGGCGCCACGCGCGTGCAAGCTGGCGCACTGATCATCAACGGCGCCTTCGCCAACTCCGCAGTCACCGTGGGCGCGAGCGCCACATTGGGCGGAAACGGCACCGTCGGGGCGACCACCGTGCAGTCTGGCGGCGCCATTGCCCCAGGCAATTCCGTTGGTACGCTGCATATCAACGGCAACTATGAACAGCAGGCTGACTCTACGTACATCGTGGAGGTCAGCGGCGGGGCGTCGGACCGGATCACGGTCGACGGAACCGCGACGCTGGATGACGGCGCAGCCATGTCCGTGGTCAGATCTGGATCCGAACTCTACAAGGCGGGCACGTCCTACCGGGTGCTTACCGCGACGGACGGATTGTCCGGTACGTACGCGGTCAGCGGCGACACGGTGATTTCGCCGTTTCTGAGCCTGGTTGATCGCTACGACGCGACCAGCGCCTACCTGACGGTGACGCAGACGGGCGACGTGCAGGACGCTGTCGAGACCCCGAACCAGAACGCCACCGCCGGCGGAGCAACGGACACCGTGGTCTCTGATGCGCTGCTCAATTCCCCCAGCTTCGAGGCGGCGCGCAGCGCGCTGGATCAGCTGTCTGGCTCGGCCCTGGCCTCGGCCAAGGGAGCGCTGTTGTACGACAGTCGGTATTCGCGCGATCTGGCCATTGACCGGTTGCGCAATGCCTTCTGCACTGCGGGCGCCGGCCAGCCGCGCGAGCGTGACGGCCGGTCGAACGGCGACACCTGCGCCAACGGCCGAGTCGCCTGGGGCCAGGCCTGGGGCGGCTGGGGTCACACCAACGGAAATGGCAATGCCGGCGGTATCGACCGCGATTCGGCGGGCTTCGTGATGGGCGTGGATGTGCCTGCGGGCACGTGGCGTGTAGGTGTGCTGGCGGGTTATAGCCGTGGCCGCTACAAGGTCGACGATCAGAATGTGCGCAGCGACACTGACGACTACCATCTGGGCGTCTATGGCGGCACGCAATGGGATCGGCTTGCCTTGCGGCTGGGTGGCGTCTACACGTGGCACGACATAGATTCCGCGCGCGACGTAAACGTGGCCGCGGTGGGCGGGCGCATGAAAGCGGACTATCGCGCCAGCACCGCGCAGGCCTTCGCCGAACTGGGCTATCGCCTGGGCGATGACCGGGCGACGTTGGAGCCCTTCGTCAACCTGGCCTACGTCAATCTGCACACCGATGGCTTTACTGAAACAGGTGGCTTGGCCGCTTTGCGCAGCCGCTGCGGCGACACCGCCACGACATTCTCCACGCTGGGGTTGCGAGGATCGACGCAGATCGGCTCGGGTTCTGTTGATGCGACACTGCGCGGTCTGGTCGGATGGCGCCGAGCCTACGGCGATATCACGCCGCAGTCCCGTGTGTCTTTCCAGGGTGGTGATGTCTTTACCATCAGCGGCGTGCCGCTAGGCAAGGACGCCGTGGTGATCGGCGCGGGGCTGGACCTGCATGTCACGTCACGCGTCACGGCAAGTGTGGCGTTTGACGGGCAATTCGGTAGCGGGGCAACAGATCGCGCGGTAAGCGCCTCGCTGCGGGCGCTCTTCTGAAGAAGTCTGAGCCGGCGCGGCTCGGACCGGCGCTAGCGGCGGGGATTGCCCCCGCGCCGCTAGAATGCCCAGCGGGCGGCCAGCGTGGCGCTGTGGTCCTGGGTGCCCGAGCCGAACTGGCCGGCGTAGCTCAGGCCAACGGTGCCGGTGCGACCCATCGAGGTTTCCAAGCCGCCTTCAAGCAGCGCTGCGTTGCGCGCGATCGGGGCACCGGCAACCGTGAACGCGTTGCCCGCGTCGAAAGCCATCTTCGTCGTGGGGTTCAGGTCGCCAAAGGCATGGCGCCAGCCGGCGCCGGCGGTGAGCACACCCTCGAACGTGTTCAGCGTCAGCACCTGGCGGCCACGCACGCCCAGCGTGGTGGTGGTCGTCTGGTTGTTCTGGCTGGCGCCCGAGAGTGCGGCGCTGCCACCGCTTTCCTGAAACGCGCGGCTGCGAAGGTTCGCCCAGGCCAAGCCCGCATACGGCTCAACGGAGAGCGACTGTCCCACAGCCATGGCATACCCCAACTCCGTGAAGAGCTGCGTGGTGTTGCCGCCGTAGTCGGCGCTTAGCGTCTGATCGAGCCCGCCCACGGCGATGCGGCGTTTGCTGTTGATGTCGTGCCAGGTGTACGAGCCTCCCAGCAGCAGGTTGAGCTTGCCCGCGCCGGCGTCGAAGGCTTTGCCGCCGTAAACGATGGCGCTGTAGCTCGAGATATCGGTCTTGCTGTCGACACCGTTCGTGCGCAGACTGCTGTCGGTGTAGCCGAGCGCGCCGCCCAGGCGCCAGCCGGCGCCGACGGCACCGTCCGCGCCGGCGAACACCCCGCCCGTGTGCACGCGAACTTCCGAAGTGTCGTTTGAGGCGCCCAGCCGCTGCCAGTTGCCGACCAGCTCGGCCCACGCCGGTTGCGCGGCGGATGTAGGCAGGACTGACGAGGCGGGCGCCGCGTCGCTCGTACCCACGGATGCGGTCGGTGAGCCGGCGCGCATGCCGGCGCCGAGGTTGGCGCGAAGGTGCGCCAGCGGCACGCTGCGCGCCTGTCCGCCTGCTCCCTGCAATACGCCGATGGCACTGGCATGGGATTCGCCCGAGAGCGCGGAGAAGAACGATTGCGGTGCGCCGTTGGGCAGGCTGAGCGCGTGGCGGTAGACCTCGTTGTCCGCGGGCATGCTGTCGATCGCATTGGCGATGGCGATGGCATTGCGGCCTGCGACCAGATCGGCGAAGCGGATCGGCCGCGAAGGCTGGGCGTCGATCGGGTTCGACGGTGACGGGGGAGTCGTGGCACCAGGCTCCGGTTGCACGGGCTGGACAGGCTGCGTAGGCGGGACAGGGTTGGTGCCGGGCGGGATCTGCTTGCGTGTCAACGTCAGTTGGACATCCTGGTCATTGGCGGCGTAACTGATCGAAGGCGCCAGGTAGGCGAGGTCGGCCGATACGCCGGTGAAGCGGGTGCCGTTGAAGGTGCCACTCGCACGCAGAATGTCGTAGGTCGTGAACTCGGCGTAATTGCCGGGCGCTGCCGCAACCTGCACGGTGGCGCCCGTCAACATGGCGGGGCCGTTGACGACCACGCGGTCGCTCTTGCCGTCCGGCGCGACCATTACCTGCAGGACGGAGCTGGGCGAGAAAGTTAGGCCGCCGTCGACGGTGAGCGTGCGCAGGCCGCCGGGGGCGAGAATGGCGTCGCTCGACAACATGGTTGCGCCGACCGTGCCGCCGCCGCCCAGCCGCGCGCCGCTGGCCACTGCGACGGCGCCGGGAAGCACGCCGTTCACGGTTAGCGATCCGCCATCCACGAACGTGCGCGCGTTGAGCAGCGGGTTCACGTTGCGGGTGCTGTTTCCGTTCAACACCACGTCGCCGGCGGTCACGCGCACTTCGCCGGCGCCCGAAAACGTGCCCGCATACGTGACGGCAGGGCCGGTGAAATTGAAGAGCACTTTGCCGGTGCCGGCGCCAAACTCAATGGCGCCCACGTCCAGAAAACCGCCCTTCGCGGGCGTTGCATCGTCCGCGCCGACTACAAGCGTGCCCGTCGAGCCGTACGACTTCGCGATTACAACGCGGGGGGCCGATAAGCGGGCCCCGTCCGTCACGCTGACGCTTGCCTTTCCAATGTCGCCCACGACAATGCCGCCAGCGGAACGCCATTCGCTACCGGCACCTGTCAGGTTGACGGTTGCATTTGCGTTTGAATGGTTACTGGCAAGTGTGGCGCCGGCATCGGTGTAGAGTGCGCCGCCACCGGACAGGATCATCTTCGCCAGGGAGTACCCGCCGATGTACATGTTGCCCGTGTTCGTCCATGAAGACCCAAGGCCGGCGATTGTGACGGTCGCGTCTCCCGAACCCCACTCGCCCAGGGCGGCCGTGGTGGTCGACAGCGTGGACGCGCCGCTGATCGAAAGGATTGCCAGCCCCGAGCCCGCCAGACTGAAATCTGTCGACTTCACCGTGGCGCGGTTCGCGAACTCGAGCCGGGCCGTGGAGCCGACCGTTGAGGCTGACTCCATGTTCGTCGCTTCCAGGTGAGCGCCATCGCGAACAGTCAGTGTGCCGTCGCCGCCGTTGTAGCCGGTGAGGACCTGACCAGCATCCAACCGCGCCGCAGCGCCTGCGATGTCGAGAAGGCCAAGCTGGGATTGTCCGATATTCACATTCCGCGCTGCGCCCGCGCCGTTGAGGGTGACCACCTCGCTACCGCGCACCGTCGCATCGACGCTGGCGCTCGGCACGGCGCCGCCCCAAGTCAGCGGGTCGAACCAGTCCCGAGCAGCCCATGTGTTGGCGCCCGGCGTCGTGGCGGCTGCTAGAGCGGCCACGATGGCGAGACGCGGGAAGGTGTTTACGGGGTAGAGCTTGGGTTCACGATCTGACACAACGGCTTCCCGGGTTCTTGTTGACCGAACACTCCCTGGAACCTGGAGCGGCTTCGGGTCTCTTTAGTAACAGCTGTCTCTCACCGACTGGGAGGTGGCACGGCTGGCCCGAATGGGTTACGGCAGGAACGCAGCGGGAATTAAGTGATCAGGGGCAACGGTCACTTGCTCTGCGCGGGCGGTGGAGCTTCTTGGGACGTCTTGGAACGCGCCGGCGTCAACGGATAACCGGTGCCTGTCTTTCCTGCATCATTTGCGTGGCAGGGCGGTGGCCAGAATTTCCAAATGCTCTCATTCTGAAGCTCGCACCGAGCGGTGTATCGCCCGAAGCTGATCGCTTTTAACGCCCAGTCAGTTAATTTTTTCAAGAGATTCGAAGTAGTCTTATTTCCGTAATGTTTGGTGCGGTGGTTTCATACGCCTGCAGCATTCGATGTGCTGCAGGTTGAATCGCTGCTAAATCCATATTCCGTTTCCAGCGAGCGCTCGCTGTAGAACGGCAGTTTCAGAGTTCATGATGGTCTGCGGCCAGTAATTTGGATAAAACAGCGGCGGCTAATTGGCGTTGAAAGTTGGGGCATAGGTAGGGTGACGCGATTAGCCGTTATCTAGGGCCGTGGCGAAAGTCACGGCCTTTTTTTTGGCATTTTCTCAATTTCGAATTTGGTGGTACTTATGCAGTCAGAACCTGTTGCCATGCGCTGGACGTTCGCGGATCTTGCCAGTACATATCGATTTTGGGCACTGGTCGGCGCTCTCATTGCTGCGGCGTTTGGGGTGGCGATGTTCATCTACACGTTGCCTTCAATCCCATCATTCAAAGATGCGACGTTTATTCCGCAAGATTTCTATTTTCACATTTGGTTTAGTGGAAACGCCTTCGGACTTCTGCTCGGCATGTTGCTTGTGCGCACCAAGACAACAAAATGTCTAGCTGCGCTGGTTGCTGTATGTGTGGTCTGCCATGTTGCTGCTTGGCTAGCCTTGCCGAGTTTGGGAGTCGGGGCGGGCATGGCTTTGCTTTTTTTCGGGCAAGTCGTCAGGTCGGCTCTCGCCTTTTCAATAGCAGTCTATCTTGCAGGGATGATGACCGACCGGTTCGCGTTTGCTGCCGCATTCGCTTTGTTGACCGTATTCGAAAGGTTTAACGACTCGGGAATTACCCATGCCGCTTTGCGCATCGTCAGCACGATTGGTAACGATGGCACTGCGATGCTGGTGGGCATTGCGGCGTTGACGCTCGCGTTGTTATTTCTGGCATCGGCGCGTTGCCGCCTGTTCGACGAAGCACCCGCGATCCGGCACCGGCCGCGCAAACCGCAAACGCGGGTTGGGGCTACCGTATCGGTGCTCACTGCCTTGCCCTGGCTCGCCATTGGTGCGGTGACCTGGCTGGGCGTGTTGGCGCCAATACCCCTGAACCCATTCTTATACTGGAGCACGCCACTGTCGGTTGCATTGGTGATTGGGTTAGTTGCGTCAGCTTACTGGATCTACTGCATCCATGGCGAGGTGGCGTATATCTACCAATCTTCGAAACTGTTCACGTCGAGAGCGGCGCTGGTGTTTTTCCTGTTGGTTCCGCTCGCCACTCCCATCCTTCTGTTGACGCTGGGCGTTGTTCTTCGTGAGGCCAGAGCGCAGCGACCTTCTTCGAACCGCCGATCCATGGGATGGTTCAATGCGTGGTGCGTCCTGTTTCCGCCGGTCGCCATGGGCATGGTGCAGGAGCAGATGAATGAATTGGCAGAGGGCCAAGCCGACTCTGATTCCGAATCTTCACCACAAGCCACCTAGCAACAGGTTTCCTCTGTCGTAAAGCCCGCGCCCCGCTGTCAATCGGGGGGCGCGAGTGGCAAATAGCACGCGTCGCCGACATCCCAATCTGAAGGTAGCGTCGAGAATTTTCGAAAGTGCCTTATTTCCGCAGTGTCTGGCGCAGTGGTTTCATACAGGCATCTTCTTACAACAACCCTGTGCCATTCATGCAATCAGAATCTGTTTCCGTTCGCTGGACGTTCGCGGACCTCGCCAGTACATATCGTTTTTGGGCATTAATTGGTGTTTGGATGCTTACGGCGTTTTCGTTCGGAGTATTCATGGAATCGACGCCTCGGTTCCGACCTTTCCCTTATGCAATGCTTTTCTCGTCCGACTCAGCGGAACAGTTGGCACAAGCCGGAACCATATCCGGTTTCCTGGTCGGCATGCTGATCGTGAGCACCAGAACGATACCGCGCATGATCCTGCTGTCCGCGATATGCGTGGCCGGCTATCTGGCTGTTTGGCTGAGCGTGGATGCGCCGGTTAACAACCTTCTCGAAGCTCTGACTTTGTCTCTCATGAAGTTCAGTGGGAGCATGGTGAGAACGGCTTTCTTATTTGCTCTTACGCTAATGGTTGCGAGCGTAGCGGTCGATCGCTATGCATTTGGAAGCGCCTTTGCCGTGGTGTCGGTTTGTGAAATGATTCATTATTATGCAGGCCTCAGTCAGACGAATTTCGTCTACAAATTAAATTCCGCCGGCTATGGGGTATTGGTTAGCGCAATCGCAATGGGGATTGCACTGGTCCTGCTGATAACAGTTCGAACTGGATTTGATGCTCCCCCGAAAGCGCGATACCGTCCGCTCAAGCCCGAACATCGTCGCGGTAAAAGCGTAAAGTGGGTTGGCATTTTGCTTTGGTCGGCCGCGGGTGTCGGGATGGTTTTAGGAAGTATTTGGCCACCACAAATTTTTCTCATCGCACTCGGCCTTCCGGTGCTCTTCTTAGTCCTAGTTGGCCTGACCGCCGCATTCGCCGTGGGCTTGATCGCATCAACCCGCTGGTTCTACCGGATTTTTGGCGAGATGGCTTTCGTCCACCCGTCGTCGAAACTATTCACCCCGCGTGCTGCCGCGCTGTTTTTCCTGCTGGCGCCGGTGTCTACACCTCTCCTCTTGTGGTCGCTGGGCAGTGCTTTACGAGATGCCTTGTCCCAAAGCGATCCGTCCAGCCGTCGATCCATGAAACGGTTCAACATGTGGTGTGTCGTGTTTCCGCCCATTGCCATGGGCATGGTTCAAGACCAATTGAACGATTTGGCGGAGAGCCGCAGCCGATCCGACGGCGTGCAGCCCCAAACAGCCTGACAGGAAAGAACGATCCGTCTTGCGCTGAGAGATGCACGGAGACGTTTGCTCCGCGCTGGTTACTGGGGACTTTCCTGACGCCGAGCGCGCGAAAGGAAGGCTGCCCGCAGTCCGAGAACCGCAGGCAGGATGACAATTGCGAGCCACCCCGCGGGTCCTGCCGCCCATGCCCACCGATATTTCCAGGAGATGAATTCCGGTGCGCCGTTGTCGTCAAACCATGGGTCAATGGATATCACCAGCAGTCCCATGACATAGCAAACTACCAACGCCACGAGAGCGGCGGTAAGCGCGGGCGGCGCTGCTTTTACCGAGCGTCCCTTTGCAACACACGCTAGCCAGGTCGCCAGGACGCACACGAATGCAAGGGGGAAAATAAGGATCATCAGCATTTCGCGCACTCTGTCTCGTTGGGGCTAGTTGGTTAAGGACAGTTTAATGTTGAAGATCTGGACGGATACGTTTCAACGCTTTTCCCCAAAGGAATCAGAACGGTTCCTTTACCTTCTTTACCGATTATTCTCACGTAAGAAACTTCTCCAATGTGGTGCCAAACGACCTCCAAGTCTTTGGTTCCACGAAGATTGGTGTCGGCAATATCGCAAAAATCTACGCTCAATCCGTGCAGGCGGGAGATTCCTTCAATTTTCTTCTTGTCTTTATCATTCACGGTTACCAGTTCGCCCGGCCAGGAGCGCACGCCAATGGTAATCATGGTTATGTTCAACAGAGCAGGTTTTATCTGCACCATGAGTGCTGCTATCATCGCCACAAAAATTAGTAACTTTATCTTGAGGGGCGGCTTGCTTTTTGACTTTGTTCCAAATATCGCCAGTAAGAATCCACCTGTGATGAGAAAATAGATAAGTGTAGGGATGTATTCCGAGTTGGGTAGGGGGCTTCTTGCACATATGGTTAATATTATGAGTGCAGTAAAAGACAGTGATAAGACCGCGAATATATAGCTATTTATGGATGGATGGATTTCGAGATCCGCATTGGCGCTTCGCCATTTCTTGAGTCGTATGAGGGCGGTGGTTACAAAAAAGAATAGCCAGTAAATGGTAGCTGCGCCCATCAGAGTTCCAATCAGCAGAACAGCACCAAACATAGAGGCTGAGTACACAAGAAGCAATGAATCGCCGAACGTGAGGCCTCGCGGAAATATTCTTTCAGTGGCAAGGTACGACAAGATTATCAACCCCCCTGCTGTAAGAGAAATAATCCAAGCCGCCGGGAATAGGTTTTTGAACAGTAAGATAACGTCGTTGATAGTGTCTTTTGCGTCTGCCGGGCGTTTTTCTTGTGAGGGGTAGTAGGGGTTGCGGGTTATTTTTTTATTCATGAATCACCGAACATCAAATGGTTGCATACCGCTGACGGGCGTGGGTGTGCTTCGAAATTTTAATGCACTGTCGGCTGGCGCGTGCCCAGGTCAATGACGACAGGCTTCGTGTTGGGCCACCACGACTTGCTGGGTACACCTGCCGATGAGACGTTTGACTTTGACGATACAACCTGCGCGATGCCTGGGCAGATTAATTCCCTATTGATTGAAAATGTTAAGGCAGCCAATTTTCAAGGAAATTCAAAAATAGACATGGTCTCCGCTTTTCTTAGTATCTTGCAGGTTCAGTCAAAATAAAATAAGTGCCTGGCGGTCATGGGGCGGTATGCATGGTCGGCTCAATAGGGCATGCGGCACAGTCAAGAATTCATTGCATGGAACCTGCCTTGATGTCCGGTTTTGCCTCGCTACTCAGGCATCGTGCGCTCGCACGAAATTGAGGTGATGAGCAGGAACGAATTGATGGCGGTGCACACAGGTCGCGGCAGCGTAGTTTTGTTCCAAGCCGCTTCTGTCTCCTGCGAAGGGGGCGCCTGAGGTTCGGCACACACATGTTGACCCGTGATCAGGGCACCCACTTTGGCGTGGCGGGGTGGGCAGTATTTGCAGGGCCGTTAGCACAGCGCTTGGCTGACTGGGGCCCGCCTAGTAGTCCCCCAGAAACTCCTCTGGATCGGCCTCAATGTCTGCGATTGACCCGGTCAGCAGGGCCTCAAAGCTTGGTGCCACCCAGGTGATCTGATCCGGGTCATGGGTGAATGCGATGATCTGCCCCGGTGCGCCGGCCTCGCTGGGCGAGTGGTCGACCATCAGCAGCAGTGTCGCGCCGCCAAAGCTGGCGAAAGGTAGCCAACCCTGATGAAACCAGCCTTCCCTGATGCGCGCATCGCGCGGCTCAGGCTCATCGTATGCGGCATATCTCGGCGCTCGGTCCGCCATACGCGCTCGTCCCGCAATCGCCTTTTCCAACGGCAGAAAATCATAGGCCGTCAAATAGTCCGGCCGCATGAATACCGGGACATCGCGCTCGGCCCCATTGGCCATTAGCCAAGCCTGCCTGAGGTCAGCTGCGATGGGGAAGGCAAGCTCCGACTCCACCGCTTCCAGCTGCGTTTCCGCCGCACCTGGGTTGAGGTTTAGCGCATGCCCGTGCGCGTCGCAAACTGCACGGAGCCGATCAAGATACTGGGGAAAATTCATCGCCGCAGGCGGTCCTTTTGAGTGTTATGCAGGTTGCGGCAAGAAAAACCGATCCTTCAACTCCTGCAACCCAATCCGCTCCAACATCTCCGTCAATCGCTCAGCCGGCTTGCGAGTCGGCAGATTCTTGTGTTGCGCAATGATCAGCTCATTCTTCATCGAATGCTCCCAGCCGACCAGTTCGGTCACGCTGACCTGATACCCATGCGCCTCAAGCTGCAGGCACCGCAGCACATTCGTAATCTGGCTACCAAACTCGCGCGTATGCAACGGATGACGCCAGATCTCGGCTAGCGGATCGGCCAACGCCTTCGCCTTGTTCTTTCGCAGCACCGACGCCACTTCGGCCTGGCAGCAGGGTACGACCACGATGTATTTGGCCTTTTTTTCCAACGCAAAATGAATCGCGTCGTCGGTAGCGGTGTTGCAGGCGTGCAGAGCGGTGACGACGTCGATCGATGCGGGCAGCTTGTCCGAGGTGATGGACTCTGCGACCGACAGATTCAAGAACGACATGCCGCCAAAGCCCAGCCGCTTGGCCAGTTCCTCTGACGACTTCACCAGTTCTTCCCGCGTTTCGATGCCGTAGATATGCGAGCCGTTCTTCAGCGCCTCGGGCTGCTCCTTGAAGAACAGGTCATACAGGATGAATCCCAGATACGACTTGCCCGCGCCATGGTCGGCGAGGGTGACGGCGCCGCGTTGCGCTTGGACATCCTTGAGCAGCGGCTCGATGAACTGGAACAGGTGGTAGACCTGCTTGAGCTTGCGGCGGCTGTCCTGGTTCATCTTGCCGTCGCGGGTCAGGATGTGCAGGGCCTTGAGCAGTTCGATCGACTGGCCCGGGCGGATGTCGTGAGTTTTTTCGGACATGGGGAAAGGCAAAGCGCCCCGCTGTAGCGGGGCGCGTAATGGAGCGGGAAGGGACAGTGTAACCCTCCGCGTGTCTGACACCCGTATGGGCAGGCGAGGGTGTTCACGCGAGCTTATGCGGGTGTCAGACACCGACTGCTGAGCGTCCGACATCGGCTGTGTCCGGCGAGATTCGTCCGATTTCATGTCGGGTATTGATCCGGCACGAAAGCCGCGCGACCCGGGGTAATTGTGCTCTGTCGTGAGACCGCGGTGGCTGCTGACAATCAGTTCCGCCGACTAGACACGGGGTTGATCCATTTGCGGCCGGGTCCGTAGTCCTCGTCGCGCAACGTGATCAATTGGATCCGTCAACGCACGCTCACGCCTTGAATGCACCTAACGGTCGAACCCGTCGGCGCGGTGCATCCGCGTCAGGCCGGATCGCCTGGGATTGCGTGCCGATCCGCCACCCAGAATGAAATCATGATGCAAACCGATGTCCCCGCCGCATTGCGACATGCGGATCTGGCGCTGACGCAAAAACGCAAGGCGCGGCAAGTGGCACTTAAGTTGTGTTGGGGGTTGACGCTGCTTTCCGTTGGCGTGTCGCATCACCCCGCCGCCGTGGGCGTGATCGTCGGGGAGGCCGGGGTTGGCGGTGCGGGCGGCGCGGCAAACGGCGGACATGGCGGTGACGGCGGGGACGGCTACGCGGCGCTGGATCTCTCGTCCTCGTACATCACCTACGATGACGTCATAGGCGCACCCGGCGGCGGCGGCGGGGGTGGTGGAGGCGGTGAAGGCGGTCAAGGCAATTCTGTGGGCGGACGAGGTGGCGCAGGCGGAGACGGAGGGCATGGCATCGTCATCTCTGGTGAGGGCGTGGTGCTGCGGAATGCAGGTTGGACCATCAGCGGCGGCAAAGGGGGAGGTG
>Ga0213821_1000735_pt1 | contig 18350 bp, 14 predicted proteins | sample MC6MC0909MG_FD_179894 | JGI IMG/M metagenome (GOLD analysis project Ga0213821, IMG submission 179894) | Enriched soil aggregate microbial communities from Iowa State University, Ames, United States - MC6-MC0909-MG | ecosystem: Environmental > Terrestrial > Soil > Unclassified | place: USA: Iowa...
TCGCGACAAAGTCCAGGCTCTAGGTGTCTGAACACGCTCATCGGTCCGCGTGTAGCGATAGCTAATCACTACAGTGGCCAAGATACAAGGTGTCTGACACCCCTGAGGCAGCCGCGCATGATGTAGACCGACTCGCACGGGTGTCAGACACCCGCAGCCGCCGCCTTCCTGGTCCTTTTCCCCAGCACCTTCACCCCCGCCGGCACCGGCTTTTCGTTGATCACGTCCCGCATGTACTGCAGGAACAGCTCCGAGCTCGCCGACAGCGATCGCAATTTCCGCGTAATCAGACAGACCTCTCGCGACAACCGGGGCGAACTCAATTCCCGGAACACGAACATCCCCGGTTCGCTCCCCCGCGTCTGCGGTGGCGCGATGGAGCTTGCCGCCAGCGCCGGCAGGATCGAATAGCGCCCGCCGCCGCGCAGCACGGCGTGCAGCGACGACGTCCGCGACACTTCATCGTGCTGCTGCTCAAAGAACCCCGGCTTGCCCGCATGCGCGCGCAGGAACGCCCCGATGCCGGTGTCCTCGGTAAACCCAACATACTCCGCCGGATCCAGGTCGGCCCATTTCAAGGGCCTTGCGCCCTGCGCGTACGGATACGACGCCGCGCAGATCACGCCGTAGCGGTCCTCGAACAGCGGCGTGTAGACCAACTCGTCAAATCCGTGATGCGAGGTCGAGATCGCGAAATCGATGTCGCCGTTGGCGATCATCTTCTCGACCAGCTCCGAGCCGGCGTCGTGCAACGAAAACGTGATCTTGGGATAGGCCTGGCGGAACGCCGCAATGGCGTCGCCCAGAAAGTAGTTGGTGACCGACGCCACCACCGCGATCCGCACGTGTCCCTGGCGGCCCTGCGATAGCGCCTCCAGGTCGCTCAGCGCGCCGTCGAACTGGCTCAGGATGCGCTCGGCCTCGGCCTTGAAGCGCGCGGCCTCCGGCGTCATCACCACGCGGCGCGTACTGCGATCGAAAAGTTTGACGCCCACGGCGTCTTCGAACTGCTGGATCGTCGCCGTCAACGACGACTGTGTCAGAAAGAGCTGCGACGCCGCCACGGTGAACGAGCCGGTGTTGGCCACCGCCACGAAACTGCGGAAGTGCCGCAGGGTGATGCTGCGTTTGGTCGACATGTTTCGCCACCGCTGGATATATTGGCAAAACCGAATAATAAGCAAAAACCAACAATTTGTAGTGAAGAAAACCGCACTCTAGAATTTCCGTGGACGCGGCGACGTGCCGCCGTCATCGCGTGCAACCGCGAGCAAGCCGACATGCGCAGTGCAGGAATATCGCAGACCGAATCCTTCATTCCGAAGCCAAGCACCCCAATGACGACATCACGACCACCTCTGCGCATCCTCATGTCGGAACCGACACTGAACCGGATCGGCGACGCGATCGCGCAGGCGCTGGACGGCCGCGCGTTCGAACCCGTCATCGCAGCGCAGACACACGGCAGCGAACCCGCCGACGTCGACATCGCGTTCATCTCGCGCGATGTGACCGGCCTGTCGACCAAGCACCGCGTCCTGGAGCCGCTGGAGGCCTTCTACGTCTCGCTGCGCCAGTCGCCGAAGCTGGCGTGGGTGCACGTGCATTCAGCAGGCGCGGACCGGCCGATCTTCGGCGAACTGAAGTCCCGTGGCGTGCGCGTCACCACCTCGACCGGCGCCAATTCGCAGGTGGTGGCCCAGACCGCGCTGGCCGGGATTCTGGCGTTGGCACGCGAGTTTCCGCGCCTGTTCGACGCGCAGCGCTCGCAGACCTGGGCGCCGTTGATCGGCGACCGGATGCCGCGTGACCTGGCAGGGCAGACCGCCGTGATCGTGGGCTGGGGCCCGATCGGCCGCGAGTTGGGCGGATACCTCCGGATGCTGGGCCTGAACGTCATCGCCGTGCGCAGCGCAGCCGCGCCAACCGCCGACAGCGTGGAGACCCACGCATTCGAAGACCTGCCGCGCATCGCCGGCCGAGCCGACTGGCTGGTGTTGGCGTGCCCCTTGAGCGACCGCACGCGCGGCCTGGTGAATGCCCGCGTGCTGGCCGTCATGGCGCCGCACGCCCGGCTCATCAACGTTGCGCGCGGCGAAGTCGTCGCCGAAGCCGACCTGATCGACGCGCTGCGCGCGAACGCGCTGGCCGGCGCTTATCTGGATGTCTTCGAACATGAACCGCTGGATGCCGCCTCGCCCCTCTGGACGTTGCCGAACGTCATCGCCACGCCTCATTCGGCGGGACATTCCGACGGCAATGAAGTGCGCGTGGACCGCATCTTCCTCGACTTCCTGCGCGATTGGCGGCAATGACGCCGACATGACCCCGCTTGCGATTGCACTCGACCAGACCCTTTCAGGACCCCTCATGATCCAGACCGCCGCGCGCATCCAGCGCATCAAACCCTCGCCCAGTTCCATGGCTGGCCAGCGCGCACGCGAACTGCGCGCCACCGGCCGCGACATCGTCGCGCTGACGGCCGGCGAGCCCGACTTCGATACCCCCGGCAACGTCACCGAGGCCGTCGTGCGCGCGATGGCGCAGTCGCGCACCAAGTACACCGATGTGGGCGGCACGCCCGAACTGAAGGCCGCCATCCGCGAGAAGTTCCACCGTGACAACGGCCTGGACTATGCCGCCAGCGAGATCATCGTCGGCAACGGCGGCAAGCAGATCATCTTCAACGCGCTGCTCGCCACGGTTGAAGAGGGCGACGAGGTGATCGTGCCCACGCCGTATTGGGTGTCATACCCGGACATCGTGCTGCTGGCGGGCGGCACGCCGGTCTTCGTGGCCTGCCCGCCCGCGCAGGGGTTCAAGCTGCAGCCCGCCGATCTCGACAAGGCCATCACCGCGCGCACGCGCTGGGTGATCCTGAACGGTCCCAACAACCCAAGCGGCGCGGCCTATTCGCGCGAGGAATTGCTGGCGCTGGCCGAGGTGCTGCGGCGTCACCCGCACGTCTGGCTGATGACCGACGACATCTACGAACACATCCTGTACGACGGCCGCCAGTTCGCCACCATGGCGCAGGTGGCGCCTGACCTGAAGCCGCGCACGCTCACCATCAACGGCGTGTCGAAGGCCTACGCCATGACGGGCTGGCGGATCGGCTACGGCGCGGCGCCGGCCGATCTGATCAAGGCGATGACCAAGCTGCAATCGCAGAGCACGTCCAACCCGTCCTCGATCAGCCAGGCGGCCGCGCAGGAAGCGCTGTCGGGACCGCAGGAATTCATGGCCGAGCGCACACGCATCTTCCAGGCGCGACGCGACATGATCGTCGCCAGCCTGAACCGGATCGATGGCATCACTTGCCATGTGCCTGAGGGCGCCTTTTACGTGTTTCCGTCGTGCGAAGGCCTGCTGGGCCGCACCACGCCCGCCGGCAAGCAACTGAAGACCGACGAGGACTTCATCATGTACTTGCTGGACGAAGAGAATCTGGCGGTGCTGCAGGGCGCGGCGTATGGGGTGTCGCCGTTCTTCCGGATCTCGTACGCGGCGTCGATGGATCAGCTGGAAGAGGGCTGCGCGCGCATCAGGCGGGCTTGCGCGAAGCTGGGGTGAACCGCAGGCCGGGCACTACCCGGCCGCCACGCAATACGGGCAATCGGTGGCGCACGGTTGTCCGTTGGCAGGAGTGCCAAGGTCCGGCTTTCCCGTTGTCTGCCCCGCGGGCTCCGTGCCGCCGCCATGAAAGCACTCATGCGCCAACCACTGGCTCAGCCGTTCGTAGCTTTCCATGTTGCTGCGCCAGTTCGGTGCGCAAAGATAATAGCCAAGCGGGCTTTCAAAGGTGCGATCGAATATGTCGACCAACTGCCCCGTGGCCAATTCCTTCTCGATCAGGCAGTGCGGCATCAGCGCCACGCCAAAGCCGGACGACGCGGCCTGGATAATCATCGAAAACAGATTGAACCCGGGACCAAAACGGGCCCGGTCATAATCGCCCAGGTACGTCGAAAACCAATATTCCCAGGACAGCGGAATCTCAATGTGCTGCAGCAGCGTGCATTGTTTGATGTCTTCCAGGCTGCTGATCGGATGCTGATCCAGGTATTCCCGCGAGCAAACCAGGCGGGTTTCGCGCCCGGTCAGGTATTTGGCGGCGCCGTCGTGCCAGTCGCCGTATCCATATTGAATGGATGCGTCGAAGTCGAGTTCGGTGCTTTTGTAATCCGCGACGCTGTAGCGCACGAAGTTGATGGAGATATCCGGATTGACCTCGCGGAAGGTCTTCAAACGCGGAAACAGCCATTGCGCCGCAAACGTCGGCGCGGCCGAGACATTCAGGGATTTTGCCGACTGCTGCGTCGCCATGACCTGCGACGTGGCGCTTTCCAGCGTATGCAGGGCCGGGCGGATCAGGCTGAGGTAGGTGGCGCCCATGCGGGTCAGCTGCAGCCCATTCGTTCCCCGAATAAACAGCGCGTGGCCAAGATAGCTCTCCAGCGTGGCGATATGCCGGCTGATGGCGCTTTGCGTGACGAACAATTCCTTGCCCGCCTTCGAGAAAGACAGGTGCCGCGCGGCAGCGGAGAATGCGTTCAACTCGGAAAGGGTGGGGCAGCGGCGTCTCATAGGGGGGTATGAGTAAAGCTCATAAGGCTCTTCAAATTTGTGTCGAACGCATAGGGGGAGACCCGGTATCGGACCCCCGAATTGTACCGGTAGAGTTCGGCATGCCGTGATTCCCCGGCGTTTTGAACTGTTTATGTGGTCGATTTATGAATCCGGTTGTCATCAAGAATTGCAGGATCCTCAATACCCGAACCTTGGCCCTCGAAGCCGCCTCAACCGTCCTGGTCGAGGACGGGGTCATCACCCGCATCGGCGCTGACGCAACGGCGCCGGCGGATGCGCAGGTGGTGGACGCCAAGGGCATGACCTTGATGCCCGGCATGATCGACTGCCACGTGCACGTGGTGGCGTCTTCGTTCAACCTGGGCCGCGTCGCGGCTCTGCCCAACGCGCTGGCGCTGCTGCGCGCGCTGCCCATCATGCAGGGCATGCTGGACCGCGGCTTCACCTCGGTGCGTGACGCCGGCGGCGCCGACTGGGCGCTGGCGCAGGCCGTGCTGGACGGCACCATCGACGGCCCCCGTTTGTTCTGCTCGGGCAAGGCCCTGTCGCAGACCGGCGGCCACGGCGACTTCCGCCAGCGCAACGACGAGCTGGATCCTTGCCCGTGCTCGGTCAAGATCGGCAACATCGGCCGCGTGGTCGACGGCGTCGACAACTGCCGCCTGGCCGTGCGCGAGGAAATCCTCAAGGGCGCCACGCAGATCAAGGTCATGGCGTCCGGCGGCGTGGCTTCGCCCAACGATCCCATCCAGAACCTGGGCTTCTCCGAGGCCGAACTGATCGCCATCGTGGAAGAGGCCAACAACGCCAACACCTACGTGATGGCCCACGCCTACACCCCGCGCGCCATCACGCGCGCCGTGCGCTGCGGCGTGCGCACCATCGAGCACGGCAACCTCGTCGACCACGAAGCCGCGCAGGTCATGAAGGAACACGGCGCCTACATGGTGCCCACGCTGATCACGTACGAAGGCCTGGCCAACGACGGCGAGCGCTACGGCCTGCCGCTGGACTCGGTCAGGAAGATCGCCACCGTGCGCACGCAAGGCCTGACCGCGCTGGAAATCCTGGACGAAGTCGGCGTGAAGATGGGCTACGGCAGCGACCTGCTGGGCGAAACCCACTACATGCAGTCCGACGAACTGGTGCTGCGCAGCCGCGTGCTGGGCAACGCCAAGGTCATCCAGCAGGCCACGCTCATCGGCGCCGAAATCCTGAACCAGGAAGGCCTGCTCGGTGAAGTGTGCGAAGGCGCCTACGCCGACCTGCTGCTGATCGACGGCAATCCGCTGGACGACATCGAACTGCTCACCAAGCCCGATTCGATCAAGCTCATCATGAACCGCGGCCTGCTGCACAAGAACGCCTGCTGACGTTCCTCCACTTCCTAACTCCGGGACTTCCCCACCATGTTTTCCGTATCCGACCGCCTGGAGCGGTTGCCCTTCAGCAGCTTTCATTTCCGGCTGCTGATGATCGGCGGCCTCGGGCTTGCCTTCGAAGCGCTGGACGCCGGCATCATCGCCTTCATCATCCCCTCGCTGCGCACGCAGTGGGGCCTGACCACAGGCCAGATCGGCTGGATCGCCAGCAGCACCTACGTCGGCTTCCTGGTCGGCGCGCTGTTCTCCGGCATCCTGGGCGACCGCTACGGCCGCAAGAAGATCATGATGTGGGCGCTGCTGCTGTTCTGCGTCGCCACGTTCTTCAACGCCTTTGCGCGCAACTATCACGAGTTCTACATCCTGCGCATGATCGCGGGCATCGGCATGGGCGCTGAAGGCGCCATCATCGCGCCGTACCTGGCCGAATTCGTCAGCAGCAAGTATCGCGGCCGCTTCACCGGCGCGCTGGCGGGCTTCTTCTCATTTGGTTTCGTGATGTCGGCGCTCTTGGGCTACTTCATCGTGCCGATGAGCGAAGACGGCTGGCGTTGGATCATGATCATCGCCTCCGTGCCTGTCGTGTTCCTGCTGTGGTGGCGCAAGTCGCTGTTCGAATCGCCGCGCTGGCTTGAACACACCGGCCAGACCGCTGAAGCCAACCGCATCTGCGAGGCGATTGAAGCCGAAGTCCTGAAAAGCACCGGCCGCCCGCTGCCCACGCCCGTTGCCACGCGCAAGGCCACTGCCACTAGCGCGCCGCAGCAGACCGCGATGGCCAAGCTGGCGCAGCTGTTCTCGCAGGAATACCTGGGCACGACCGTGCTGGTGTGGGTGTTCTGGATCACCGTGCTGTTCTGCTATTACGCCTTCCTGGTGTGGATTCCCAGCTTGCTGGTCGAGCGCGGCTTCACCATCACCAAGAGCTTCTCGTACACCATCCTGATCTACCTGTCGCAGATCCCCGGCTACTTCTCGGCCGCGTACTTCAACGACAAGATCGGCCGCAAGTACACCATCCTGGCCTACATGCTGCTGTCGTGCCTGTCCGCGTTGGGTTTGGCGCTGGCCAGCGGCGAGCAACAGATCATCATGCTGAGCATGCTGCTGTCCTTCGGCATGAATGGCGTGATCGCCGGCCAGTACACGTACACCGCGGAGATCTATCCTACGTCGATCCGTGCGACCGGCATGGGCGCGGCCTCGGCCTTCGCCCGCATCGGCTCCATCGCATCGCCGACCATCGTCGGCGTCGCCTACCCGGTCCTGGGTTTTGCCGGCGTGTTCGCCATGATGACCGCCATCCTGCTGGTCGGCGGCCTGGGCATCCTGTTCTACGGCAAGAACACGCGTGGCGTCGTGCTCGAGGAGATCAACGCATGACGAAGGCCTCCGCATTCCGGCCGCTGGCCGGCCACGCCCGCGATCTGGCGCTGGCTGCGGACCGGCAGGCGCAGTGGGGCGTGATCTCCGATCTGCTTCAAGCCTGCTTTGGCCACAAGCTGTTCACCGCGTTGCTGTACCTGCAGGATCATCGTCTGATGAAGCGTCTGCATACGTCGGACGAAAGCATCAGCCCGCTCGGCGGCTTCAAGGCCACCGGCAACGGTCCGTGGTCCCGGCTGGTGCTGGAAGAAGGCCGCCTGTACGTCGCCAGCAACGAAGACGACGTGCGTACCGTGTTCTCCGAGGCCCCGATGCTGATCGAGCGCGGGCTGCAGTCGGCCTTCAACATTCCGGTGCGGCATGAGGGGCGTGTGATCGGCTCGCTGAACATGCTGGCCGGGCGTCATGCCTATGACGACATCGATCCGGATCTTGCGGCGGTTGTTGCCGGGCTGTGCGCGCCGGTCTTCATCGAAGAGATGAAGGATGCGGCAGCGGCGGCGGCAAGCGTGGACCGGGCAACGCTGGATAGCGTGTGATGTCCTGAATTCGAGTTTCCGTCCCGGTGCGGGACTGGGTTTGCGGGCCGCTTGCCGGAGTGGCTCGCTTTTTTTTTGGGATTGCCTCGCGTGGCGATCCTTTTTTTTGCGCATTGTTGCGGGTATTGGTCCGAATTGTTGCGTGCTACCGCATTTTTGCAAGGGGTGGAATCGGTTTTAGAAATCTTTCGATGTGCGGGGGTGCGCAGCGTCAAGAGAATGGTCGCTTTTTTTCGTGGCGGTTCGGCGTTGCTGCACTTGGCTGGCATCTAGCTTTTTGGCATCTCCGAGGCCGCGCACGGGTTACGGAGCTTGCGATGCATTTCCCCCTTTCCCCGGTTGTCGCGGCGATTCTCGCCGCCACGATCCCGGCCTTTCCCTTGATGGTGTTGGCGGCGCCTATGCCGCCGATCCTCATTGATGACCCGGAAGGCAACACGTCGATGGAGGTGTTCCCCGGAGCGAGCATTACCGTCAGCTCCGGAGACGCAATCCGCGTCAACAACCACGGCAACAGCGTCTTCGTAAACGGCATCACTGTGACCGCAGAGGCAGACGCCGGAGGTGCGCATGCCCAAGGCGGTGGCTCGATCACGATCACGGACAGTACGATCCAGACGCAAGCCGGGGCTGCGTTGTCCGCGTCCCAGGAAAACAGTTTCGTCCACGCCGACATCTCCCTCCTCTCCTCAGAGGCAACGACCCTGCTCGCGACCGATGCGGGCCGCATCGAACTGCTTGGCGGAACCGTGTCGGGATCGGGCGGTTTCCAGGGAACCGTCCGGGCTTCCGACGGGGGCGTCATCACGGCAAGTGACCTGGAGATCAAGAGTATTGATCGCAATGGCGTCAACAACTATGGCGTGCGCGTCCAGTCAGGCGGGCGCGTCGAACTGTCCAACGTCATTGTGTCCAGCGTGGATGACATGGGCGCGGCGACGGGGGCGGACCTTTCGGTGCAAGAAGGCACGCTGTTGCTGACCGATAGTCACGTCAAGGCGGGAAACACGGAAAACGCCACGGCGGCAACCATGCATATCTCGCAAAATGCCATCGTCACCGTTCAAGGAAGCACCATTGAAGGCCAGATATCCGTTATCGACGGTTCCAACCTGACCATGACGGATACGGTGGTTGCCGGTCCGCATGCGGTGGGCTTCGGCGTGCTCTTGTATAACGAGGCGACGCAAACCGGTGTGTCTTCGGCGTCTTTGACGAACGTGACAATCGGCAGCGAAGCTGTCGCGGTCAACGAGGGCGTCACGGTGATGAACAACCATGTGATGACGGGACAGAACCTGGACATCCGTGCGGACTTGTATGCGATCCGAAGCCGCAATGGGGCGGTACAGATTGAAGGCGGTACCTTACGCGGAAGACGGGCCGGCCTGTATGCGCACTCGACCGATAACACGGCGACAACAACGATCGACGCGGTGGGAACGCATATCCTGGCCGAAGCCACGAATGCGGTAGGCGTGAATGCCAACCATCGCGGCACGCAAGTGACATTGGACGGCGTTACCGTGGACGTGTCCGGCAGCGCGCGAACTGCGCTTCGGGCAACCGACGAGGCACGCATCGACGCGGTCAATTCACAGTTGAACGGGCAATCCACAGGCTCGATCGGCGTGCATATGCTTGGCAACATCGGCGCCGGCGACACGGCGGTTTCGCTGAGCGACACGCAAGTCATCATGACGGGTCAGAACGCAAACGGCTTGCAGAGCGAGCGCTACGAGCCGCAGGGCGCCAACTCGCTCGTATTGTCGGACGGCAGCGACCTTCAAACCCACGACGGTGTGGGGTTTCTCGTCAGGGGCGGTGATCACGACATCACCGTCCAGAACGCCACCGTGGTGGCCCGAGCCGGTGGCGACGAAGCCAGCGGCATCCTGCTTGGAACGCAGGCGACGCCCAACGCGGGAATCGTCCCCGGGCAACCATACCAGACGCAACGCGTCACCCTGAACGCCACAGGCGCGCTCATGACGGGCGACGTGTTGACCTCCGACAGCGGCCGCGTCGACATCGGCTTGGCGACCGGCAGCGAGTGGACCGGCGCGGTTCGCGTGGGGCAGGGTTCGGTGGACAGCGTCTCGATAGACGGTAGCAGCGTCTGGAACATGCGCGGCGATTCGGCCGTGAAAACCCTGACCAACGCGGGCGTCGTGCGGTTCGTGTCTCCCGGTGCGCAATCCGGATTCAAGACGCTTACCGTCGCCGACTACATCGGCGGCGGCACCTTGGTCATGAATACCCACCTGGGCGACGATACGTCTCTGACCGACCGGCTCGTCGTGGACGGCGGAGCGGTCGCGGGCACCACCGGGCTGCGTGTCTTGAACGCCGGCGGCGCAGGCGCGTTGACCACGCAAGGCATCCGGCTCGTGCAGGCGACCAACGGGGCCTCGATTTCAGGCGATTCTTTCTATCTGGATGCGAACTCGTCCGGCTACAGGCCCTCAACCGCCAGCCTCGGTTTGAATGGCTACGACTATTTCCTCGTCCAGGGCGGCATTGGCGGCGTGGCGTCCGATTGGTATCTGACGTCAACGACGCCGCCGGAAGAAGGCGGCGCCACGGACCCGGGCGGTCAGACGCCGCCCGGCAGTGGCGTTGAGACACCTCCCGGCAGCGGCATTGAAACGCCTCCGGGCAGTGGCACCGAGACGCCGCCGGGCAGCGGCACTGAAACGCCTCCCGGCAGCGGTACTGAGACACCGCCGGGCAGCGGTACTGAAACGCCTCCCGGCAGTGGCACCGAAACGCCTCCCTGCATTGGCGGTGGCACTACCGTTCCTGCCCCGGGCGAGCTGCAGAATGTCTCACCGGAAAGCGGTGCGCACATCGGCAACCAGTTCGCAGCGACCCGTATGTTCGTACATCGCCTCGCGGACCGAACCGTGGCGCAAACGTCGGCCGGCCAATCTGCGCCCGCTAGTGCGGCGTCCCGGCAGTTGTGGGCACGTACCGAGGGCGCGCGGCATACCGGCATGAAACTTCAGCAAGGCGAGGTAAGCATCGACACCGACACCGCCATGCTGCAAATGGGCGCCGACCTCGTGAGCACGCGACTGGGTCAGCAAGGCGTCCTCAAGGCAGGCGTCATGGCCGGTGCGGGCGATGCGCGCACGAACTCTACTTCCCAGCTCATCCACCCGAGCACCGGCACGGCGATGCATGTCGATGCCCGAGGCAAGGTCACCGGGTATTCGGTGGGCGCCTATGCCACCGCTTACGCCGACGATGCCACCCACTTGGGTGCGTACGCCGATTCGTGGTTGCAGTTCGGACGCTACTCCAACGAGATCAACAGCGAACTGGGCTCGGCGCGATATCGTTCGAACACCTGGACTGCGTCGGTGGAAGCGGGATATGCGCTCAAGCCCTTCGCCGTCGATTCCGCGTTGGGCGCGATGGTCGTCGTGCCGCAAGCGCAACTGACCTACACGCGCTACAACGCCCAGGACGCTGTGCTGCCCAGCATGACGCTGAAAAATTCGCCCGCCAGTTCAGTCAGTTCGCGCGTGGGTGTCCGCGCGTACCCGCTTGGCAACGACGCCGCCACGACCTTGGTGCGGCCTTTCGTGGAAGCCAATTGGCTGCATAACTCGGGCAGCGCGAAAGCCAACGTGGGCGCATCGACCTTCCAGGCAACGCCGATGCGCGACGCCGCTGAATTGCGAATCGGCGTGGCAGGCAATGTCCGCGAGTCGTTGCAGGTTAGCGGAGAGCTGTTCGGCCAAGCTGGAAATGGCGGTCAGCGGGGCTACGGCGGCATGCTGAATGTCGGGTATCGCTGGTAGCCACAAGCCGTGCAGGCCAGGTCCTACGGACCGTCGTTTATAGCCTGCGCCGTCTGCTGTCCCTCGTCACACACCCCGGCGATTCACGCCGCGCGCTTGTTGAAGATCACCAGCGACACGCCCGCCAGCACCAGCGCCGACGCCGCGACCAGCAGCGCCGTCAACGGCTCATCCAGTAGCAGCGTCCCGCCTAGCGCCGCCAGCACCGGCACGCTGAGCTGCACGGTGGCGGCGCGCGTCACGTTCAGCTGCTTGAGCGCCGCGTACCAGAGGATGTAGCCGAGCCCCGAAGTCACCGCGCCCGACGCCACCGCGTAGCCCGCGCCGGCGGCGTCGATCCGGACGTGTGACGCGACGAACTGCGCCAGCAGCAACGCCAGCGCGACCGGCGCCGCGCGAATGAAGTTTCCGGCCGTCGCGGCGGCCGGATTCTTCGCGCCCCGGCCCAGCAGCGAATAGATGCTCCACGCCACGCCGGACAGGATCATCAGGAATCCGTAGAACACCGGCGGCGCATCCGCGCTGGGCAGCATCAACGCCACCAGCCCGGTCACCGCCAATGCCATGCCCGCGCATTGCAGCGGTGACAACCGCTCGCCAATCGCCAGGCCGTACAGGATCATGCTGATCTGAATCGCGCCAAACAGCAGCAATGCGCCCGTGCCAGCCGGAATGTGCGTGTAGGCATAAGAGAACGCCATCGCGTACGCCAGCAACGCCAGCGCGCCCGCCCACGTTCCTTCCAATCGCGTGGACTGCCGCCGCAGCGCCAGCACCAGCCACAGCATCAACGCGCCCGACACGATGCGGATGGCGACGAAGGTCGTGGGGTCGATGGCCGTCTGCTTGAGCGCAATCCGGCACAGGAGCGAATTGCCAGCAAAGGCCAGCATGGCGAAAAGGGTGAGCGCGAAGAGGCGGAAGGTCATGGCGGGCCTTTCAATGACCGCTGCAAATCCGCCTTGCGCCGATTACGGCGTGGCCCGGGCGGTCTCGCGGAACCGCTGCACCAGCGGGGAGCCGTCTTCCGAACGATACGCCAGCAGGACCTGGCTTTGGGCGTCCGGCGTATCCAGTTCGCGATAGGCCACGCCCGGAATGCCCGTCTTCATATACGTATCGGGCAGGACCGAAATGCCCATCCCCGCCGCGACCAGCCCGATGATGGTCGCGCCTTCGCGCGCCTCCTGGCCGACTTGCGGGGCGAAGCCCGCCCGGCTGGCCAGCACGCCCACGTGGTCGAACAGGCCGCAGCCCAGCCCGCGCGGGAACAGGATGAAGGATTCGTCCGCCAGGTCCGTCATCGACAGCGGCGTGTTGCGGCGCGCCAGCGGATGCGATTGCGGCAGGGCGGCCATCAGCCGGTCGGTCCACAGCGGCAGCGTTGCGATGTTGGGCGGCGGCACGAACAGGATGGATGGCCGCAGAAATCCCACGTCGATGTCCTTGGAAGCGAGCGCGCGCAATTGCTGGCCCGTCGATTGATGGCTCAGGTCCACGCCCACGCCGGGAAAGTCCGTGCGAAAGGCATGCACGATGCGGGGAAAGGCGTCGAACATCGGCACCGAAGCCGTGAACGCCACGCGAATCTCGCCCGTTTCTCCCAGCGCCGACTGCCGGACGACTTCGCCGGCGCGTTCCAGGTGGGCCAGCGCGCGGCGCGCCTGGTCCAGGAATAGCGCGCCCGCCTGCGTCAATTCCACGCTGCGGCTCGTGCGCGTCAGGAGCGGCGCGCCGAGTTCTTCTTCCAGTGCCTTGATCTGCAGGCTGAGCGGCGGCTGGCTGACGTGCAGCCGGCGCGCGGCTTGGCTGAAGCTCAGTTCCTCGGCGACGGCGACGAAGTAACGCAGTTGGCGGAAATCCATATTGATTTGGAAAGCAAATAGATGGTCGTTGAAAACGGTATTGGACGATATGAGTGTACGCCCGCATCATGCCGCCATACCAACACGTATAACGACACAGGAGACAACCATGACGGCATTCAAGCCCTTCCGATCCCGCCGCACGTCTGCCGCCGCCGCAGGCGTGGGCGCACTGATCGCCGCCATGCTGGCGCCGCTGCCGGCCTCCGCGCAGGCCAACTACCCCGACAAGCCGATCCGCATCGTGGTGCCGTATGCCGCCGGCGGTGGCGTGGACATCGTCACCCGCCTCGTCAGCCAGAAAATGGGTGATGCGCTGAAGCAGACGATCATCGTCGAAAACCGGCCCGGCGCGGCTACCAATATCGGCATGGACACCGTGGCGCGCGCCCCGGCGGACGGCTACACGCTGCTGACCGCGTCGAACACGCTGGCTGCGAATGGTGCGCTGTTCTCCAAACTGACCTTCGACCCGGCGCATGACTTCACACCCGTGGGCGCCATCGGTTACGCGCCGCTGGCCGTGGTGGTGCCGGTCGAGTCGTCGTTCAAGACCTTGAAGGATCTGACGGACTATGGCCGCGCGCATCCCGACAAGCTGACCTACGCGTCGGCTGGCAACGGCAGCTCCGGTCATCTGGCCAGCGAACTGCTCAAGCGCGAGAGCGGCATGAAGGCGCTGCATGTGCCGTACAAGGGCGGTTCACCCGCGGTCACGGACCTGCTGGGACAACGCATCTCCTTCATGTCCATCAACCCGCTGGAAGTCGTTTCGCATGTGAAGGCGGGCAAACTGCGCGCATTGGCCGTGCTGGACGACGAGCCGGCAAGCATGCTGCCCGAGGTACCCACGGTGGTCTCGCAAGGCCTGCCGGGCGCGATGGCCACGGTGTGGTGGGGTTTGATCGGCCCCAAGGATTTGCCGCCCGAGGTCACGGAAAAGCTGAACGCCGCGCTGCAAACCGCATTGAAGGATCCTGCCGTGAAGCAGCGCTTCGGCGAGATGGGCGCGGTCGTCACGCCCGGTACGGACAAACAGTTCGGCCAATTCGTCGCGGCGGAAACCACCAAGTGGACCAAGGTCATCAAGGACGCGGGCATCAAGGCTGATTGACCGCGCTCGCGCTGGTACGGGTCCGCAGGGCGGATCCGGCCGGCAAACATGCATAGAGGAACTGAAATGGAACGGCAAAAGAACGGGCTGGTGGTCAGCGCGCACTCCGCGGACTTCGTCTGGCGCGCGGGCGGCGCCATCGCCCTGTACGCCAAGCGCGGCTGGAAAATGACCGTGGTCTGCCTGTCGTTCGGCGAACGCGGGGAATCCGCCAAGCTGTGGAAGCAGCCGGGCATGACGCTGGAGCGGGTCAAGGCCGACCGCCGCGACGAAGCGCGTCTGGCGGCCGACATCCTTGGCGCGGATATTCGCTTCATGGACTGCGGCGACTATCCGCTGCGCGTGTCGGACGAGGCGCTTTTTGAACTGGTGGACGTCTACCGCGAACTGCAGCCGGAATTCGTGCTGACGCACTCGCAGAAGGACCCCTACAACTTCGATCATCCGCTTGCCACGCACGTCGCACAGGAAGCCCGCGTGATTGCGCAGGCGCACGGGCATCATCCCGAACAAAAGGTGCTGGGCGCGCCGCCCGTTTTCCTGTTCGAGCCGCATCAGCCCGAGCAGTGCGAGTGGAAGCCCGAAGTGCTGCTGGACATCTCCGAGGTCTGGGACCAGAAGCGCCGCGCCTTCGAAACCATGGCCGCGCAGGAACACCTGTGGGAGTACTACACCCGCGTCGCCTTGCAGCGCGGCGTGCAGGCATCGCGCAACTCGAACCTGAAGATCAATTACGCGGAAGGCTACCAGCGCGTGTTCCCGCAAGTCACCGGAGAGCTGGCATGAGCATCGCCGTCAGGAACATCGACCGCGCCGACAGAACGGTCATCGCGCGTCTGGCGTCGGCCGGCGTCGCCACCGCGCACGAAGCGCAGCAGCGCACCGGCCTGCTGCAACCCTACCTGCGGCCCGTCTACGCCGGGGCATCCATCGCAGGCAGCGCCGTCACGGTGCTCGCGCAGCCGGGCGACAACTGGATGTTGCACGTCGCGATCGAACTCTGCCGGCCGGGGGATATCGTCGTCGTGGCCTGCGCGTCGTCAAACGAGGACGGGATGTTCGGAGAACTGCTGGCCACCTCGATGCGCGCGCGCGGCGTGCGGGGACTGGTCATCGACGCGGGCTGCCGCGATGTCGCGGCGCTGAAGGACATGCAGTTTCCGGTGTGGTCCAAGTGCGTGTCCGCCAAGGGCACAGTCAAGGCGACGCCAGGTTCGGTGAACGTGCCGGTCGTGTGCGCCGGGGCGCTCGTGCAGCCCGGAGACGTCGTCATTGCCGACGATGACGGCGTGTGCGTCGTGCCGCGCGAACGTGCGGCGCACGTCGCCCACGCCTGCGATGCGCGCTTGGTCAACGAGACGGCCAAGCGCAAGCGCTTGGCCGCCGGGGAACTGGGGCTGGATATCTACGGCATGCGGGAGAAGCTGGCCGCAGCGGGGCTGGTGTATGTGGACAGCAACCCCGGGGCCTGAAACGCAGACGCCGCCTACCGCGTCGTGCAGCTGACCGCATTGCCATACCGGTAGCAGTCCGTGGTGGTGGGCCGCGGGTTCATATACGGCCTCATCAGCATCATGTTCTGGTCGCGCTGCGCCTGCTGCTGCGCGGCGATCTGCTGAGCCTTGTCCAGCTCTGCCTGCACGGTCTTCTGCGACTCGGTCAGCAATTTCGCGGCCTTCGTGTTGTAGTCGCCGAAGGTGATCTTTTTTGCCCACAACTGCGCGCGCAGCGATTTGCTGTCGGTCTGCAGGATGTCGAAGAGCGCGACAACGCTGCCTGTCGTGTAGGTCTTCAGGTACGTGCGGCGCATTTCGAAGCACTGCGCCATCACCGGGTCGAAATCGCTGATGGCCTGCTGCTGCGCCGGCGTGGCCAGGCTGGAATCGGCCAGCTGCGCCAATGTCGCGTCCGGCGCCTTCACCGGCAGTTTCGTCCGAAGGGGATCGAGCCGGATATCGGCCCATGCATTGGTGCAAAAGGCCTCGACGTTATCGGAATCCACTTTCTGCTGGTTGACGCGTTGGCCCTCAGGAAACGCGCACCCGCCCAGAATGCCAGCCATGAACAGCGCGGCAATTGCTCTCATTCTTACCAATCCGTTAAATACCTGCGCCTGTCGAACACGCCCTTGCGTGGGTGTCTTGGCGACATCGCAAAGGGGATTCAAATCGTCGCGTCATCCGGGCGCTCGGATGACGCAACGGTGTGGATCATAGGCGATCTCTCCAGAACGGCTGGGCAGAAGCCTGAAACGCCGGCCTCGAGCGACGGATGAGGCCATTTGGATGATTTTTGCTGCCGCCCTGTGCGCCGGAGCCCTCATCTGATGCGCCAACGCCACATCCAGACAAACCCCGTAGCGATATCGAATAAGAATGCTTATCATGCGCGTTTTACATAAAAGAACGCATGGGGTGGGGTTGTGGGTAAAGCATCGAAAGGCCGTCAAGGCAGGCAGAAGGGCGTCGCCCTGGCTGTGAAACAAGCGTTGGCGGGCAGCGCCGCCTTATGCGCCGCGTCGGTATCGGCGCAGACGCAGGCCCCGGCCCCCGCCGCGATCACCGTCCTGCCCACCGTCACGGTGACCAGCGCACCCGTCGCCCTCGGCGAGGCGCCCGCGCCCATCGCCGGCGGCCTGATCGGCGGCGGCGCCCGCATGGGCATCCTGGGCAACACGTCCGTCATGGACACGCCCTTCAGCGTCACCAGCTATACCGCCCAGACCATCGAGAACGAGCAGGCGCGATCCGTGGCCGACGTCGCCACCATGGATCCGTCCGTGCGTATGAGCAGCGCACGCTCGAACATCAACGAAGACCTCACCATCCGCGGCTTCAATGTCCCGACCGCGGACTTCGCGTTCAACGGCATGTTCGGGTTGACGCCTTATTGGCGCGCACCGGTCGAAACCCTGGAGCGCGTGGAGATCATCAAGGGCCCGTCCGCGGCGCTTTTCGGCATGACGCCGGGCGGCAGCGTGGGCGGCGTGGTCAACCTGGTGCCCAAGCGCGCCACCGATGAACCCATCACCCGGCTCACCGGCTCGGTCATGTCGGACTCCGTCTTCGGTGTGCATGCCGACGTCGGCCGCCGCTTCGGCGAGGGCAACGCATTCGGCATCCGCGTGAACGGCATGCTGCGCGACGGCGACACCCCCATCAAGGACCAGTCCACGCGCGAAGCGCTGGGCTCGGTCGCGCTGGACTATCGCGGTCAGAAACTGCGCTCGTCCCTGGACCTGATCTGGCAGAAAGAACGCATCGACAACGTCGTGCGCCAGTTCCAGCTTGGCGCCGACCTGACCTCGATTCCCGAGGCGCCCGCCAACAAGAATCCGTATCCCGGGCTGGGTTGGAGCGACGGCCGCAACACCGCCGGCGTCTTCAAGATCGAATACGACATCACGGACTACCTGACTGCCTATGCGGGCTACGGCCAGCGCAAGCTGGACTGGGACGCCTTTGCTGCAAACCCCGTGCTGCAGAATTCGCAGGGCGACTACTCCTTTTTCGGCGGCTGGCAACGGATGACGGTGGACAGCAAGTCCACCGAGGCCGGCCTGCGCAGCAATTTCAAGACCGGCCCCGTGAGCCACAAGGTCGCCTTCAGCTACACGCTGCTGGACCAGAAGTCCGACCTGGGCTTCAACACCGGTTTCCCGCCCG
>Ga0213821_1000738_pt1 | contig 18280 bp, 18 predicted proteins | sample MC6MC0909MG_FD_179894 | JGI IMG/M metagenome (GOLD analysis project Ga0213821, IMG submission 179894) | Enriched soil aggregate microbial communities from Iowa State University, Ames, United States - MC6-MC0909-MG | ecosystem: Environmental > Terrestrial > Soil > Unclassified | place: USA: Iowa...
CGGTGATGGCGTTCACTTGTTCTTCGACGATGCGGCGCAGCGTCGCGCTGATCGGCCGGGTATAGCTGCGCGGGCCGATGGTGAACGAAAGCTCCTCGCCGGAGGGCCGGCTGAGCAGCTTCCACAGCTCCTTGTCCAACGCCGGATACGGCGCGGTGCGCATGCCCGCGCGGAAGCCGGAATCGCTGGTAAGCACGATGCGGCGCCGCGGTGCCTGCGCGCGCTTGAAATCCGATTCAAGGAAATCGCGGAAGTACTGCGAGATCCGCACCGCGATTTCGCGCATCTTCGTTTCACCCAGTGGCCCGCCGCCGGTTGCCGCAGGTATCAGCGGAGTGGATGCATCGGAGGTCGGCAGGTGCGGTGGTTGCAAAGTGCTCATGGATCAGAAGGCCGGCCTGCTGGGACAGGCGACAACGTAGACAGGGCCTTGCATGGTCGCACGCGGCGTGTGTGGCGGGGAGGGGCGCCTCCTGCGCCGTTGCTTCTGCTCAGGCCAGGTCGCGGGCCCACACCTGGCTGGTCTGGTCACTGCCGAAGCTGTGGTGGTGCTCTTCCTCCACCAGCGAAAAACCGGTCTTCTCATACAGGCGCACCGCATCCAGCAGCACTTTGTTCGTCCACAGCACCATGCGGGTATAACCGGCGGCACGCGCAAAGCCGATGGCTTCTTCCACCAGGCGGCGGCCGACGCCCAGGCCCCGCGCGCTGGCATCCACGTACAGCATGCGCAGCTTGGCCGTGGTGGCATCGTGGCGCACCACGAACACCGAGCCCACCATCTCGCCCTGGCGGTCGGCGATCCAGCAGCGGTCGGAGGTAGGGTCGAACTCGCGCAGGTACTTGCCGACGATGTCAGCCAGCAGCGCCTCGAACTCCTGGTTCCAGCCGTACTCCTGCGCGTACAGCCGCGCCTGCTTGTGTACCACCAGGCCCATGTCACCCGGCTGCGGGGCGCGCAGCACAACATCTGCCGGGCGCGTATCCAGCAGTTGCCCGATGCGGTCCATCGCGTCCACCAGCGCCTGCTGCTGCGCCTCCGGCAACGGCGCCAGCATGGCCAGCACTTCCTGGCGCGACGCCTCTTCGAAAGGCTGGAACGTCTGCCGGCCAAGCGCGGTCAGCGCCAGCAACTGCGAGCGGGCGTCGTCCGGGTGGGGTGTCTTCTCCAGTAGCCCCTGGCTCTCCAGCGTGGCGATCACGCGGCTGAGATAGCCGGCGTTGAGGCCCAGCTCCGTGCGCAGGTCCAACGCCCGCGCTGCCCCGCGGCTCGACAGTTCGTACAGCACACGCATTTCCGTCAGGGAAAACGGGCTGCCCAGCAGGTGGTCCTGCAGCACGCCGATGCGGCGGGTATAGAAGCGGTTGAAACGACGCACCTGCTCGGCGCGGTCGAGGGCTTGGCTGTGCTGGGCGGGCATGGCGGGTGTTCTTTGATTGCCTGAGGCAACTAATATTGTGTGCCTCAGGCAAGCAAGTCAACAGTGTGAGGACGGGGCCGCTATGTGCCTGGCTTGCCCCGGTCCAACTGCCGATACCCAATGGCCTCGGCCAGGTGCGCGGTCTGGATGGTCTCGCTTTCGGCAAGATCGGCAATGGTGCGTGCCACGCGCAGGATGCGATGCATCGCCCGCGCCGACAGCTGCAGGCGCTCGATGGCTTGTTCCAGCAGATCCTGGTCGGCTTCGCTCAAGCGCGTGCACGCACGCAGGGCAGCAGGCGGCAGGTGCGCGTTGAGGCCACCGCGCGCCTGTTGCCGCGCATGTGCCGCTTCCACCCGCGAACGTACGCTGGCGCTGGGCTCGCCCAAGGGTGTGCTCTCGCGCAGTTCAACTGCATCCATGCGGCTCACGTTGATGTGCAGGTCAATGCGGTCCAGCAACGGGCCCGATACCCGCGCGCGGTAGCGGGTGATGCGCTCGTCGCTGCACAGGCAGCGGTTGCTGCGGTCGCCGGCCCAGCCAGCCGTGTACCTGTGACATGACATGGATTGAGTTAAGCAAAAGGCCGCAGAAACGTGAGAATTCAAGGAACGTCCATTGTCCATAGTGACATGACACCTAAGTTCGGCCTCATGACAACTGAGCTAGGTTGGGGGCAAGAAGCCACGGCCCAATGGTGGACCTGATATTTGGACGCGCGAGGATGATTTGAGGGCGATGCTAGCGCTTAGGCATGCGCAACATGGTCACCTGCGGGCGAACCACTCCAGGGGAAGTCTCTTCGATGTGCCTCTCCAAGTCCCGTACTCTGAGCATTAGCCTCAGAACCTCGCTGTCCGCGCTGGCAAGAAGCGCGGCGGCATGATCACGTTGACGCTTCATGTCCTGATAGCGCTGTTTCTCGTTGCGGCGCTCCTCGCTTCCCGGACGATGCGGCTTCTGTCCCATGCGCACCACGTCTGCCCTTGCGATATCAGCCAGGTCTCGAATTTCCGTTACCAATGCAGGGTAGCGACTGGCTCTCAATGCGGATGGATCGACCCCCGCTTCACGCGCAACGTTATTCTGAGTGATCCTTGCATTCCTTTCGACGTTAAGTGTGCTTCCATCGATGATTCTGGCTAGCGCCGCCCGAAACTTGCTCTCCGCAGATACTTTGGAAGAGGGCGTGACGCCCTCTCCAACTGGTTTTTTCTTTTTCATCTAGATGGAACCCAAATTGTTGAAACTACAGTTGTCCTGTCGATTTTGACTGGCAGAATGGAGATGATGTGGCGCGGAATCACGTGAACGAGTGTCTCACCTACCATCACCCGTGAGAGAGTGCTGGTATTTGAATTTCAGCAGCAAGTTAACGCGAGCAATCTTCCACTCGCTCAATAGCGGCTACTTGAGCTGTGAGGCTGGCATAGAGTGGGCTGTCAGGGTTGGCTTCTCTGGCAGTTCGGCGCAGGTCAGCCTTAAGTTCGCCCAAGGCGGGAATTTTCCTGCGGTCTAACAGTACGAACGCGCAGAAATCTGAGCGGCCAGCACATTCAACCAAGGCATCTACTCCGCCGAATTGGCAGGGTGAGGGATTGGTGCAGGCCCCGAGCAATGTGGTCCTATAAGGTATGTCCTGCTGGCGAGCGAGATTGACCAGCTGATTATGCTTCTTTTCGGAAACAAGGTTCAGAAGAGATGACTTGTGATTGTCGCCGAATGGGCTGGAGAAGTACGGCTCTTGTAAGGCTGTCATGTCCTTCGCTACACCATCATAAAGTGCCAGAAGGAATTCTTTCCTCGAACCCTCATCTAGAACCAAATCAAGATGATAGTATCCTTGTGTGTAGTATCTTGTCATAGCTTCAGCAGAGTGTTTGAGCTGAAGTTGGAGGGACTTATCGCTGACGAGCGACGAACTGTTCATGTTGACTGCTCCAGTCCGACGAAGCTGGTGCCATGCGAAATGCCATCTCTTGCCGATTGCGAACTTCTCAGGGTCCAATCCAGGGGTAACGGACAGAGCGATGCTAAGGTCTTCGGACGTGATCTGGAGCTCCCTGTCATCCAGTAGGTACTCGAAATCATCCAAGGCTTTCCCCAGAGCCTGTGCTCCGGGAAGCGAGTCGATAGGAAGGCCCACATCTCCGGAATTGGGTATCCAGGGTTCATACGCGCGAAGTCTGAGCGGTCTGGTGTCGAGGTCTTCCTCCGTAGCAGGAGACCGGGGGTCTTCGATTGCGCACGACATCCGTAGAAGGCTAACCCGCTCCATTGCGACAACCGCGTTCTTGCAAAAATCTGATCCGATCCAATAAGTATCCTCCTCGATCGTCTTGGTCGTCTGCCCCTTGATCAGAGTTAGGGGAAGCCCGAGGCTGTCGACTCTTTGTTCAATGCAGCCTGCGCGTAAACTCCTCCCCTCATTCACTCGCGCCAACGCGAAGCACGAGATGTACACCTCGCCGCAAAGCGTAACAAGGGACAGGTACTTAGACAGATCGCTGACCTTTAGAGCCACGTTCTCTGTCGGCATTCCCTTTATCCACTTTGATAGCAACTTGCGTACGCCAAACTGCTCAGCACAATGTTGGAATGGTCCGTGTATCACTACAGACGTGCGAGTGCCGCGATTCCCCGATGGAGTGGAGAACGGATTCCTGCCGGCTGAGAAAGAATCGACATAGAGATTCTTGCCTTCCATCAAGTTTGCCCGATAGGATTCAATCGAGAACTTGAAGAGAGCCTCCACTCGACTAGAGTTGTCTATAAAATCCTCTAGGCAGGACTTGCATCTCTGCATCAGGTGCACCCATATTCTCGGTGGGATGTATGGTGTCTGGATGCGTTCGTGCCTAGGAATGTTCCTTGCAAGTTCGTTGATCTGCTCAGGCAGTAGGATGAAGAACCCAGTCTCCCGGCGAAGTAGATATATTTGATGAAGGATAGTAATGCTCTCGCGGGCACGGGCACGCGAAAAGCAGTCTTTGACTCTCGAAACGATGGCCGGAAAACGCCAGAGATCCGCCGCAGAAATCCCTGTTTGCGTGCAGAGGACAAACAGCGGCCTCATGAGTTCAAACTTTCCAACCACCGAACTTGGCTTCTGGGCCCTGTTGGGACCGAAGAGCCACGTTAGTACCACATACTTGAAGATCTTGGCGTTGGCTTGATCCAACGGAACCGAGCGCCTTCTGCTGGAGACGCTCTCAAAGCTGAGCCGGGTAGGAGTGCGCGTCCAAGGAGTGAAGTTCCAATAAGGATCTCCGATCCGAGAAACAACGGACCCAAACTCATCAACGACCAGCGGGTAGTCATCTGGTGGCGGCCAAGATTCGATAGCACTGTTTGCTGCATCGTGCGATCGAGAGGCGAATTCAGACTTGATCTGAAAGAAGTTTCTAGAGTTCATCCGAGTTCCATTAGTCTTATGAATCCAGCCCATTTGGGATGAAAGTTACCTTCCCGGACTCGTTCCTCTGCCTCCTTCGCCCAACCTGCGGCCACTAGGCTGACGGCGCTAAGTTCTATCAGCTTCTTTGACGCCTGATCGGCGGCCTGCACAGCAGGTGGCCTGTCTTCACTTGGAGGGACGCTCGACGGGAAAGGAGCATTCCGATGGTTCGCTACTTCGAGTACTTTAAGTGCTCTGTAACTTGCGAGTGACCACATGTAGTCAAGGCTTTCGATGTCCTGATGGTTGACACAGAACAAGCAACCGGCAGGATTGACGCAGTCAGGGATGGGGGCATTCGCCGCCGACGTCTGCATCTGCCAAGGCTGAAACGGGACAGTACACTGGCCTGGACCAGCGGAATCCAATGCCTGCTCGATCATCCTATTGAATTCGGATATCTCGCCCATCGCCCTCGACAGATTTGGGCGCTGATAGGCAGCGTTCGTCGATTCAAGGTGCTGGATTGCCTCCACGGATACAGATCGGTTCCCGATCCTCTCTGCAAGCCAGTTTGCCTTCACTCTCCTCAGGATCATGGGTCCAAAGAAGGGGACGCCAATTCCCAGCAACTCTTCCTTCAGTTTTTGAAATCCTTGGGATTTCCATGTGGTTCGCTTTTGCAGACCGACAATAGGAAACAACAGTTCCTGCCGATCAGGGAAGCAAGCGTCAAGCCAATCCAGGTAGCGAGAGAAATGTGTTCGATAGGAGCGAAACGCGCGGAAGACAACTTCACCTCGGCGGCGTCCCTTGTATGCTCTGACATAGGCCACCATTTCCCCTTCCACATAGCTGCGAAGCTTTTCGCGCTTCAGTGCTTGGGCTTGGGCCAAGTTCATGGATGTCTGAGCTATAAAAATCAACATTTCTGCACGGATTCGCATGTTGAATACGGTGAGCCGCTTGAGAGGGTTCGGATCGAGCTCCCAAGCAAGCCGAGCTCGGTCTGACTCGGCTTTCTTGTAGCTGTTCGCAGGCATACTTTGCGCAGCCACATTCTCCGGCGGCAGAAGACCGCACCAGTGTGAGATGGATCCGCTGTCGCCAACACTTACAACAACCGGAAGGCGGCCAAGAGTCGACTCCGGCGTCAAGGAATCGCAGATCGCCACCAAGGATCTGCCAAAGATCTCGAGGGATCGCATGTCCTGCCTATCAGCGAGGAATGTTTGTCGTGGAGGGCGCTTTGAAAGACTGGTCGCGGCTAGTAAAGAGCGGTTAAAGCCAAGCGAGCGCACTAATACGGTGTCCAGCCTGCCGACCAAACTATGGGCGGTATTCAGGGATATCCTCATTTCACTCCCTTTGAGAGTTCTTTGATGGACGTGTTCGCACCAGTCCAAAAAACTGTCGGCGGCTGTTGATAGATCGACGCGGCGCTGCTCGTCATCGGCCCATTCATAGAATTTGAAAGCGGCCCGAAGCCTCGAGTAGGTGGTCGGACTTGCATCCCCGGAAGCAACGCCGCGTTTCATTGTCTCGTATAACTTCAAGAGCAGAGGTAGGCGGTGCGGTAAGAACTGACCAAGCAGTCCCTTGGACTTTGCTTGATCGAAAGTTCTGAAGCGGAACGCGACGCAGTCTAGTGACGCCCCGTTTCTGTACGCCAGGAAGCGGAGGTCGAAGAGTCGCTGTGAAGAGCTCTGACGGATCTCAGGGAACTCCATAGGATGCATTTTCATTGTCATGGAAGCATCCCAAAGAACTCGTGAGAAAACTGGTCGGAAGTCTCTTCGAGAATTGAAATAGACTGCACAAATTTGATGTATCTGATGGTGTCCTTCTCGCTCTTGTGCATGAGCGCACTTTTCACAAGCCAGATCGCGAAAGTTATGCCGCCATGCTTGAGGGCAGCTTTGGCCAACTCGGTTCCAAAGGTGGCGCGCGCGCGATGAAAGTTGAAACCGACGAGGCAGCTTTCTCCTATATCGGACGCCTTCTTGCGAAGTCGGCTAATCTGGGTATTCATAGCCATACTCTTGCTGGAGTTGTTGCCAAATGGGCGCCCTGACTTCGTGAGGAAGATCAGGTCGCGATCCTCAGCTTTGGCCAATGCCATACGCAGCAAGCGCCTTGGGGATCGGATGTAGCCCCTCAGGGCCTCAATCGCTGCGCCCGGGACGAGGATCTCGCCGCTTCTGCCGAACTTGGTGTCTACGGGCACTGCACCGGTTGGGCCCACGGCGATTGTGAACCACCCTCGAAACGAGGGATGGGGCGCTGCCCTTTCTACTGTCCTTTCTCTTAGTGACAGGACGGTTCCTACACGCATGCCCGTACCGAAGCCGGTGCGAAGCAGAAGGGCAATTTCGGGTGAACCATGTCTGGAGGCGAAGCTGACGATTCTCTGGCTGACTTCTACCGAGACTGGGAGGACGCCGCCTTCAAGTGTCAGGAGGTTTGCTCTTGAATTTGGGATGCTAAGTTCGCTCGATGTGACAAGAACACTGCGCCGCATTCCGTACTTTTGATCGAGCTGCACAAGTACCGACTTGTCCTTCCATAACGGCTGGTCGGCCACTATCAGGCCATTCCCCATCACCCATCGATAGAAGCGGAGTACCGCAGTCATCCGGGCAGAGACTGTGGAAGGCATGAGTTGTTCCGTGTCGCGCTGTCTAATCAGGTGACCCCGGTATATCGTCAGACAACGCTGATCCTCCCTCTCGGGAAAGTGAGTCCATGTCATCCCGTTTTCTTCAAGCCATGCGGCAAAGGCTCGCAAGTGACCTATTGCGCTGTGCGCCGTCTCTACTTTCTTGGAGCCACGCGTGATTTGCCATATGACCCACATGTTGGCTTCGCGCCACGGAGTGCTGTCACGCCAGAAGATCTGTGGAATGTACACGGTTTGGCCCTTGACACCTTCGCACCAGGTGATGGTCTCAAGCTTCGCATCCACGATAGGAGATGGGTGCGTGTAGGCAATTCTTTCTACAGTGGCCACGAGCTGCCCAATCCGTATCTGCTGTCATTCGTTAGAGTTCGCAAAGGCCCGATTTGACACGGATCTCGCCAGAGTGCTTACGAAAAAGGCTAAGACACGCACGGCAATATTTCGACACCGTAACCTCAGTCTTTTGAGTATTGGTTAGGTTGTTGACGCTTTCCGGGAAATGTGGCAGCCAGCGACGGAGATGATCACGTGCGCGGGTTGTTTCTGGTCGAAACGCATCTAGCGTGATGACAAGGTGTGATCCATCGGACGCGGCCTATGCCGCTACATTAACCGCATGATCTGAGCAGAAGGCGGTCGGTCATTACAAATGTGGCTTGGATCCCTTCTCAGAACTCGGGGGACCGTGAGCTGCTTCCGGCACTCAGCCAGGTGCTAGCTGCACCACTAGGCTCACGGTTGGACATTCAGTTCAAAAGCGGGCAGCGTTTGCTTCCCGCCCTCAGTGGCAATCGATTTCGGAGAGCGCAGATGAGCAGAACAAGTGCCTCCCACCCACTGCAGATTGCAACCTTGCCCGTCGGGATGAACGGCGGCGGGATCGGTGTCACCTTTGCACCGGGAAAGCATCAAGAAGTCGCAATGACGGGGTCTTGGGCTCGAGATTTGGACCTCGATCTAGCGTCGATAGTTAGGTGGGGAGCCCAGCACCTGATAACGTTGATTGAGCCATGGGAGTTCCAAGAGCTGCGAATCTGCTCGTTGGCAGAGCGTGCCCAAGCGCACGGGCTGAAGTGGCACGGCCTGCCGATTACGGATGGCGCGGCCCCAGACGCGCGACTACTTGAGCCATGGAAGTCCCTAGGACCTCAGCTCGCAGCCGAACTCTTGTCCGGAAGCAGGATCGTAGTGCACTGCAAGGGAGGCTTGGGTCGGGCGGGGACCGTGGCGTCGATGCTTCTCATTGAAACAGGCTGCGCTTCGGACGGCACCGATGCAATTTCTAAAGTGCGCGCAGTGCGACCTGCTGCGGTGGAGACTCCGGAGCAGGAGGAATTCATCCTGAACTGGCCTGATCGCCGAGCCCGACGTGACTGGTAGCCGCAACGCTGTCCGCTTCTGGCCGAAACGGAAACCGCCTGCCGTATTAGCCCAACCCTAGAACTTCAGCCTCACGCCACCGTTCACAACAAACCCTTCCAGCGGCGCCCATGCGTCCACGGTCCACTGGCCATCGTCGGCACGGCGAGGACGCAGCATCGGGTTGTAGCCGCTCTGGCGGACGTTGAGGATGTTTTCCAGGTTGAGGAACAGGCTGACTCTTCCCAGCACGATCTCTCCCAGTGCACCGACTTCCAGATACGGTCGGCTGCGTCGGCGCCAAGGATTGTCATCAAGCGCCTGGATGCCGGTGTAGTAGGCTTCCAGACCTATGCGGCCACGGTCATGCTGTTCCCACATGGCAACCAGGCCTGCGCTATGCCGGGGTGTGAGTGAGACCAGGCGGCGGCCGGTGCCCTCCTCATCAGGTTCGCGCGCATCGGTGTAGACATAACTACCGGTCACCGTGATGTCCTGCCAGCGATAGCGCAGCAGCAACTCACTACCCCGGGTGCGGGTGACGCCCGCCACATTGACCAGTTGCACACGTTCACCCGGCGCGTTCGCAGATTCCACAAGGCGTACCGCATGGTCGATATCGGATGCGAACACGCTGAGGTTCATCTCCCAGGGGCCATGCACATAGCCTGCATCGATGGACCCGGTTGTAGCGATTTCCGCGCGAAGGCCGGTGAGCGGCTCCAGGCGTGACAGGCCAGCGGCCTCGATCTGTTCGACGAAGGGTGTAGGCGCATAGAAGCCTCTGCCGATCGACGCGCGCAGGGTCCACTCGTCAGGGCGGAACAACAGTGACACGCGGGGGCTGAAGTGCCCGCCATAGACGCTGTGGTCATCCCAGCGAGCACTGCCGGAAAGCGTGAGGTCATCGCGCAGCGCCTGCTCGGCCTGCACGAACAGGGCGGGCAGGGTGTAGCGGTAATCAAACTGCGGGTATCGGGCGGAACGGAACAGGTCCTGCTGCGCGGCAATGCCCGCCAGCCAGCTGGTGGCGCCTATGCCGGACGCATAGCTGATTTCCGCGAATCCGGTCTGATGGGTGTCGTTGTCCTGGTCAGGGCCATACCCGTGGTCGTGATCGGTGGACATGGCCGATGCGCGCAGCTGCAGGCGGTCGCTCTCGCGCACCGGAACATCGATCACCGCGCCGGCATCAACGCGCTCCGTGCGCTGCGTGAGAGCGAAGGGCTGCCCGTCGGGCGCCCGTTGACCAGGCAGTGTTCCGCCAAGCCGACTCTCGCGCATTGCGCCTGCCGTCAGCAGTGCGCGCGCTCCGTTTTCCGATTCCCAGAACAACCGCGGCCGGACCGTGGCACGCTCGTAGCCGGGAATGTCAGCCCAGCCGTCTCCGTCCAGGTCCTGGCGGTCCTGGCGATGGTAGCCACCCACCACCGAGAGGCCCCAGTGCTCGGCCAGCGGCCCTGCTGCGTAGCCGGTTACGTCCTGCCCGCCACGGCTGGTGGCATTGAGCAGCATTTCGGCCTCGGCGGTTTCCTTGGGCCGGCGCGATATCAGGTTCACCACACCGCCCAACGCTGCCGGACCGTACAACGCCGACGCGCTGCCCTTGATGATCTCGACACTGCCAAGATCGGTCGGGGGAATCTGCAGCAGGCCGATGGACGATGACTGGCCGCCGTACAGCGGCAGACCATCGGCCAGCAGCTGGGTATACCGGCCGCGCAGGCCCTGGATGCGGATGTTGGATGCGCCCATGCCAGGCGAAGTGTTCTGCACCCGCACGCCCGCCGTCTCCGCCACAAGCATGGAGACGTTGCCCGGCGACATCAGCAGCTTCTCTTCGATCTCTTCCTGCGATACGACGTCTACCCGGATCGGTTCGTCGGAAACGCGGCGCCCTGACCGGGTTGACTGCACCGCCACCGCATCCAGCTCCACGGCCTCATCGTGGTGGTCGTCGTGCGCGGCGGGCGGTTCATGTGCATTGGCCGGGGCAACGGCGGACAGCAGGGTGGCGCTCAGCGCCAGGGCAAGCGGATGGGGCAGCAGGGTCATGGGTCGTCAGGGCGGCAAGGCCGCGCGGTGGCGAAGTAGCCGGGCGTTGTAAACCTTGATGCGGCTACAAGGTCAAGCGGCAGGCTGCGGCTGAAGGGCTTCCAGCACCCTGCAGTCGGCCACGCGGCCGCCCGGGCAATTGCCGATCATCCGCTCCAGCTCGCCCTGCAACGCCTGCAGGTCCTGGATCCGGCGCGTGATGTCTGCGATGTGCGCTCTCACCACATCGTCCACCGAACTGCACTCGTGCTCCCGCTGTTCACCAAAGGCAATCAACTCGCGGATCTGTTCGATGGAGAAGCCAAGCTCGCGGGCGCGGCGCACGAACGACAGGCGCCTCTGGTCCTGCGCGCCGTAGTAGCGGTAGTTGCCCTCCGAGCGCAGCGGCGGCTGCAGCAGGCCGATCTTTTCGTAATAGCGGATGGTTTCGGCCTTGGTGCCGGTCTGGCGGGCCAGCTGGCCGATGGTGAGGTGGCTGGGCATGGGCTTGACCTTGTAGGGGCTACAGGGTTGATAACGACTCTCCCACCCTTTTTCAAGCCCGGCCACAGCCTGGAGGGAGACATCCATGGACCACTGCTGCGGCCACAAGCGCCAGGAACTGGAAGCGCTGGCCCTTCACAGTGCGCAGCGGCGCGTACTGGTGGCGGTACTCATCATCAACCTGACGATGTTCTTCATCGAGTTCGGCGCGGGCATCGTGGCGCACTCCAGTGCCCTGCAGGCCGATGCCGTGGACATGCTGGGCGACGCGATCGTCTACGGCCTGAGCCTGTGGGCAGTGAACCGGGGGGCGCGCTGGGAGGCCGGTGCGGCCCTCGCCAAGGGGCTGCTGATCCTGGCCTTCTTTGTCTTCATCGTGGTGGAGGTGCTCAGCAAGCTGATCCACGGCGTGCCTCCTTCCAGCGGCTTGATGCTGGGGTTTGGAGCCATCGCGCTGGTGGCCAATCTGGTGTGCCTGGCATTGTTGTGGCGGTTCCGCGCGCTCAACATCAACATGAAAAGCACCTTCGAGTGTTCCCGCAATGATGTCGCCGCCAACATCGGTGTGTTGGTGGCTGCCGGTGGCGTAGCGCTGACCGGAAGCGGCTGGCCGGACATCGCAGCAGGCGCGGTGATCGCACTGCTGTTCCTGAAATCCGCGCTGGGCGTGATCGGCGAGGCGTGGCCCGCGTGGCGTGCAGCGGTGAAGTAGCAAGGCGTTGGGGCAAGTGCTGGTTAGGACTTTGCCGAGCGGATGTCGGCTTCTGGCCGGAAGCAGACATTGGTCTGTCACAGTCAGTAAGGTCAACAGCTGCCTGCGCGCGTCCGCAGATGCTGGAGGTCTTGGCGGAGAGGCAGGGATCGCCCACATCGTGCTATGCGATCCCACTTCGATCGAGAAGCATAGCCTTCAGGATGAATGAGGCTCATCGGTTCCCCTCTCCATCACACAGTCGTGCCAGCGCTAAGTGGTGCGCTTGGTCGAAGTCGATTGGCCAAGTGCATCTTTCGAAGACTGATCCGCTCTCTGCTCCTTAATCTTTTGGCTCAGCGGCTTAGTCAAACTTGCCTGAAGTGCCGCCTGCGCCTCCCACGCGTCTCTCTGTTCCTTGATCTTGGCCTCGATGGTATGGCGCCTGACCTCGGGTATCCTTGCCAGTCGTGCCCCCAGATCCGTGAGTTCTGTAGGATTGTGATCGCGCGATGCGAGATCGGCTTCGATCTCATTCGCTTCGCGCTCTTGGGCATCCAGGAAAGCGCGATGTAGCTGCGCTGCACGAGTCGGCTGGTAGCCCCCCTGCAACAACCACGCCTCGTCCGCCTCGGCAATAACCGTCTCTGCGAATTGCAGGTGCGGCCACGGCCTGATGAATCTAGAAATCAAATCGATGAACCCAATATCCTTATGAAGTGACTCCGCCAGCAGCTCGAAGTCAGTATCGGTAGGAAATTCCGTCGCGCGTTGGTCCTTCATCCTCTTGCTCCTTCACATGGGCACATGTTGATTGTCGCGTGGCACAACAGCGTGTAGCAGCCAAAATCCATGGCTCAGACATGCGTCCGGTAGTGTAGTCTTGCGTCGCTCCAATGGCCACGCATGGTTAACTCCACGGTGGGAAGCAGCCGAACCACAAAAGGCGTAGCTTGAGATCGCAGCTACCTTGGCGCCAATACGGGCAGCCTGTCCATTGCTACATCGCGATGGGTAGAAGCTCTCCCCACCCATGCCTGTCGCAGATCGGGCTAATCGAATTGCTCCAAGGAGACAATAACACCACCGCTAGGTGATCCCTGCTGCATATACCTTCCCATATCTAGGGCCAGCGATGTTGCAGCACCTTTTGTTCTTCTTGAGTGAGCCGCAGGGGCATGGTTCATTACGAGAATAGCGACGCGGCAACTCGGACTGAAGCCGCTTTTTGCGAGTCATCTGCGTCGGCATGTCCGCCAGGATTGCTTCGGATTCCATCAGCTCTTGGGCCTCGGCGATGTGCTCTGCTTCAAGAGGGCCGTCGTACCTTACATAGATCATGGTTTCAGAGCGGCCCCCTGTAGCATCCCGAGTCTGCGCGCCAAGGATGACGAACTCGGTGGCATCTTCAAAGTTGAGAGGCGCAACGGTTGCGTAAGCTCTCATCACGGAAAGGCGATACGAGCGGTACTCTTCATAGGTCGCCTGGTGCGTAATCCAAGGAACAAAGACGAAAAGATAAATCCGCCCGGGGTGGCATGACGAAGCCACTGCCCTTGAGCTCCGCGCTCCGGGAGGTACGCTCCGGTACTTCTCGGAGAACGCGGTTCCGAGCCGCGCGCGCGACGCAAGGTTCTCCGAGGCTGCAATGCGTAGCGTGACTTCATGCATGCCCAAAGGGGTGTCGTTGGCCTCGCCAGTATCGGCGGTCAGGACCGCTGTGCTGAAGGGGGCGATGAGATCATGCCACTCCCGCGCCAGCTGCCTCATGCGCGTACGCACGGTGTAGGCGGGTGAGCTTTCATAAGCCCGCCACTCCCCCTCCGGAATCCTGATCCAGTCGTGAGGACTAAGCTTCTGATGGGCAAAGGGTAGGCACCCGTATCCATTGGGAAGCGCTTCCTGGAGGTAGAAGGCCAGCAGGTCTTCCTCACCGTCGTACATCCGCAGCTGTCCGCTGCGGATAGCTGCTTCCTTCTCGGTGAGATAGTGAACAAAGTCACCGATCGTGCCTAGTTCTCTCAGCACCCGGTCGAGACACTCTTCGTCTAGGATATGGATATAGGGCTTTTTGACATCCAGGTCGCCCACCACGAAGGGCCGCTTTCCGTCCACTATGTCGGGCAAGCCGAAGGCATGAACGAGCGTGCCGCTACTTCCGGGACCGCCGATCTCACTGAAGTAGTCGCGAGCCGGCAGAGTGCTATTGGCTGCCACTGCGACTAGATGAATCCGCGTTCGACTTGATAAAGCGGGCAACGGGAATGGCAATTGGCAGCTGGCATCTAGGTAGATGTCTGGATTCGGTCCGCGGAGGTACTTGGCAGCGCCCCACAGCTGCGTGGCAGAAGCCAGGATGGATTCGCGATACCAACGGCTCCATGCGACCTGTATGTCTGGGTGTGACGGCCATGCAATGTCCTTGTCCGAGAACAGGATGATGTCATCCCCGAAGATCACTGTTAGGTCGGCCAGCTCCTTGTTGACGCCCTTCTTTGCTGGGCGCGTCAGCCCAGGATACGACCACAACCCAAAGAACTGGTCAGATGCGAGTCTGGCTAGATGACGTTCTCGGGCGGTTGTGCCTTCGTTCTGGATGATCGGCTTGAGCATTAGCAGCACCCTGATCTACTGGATTACGACGGCAACGTCGGTTCGTGGTTTCTGCAAGTCCCCCGGAGTATGCGCGTAGATGGGGCTGGCTGGGATTGGTATTGTGCACCCAATCTGGCCTGTCTCGCTTCCAGCTGACTGCCGTGTATGTGCGGACACCAGATCGCAGGATTCACGGACAGCGGCGGCGGGTAGCCTCACCAGCGTGGTATGCGGAAGGCCGCCCCACAGCATTACTTTATTACGCACCGCAGGCACCTGCATGCCGATGACAGATAACACGTCCAGTGAATCACAGCGGCCGTGCCGGGGCCCTCCTCCTACCCGGGAGCAACAACGGCAGGCCGAGCGTTTAGGCGCGGCAGTGGCGGCGGCTCCTACAAAGGTCACTGCGCTGGAGCCGCAGCGACCTCTCTCAATGGCGGTCCCAGGGCGCGCTTCCGAACCCGGCCAAGATAAGCTGATTGGGATAGATGGTCTTTAGGAGGAATTATCGAGGTCAGGGAGGGCGGCTTCCGATTCAAAGCGATCATCGAGCTGGAGTCCAATTTGGGCCTCGAAAGTCTTGAGCGTCATCTCTGGTTCCAGGCTTGCTACGCGGATTCACCGGCCCTAAGATCGAGCTGTATCTGGGGTAGCCACTATATTGTGCTTTGCGGGCAGGTCGTATAGCTGAGATCATTGGGGCCATCTATCACAATATTTTGGCTGCTCAACAACCATCACAGGAGGTCATGGCAATGGGTCCACTCCCACAAACCTTGGAAACACTCGCGCGCCTTGGTGCTCGTCTCGACTTGTCCGAGCATTCCTATCTGCCGCAGACGTTGGAGACACTTGTTAGGATTGCTGTAGGAAGCGGCGGGCATATCGTCATCAATGCCTCCAAATGCCTCCCAACCACACTGGAGACCCTCGCTCGCATTGGTGGGTCACATGTCACATTCCGCTTCTGAGCAACAGAAGATCTATCTAAGCCAAGCCCGCCTCAGGGGGCGACTTACTCCAGGCGTTAGGCGTTACAGACCATGAGCGAACCCGTCGTAATTGCACTGATCGGCATCGCAGGCGCCGTCATCGGCTCGGCAGGAACGGTGGTCGCAAACCTTGCATCACAGTGGTGGCAGGAACGGGCCGCTGCTGCGCGAGAAAAGCCAAGGAAGGATCTCCTCTCGGTGATGCCCAACAAGCCTGAGTATCAGTGGCGCAGCTTGGATACTTTCATGCATGTCATTGGCTCAGACGAGGTCACAGCAAAGCGATTGCTGCTTGAGGTTGGCGCGCGTGCATCCGAAGATGGGAAGCGTCAATGGGGCCTTGTCTCTCGCAATCCACGCCCGTGAGCATATGGCCTAACAATCTCATTCAAGCCGGAGCTGCCTCTTGGTTCGGATTACTTCAGGCGTAAACGCACATGACAGCTAGACAGCCCACGCCAGAGGAAGTTGCTACTCGTGTGATTGACCTGCACGGCGGAAGCAGAGCTTTCCTCGCGCACTCCGATGCACAAATCGAGCGACTGAATGCTAAGTGGAACCAAGATGCTGCCCTTATGGGGCGTATTCTGAGGGCTCACCTATTCGTTGAGCACTTCGTGACGGAGTACTTGCAAACAAAGAACTCCTCACTCGGAGATCTAAGTTCCGCCCGCCTCACCTTTGCGCAGAAGGTGGAGCTACTGGGTGGTGCCGACCCTGCAGTCGCTTACCTAGTGCCCGGCCTGCGTCGCCTGAACAAGATTCGCAATCGCCTTGCGCACACACTGAGTGCAAGCGTCACGAACGAAGACAGAGATGGCTTCCTTCAAATTGAGCTTTTCCGCGCACTACGCGATGCCTTGGCGTCCCCTACAGTTGCGAGCATCGAGCCCGTTGATGTCCTAGAGTCCTTTGCTCAACATGCGGGAATGGCGCTTAACGCTGCTACGGATCCCGGAGCTGGTTTTTGGGTTCAAGCAGTTACGGGCCAGTCTACGGATGGCGCTTAGTAATTCGCCCAAGCCGACGCCGCTTCACGGCGTGACTTAACTCAAAGGTTGAATGTCCTCCGCTGGCCACTGGCCGTCTCCATCTCAGACAAGATTCCAGAGCGGGATGTGCAACCAAACTCCGCCCGGGTCGATCCACACCGCTATAGTGGTAGGCCTTCTCTACCCGTGAATAGTCGGGATCGTCGCCCCCTCGGACCAGTGCCTATCGATGCAACGAACACCTTGTTAAAATCACCAGTGCTTACTTTTGACTGGTTGACACGCGGCGCTATAGGGCTCAAAGGATGCGGTCTGCGGCATCTGGTTGCGGCATATGGAATAAGGGCCTCAAAACATAGGCGTTAATAAAATATGAAGCTGAAGTGCGTTGGCAGGGACCGAATTGAGCGAGAGTTCGACCTCCACATTCAGGCATCTGCTGGAGATTATCCTCGGTTTGTTTTAACGCATCCATCTATATTGGATGGATTTTTCGAGCTTATTCTGAAGCCCTTGAGTGATCGGACTCATATGGTGATGGCGATGAACGCTCATGTTACATATGGAGGGTATGGAATTCCTGACGCCATCATTCCATTTGCAGCAAACTACTTGTCAACAGAGCTTCGCTCCAGTCCAACCATTTCTGCGTGCGGAAACTTTTGGCGTACACGCGAGGCCACAAATGCGTGGGAACGACTTGTCACCGCAGGAAAGGCTGAATACATTAAAGGGGAAGACGTCTATCGTGTCGTCTAACAACCAATTGTGGGCGATGTCGCCTCGCGGCGCGGATTGGCGTAGTCGTGAATTGAAGATTGATTGATATTTAGATGCATCACAGGGCTAGGCCATGATCGCTGAGTTCACTGTCCAGAGGCGAATTGATCTTCAGACAAAGGATATTCCTAATACGCATGGATTGATCCGCACGCTATCCGAGGATTCGATCAATCAGATCGGAAGTAGCGCTTCAGGAAGCGGCTACGGAATCTACATCTTCGCTTTGAGTAATGGTGGTGGCAACCCTGTTCCTTGGTATGTTGGGATGGCGGTTAAGCAAGAACTTCGTGCGGAGTCAATAACTCGAGATAAGCTGAGGAAGTACTCGGCAGCGATGTTTGGTCGGCAAGGGAAGCCGTCTATTACCTTTGTTTCAGCGGATAGCAAAAAAGCCATTTCAAAAATAGATAGTCTGGAGACATTATTGATTTGGATTGCGCGATCCAAAAACTCCAGTCTAATTAACGAAAGAAAAGTCAGTGGTAGACCTAAGTCGATAATATCTATTATTAATCAGATTTCGATAAGGGGGGTGATTAATCGCGGCCAGGGGCAGCCGTCGAATAATGCACAGTCCTTTGCAGGGTTGATGGGGCTGAAGTGAAAACTGTGGCCCACATATCGCCGGATGGCTCACTGGCAATGGACAGCTGTGCCGCCATTCAGCTGAGGGGTTGAACGTCCGCTTCTGGCCGGAAGCGGACACTGCGCCAGCGGTCGATTTCCTGCCACCAGAAAGATGACGTTGCGGATGAATTCTCACGGGTCTAGATCCGCATATTTAGTCCCATCGGATACAACGTGGAAGTCTTGATCAGTTGCCTTTCGA
>Ga0213821_1000741_pt1 | contig 18235 bp, 11 predicted proteins | sample MC6MC0909MG_FD_179894 | JGI IMG/M metagenome (GOLD analysis project Ga0213821, IMG submission 179894) | Enriched soil aggregate microbial communities from Iowa State University, Ames, United States - MC6-MC0909-MG | ecosystem: Environmental > Terrestrial > Soil > Unclassified | place: USA: Iowa...
GGGTGTGAATATTCCTGGTAGTGTTAATTTCTGTATGTCCTAAACGCTGCTGAGGCTCTTTTACTCCTACACCAGCTTCAACCAAAAATAGAATTCCTCAAGAAAGGGGCAATCTGCTCTTTTTTTGTCTCGTATCGCTGGGTGATATAGCTTGCAAATAAATCTAAAAACCTTCATATTTAATAGAAAAGGAGGCCGATATGCGAAGCGATATACAAACGAATGAACGAGCTTTTTCTTCTAAGGAAGTGGCAGAAGAAGTGGGGATTGCAACACCCACTGTTCGAAAGTATGGCCAAATCTTGGAGCGGAATGGGTATGAGTTTTTAAAAGATGGCGATCGGCGTATTTTTGTTCAATCAGACATCGGAGCGCTAATAGCGTTACGTGATACGGACAAGCCGCTAGACGATACAGCTAAAGACCTTGTGAATCAACAAAAGGAAAGATTAGAAGAATCCAATAAAAAAGAGATTGCAATACCCGATACATATGAAAATTTACCACAAGACCCCAATCAATTAAAAGAGATTTTAATGTTTTTAGTCAATGAACTCGCAGCCACGCGTGAAATGAATGTCCAACTGAAAAATGATATATCTGAGCTTAAAATAACGGTTTCCCGGCTCAAGCAAGATCATCATGTGATAAGTTCTAGTATTGGAAATTCAACGCAAAAAACACATGCTAAAATTGAAAAATTAACAGAACAACAAAATACAAATTACGAAACATTGCTGCAACTAGAAAAACAAAAAAGTGAACTCTTACAAAAGGAAATACAAAATATGCGGGACGAACAGAAAAAAGAATGGAGTTTACAAAATGATTTTAATAAACGATTAGAAGAAGCGATACAAAAGCCTAAAGAAAAATGGGGAGGGCTTTTCTCCATATTCCGAAAATAAGGTGGTTGAGGAGGTTGAGAACCTCAATCAAAAACTAGAGTCATCCTTAACAGAGTTCCACAAGAAAGGGGATTCGGATAAGCGATATGAAATATATATCGGAATGACCGAACATTCTCTTCCAAAGAAGTAGGAAGCAAACCACTGTTCGATAGGATAGCCAAATCTTAGAGTGAAATGGATATGAGTTTTAAAAAGATGGGAATCTCCGTATCTTTGTTGAATCTGATCTGGAAGCCCTAAAGCGATACGGACAAGCTCCTGGACGGTACAGCTAAATACTTTGTGTATCAACTATAGATTAGAATGAACCAATGAACTGGCAGCCAGCGTGAAGTGGTTGTCCAACTGATAAACGATATGTTATAGATTAAAACAAAGGTTTCCCTCTCCAGAGGTTCATCATGGCCTAAATAGAGTTCCTCAAGAATGGGTCGATCGTCTCGCTTTTTGATTCGTATCGGTGAGCGATATAACTTATAAAATAAATCCCCAGAACCTTATCCTTGGGAAGGGGATTCCGATAAGCGATATGATATACATCGGAATGAACGAGCATTCTCTTACAAGGAAGTGGGAAAAGAAGGGACTCAACACTCGCTGTCCGAGAGTACGACAAAACTTAGGGAGAAATGGATATGAGTTTTAAAAGATGATGATTGGCTTATCATTGTTCAATCAGATATCGAAGCGCTTATAGCGTTACGCGATACGGACAAGCCACTAGACGATTCACTAAAAACCTTGTGTATCTATAAAAAGAAAGGTTAGAAGTACCAATGAAACAGAGATTGCGATATCCGATACACATGAAAATATACCCCTTGACCCTATTCCCTATCTTTACGATATTTAAGTAGTAAATGAGAGTTAATGACTATTTAGGGCTTGATGAACGGATTACTTAACTGATAATATCCTCCAAGCACACGTATGGTGTATTGAAAAATTGCCAAAAAAGAATCCTGAGCTTGCGCTCCAAGTTCAATATTAGGAATTGGATGGCAACCACGGTTTCGCTGGCCTCCTGAAGGCGTGCACGAATAAGGCCCAGCCCATACCTGCGCTTGCCTTCACCGAATTTTCCTTCAACAGTATTCCGTTCAGAGGCATCCTGTTTCGCCAGTCGCTCTTGAACCTTATCCTTCTCCTTTGACGGCCTGCCTAGTTTTGGTCCACTTAGCCGAATCCCGAGCGATTTACAATATGCCAGGTTGTCCCAATTCTGGTAGATTTTGTCCGTGAGGATGGCTTCCGGGTAAATTCCGAACCGGCTGTGATAGTTTTCAACGGATTCCTGCAGGGTTATGCCTTCGTTGTAACTATCCCAGTCTAGCTTTTCCACCAGAGCGTATCAGTTGACGACACTGATGGCGACTTTCGAGCCAAACTCCACGTTCGCCTTTGCCTTGCCCCGGACTATAGGGCGTACATTGGGCTAAGAAATACTTACAATCCTATGGTCTGTGCGATGGGAATTCGCCCGGTACATCTCTTCCTGCTGGCGGTAGAGTTCATTGATGACGAGGAGTTGCCGGTATTCCTGCCTGCTGAGGAGGGACAGGGCCCCGTTTGCAGAGAGTTCTCTTCTTGGATGAGTTCTACAGCTAATGCGCGATTTGACGGGCTTATCATTCTTCCTCGTCGTCCCCCTAAATCGCTTGGGCCTTTTTTCAAAAGTAACAACGCTGCAGCTTCGGCTAGTGCCTTTTCTTTCTTTTGTAGCTCTTTTTCTAGTTGTTTGGCACGCTTCTGTTCTTCTTTCAATGCGCCATTCAACTGCTTGGCTTGATCGAATGCCTGGCCATTTGCCTGAAGGCATACACTTTTCCATGCTTCAAGCTGTTCACGATACAGACCTTTCTTACGACAATATTCGGAAAGGTCCAACTCATTCATCGCGAATGTCTCCATCACGATTAAAAACTTATCTTGGCTGCTCCATTTATCGCTTATTTGGCCATTGCCTGGCGTTGCCACACCAGCTGCGCGTGCTTTCTTACGCCACTTGTACAATGTCACTTCTGTGATGCCTTCTTCTTTAGCCATTTGCATCACTGATTCATTATTTGGTGGCATCATGCGTTTAACAATGGCTTCTTTTTGTTCCTACGAATATCGTATTCTATTTCTCCCTGACATATCGATCGACCTCCGTGTTATTTACTTAACTATAACACTAAAGTATCCTACGACATCTATCCTAACAGAGGGGCGTTTCACCTCCCGTATTTTCAAATAATGTTTAGTCCATCCAATGCTTCATCTTCTGCAGTTTCGAACGATATCGATACACACTTGCCTCAGAAACCATCAATTTATCAGCAATTTGGCTGATCGAACCTTTGAGCTTGAAGATACCTGTACTTTCAAGCTTTTCAATTAACTCCATCTTTTCCTCTTGTGTCAGGCGCTCGGTTGGAATTTGTTTTTCTTCATAAAACTCCTTGAAAACAGAATCCACGATGTCTTTTTGATTTTCAAAGAAGTTTTCCGTTTCGACAGGGACGGTATCAAGTGAAGGTTGAACGGTGCTGAAGTCTGTATGGGCTTCTGTTGGTAATTTTAAACCTCCGCCAAAACCTAAACGAAGAATTTCCTGGCTTAAGTCAATGAGCTTGGAATTATCGATATTAAGACAAAGCATTCCCAATAACTTTCCTTTATCTTTTATAAAAAAGGTGGAAGAATTTAATATCTTATTATTCATCGTTTTACCCGTATAATTACAAATATAATCTTTTTCTTTCCAAACTTCGCTTTTGATAAACTTAAGAGCAAGATCCGTTAAGGGAGACCCTACTTTCCTTCCGCTGATATGACAGTTTGCAATTGCGATAATACAATGTTTTTCATCACTTACATCCTGCAGAGCGATTTCACAGTTTTCACCCATCACCAAGCCTAAAAATCCAACTAATTCTTTGTAATAATCCATAATTTTGCTCATATATGTCACGTCCCTTCTTCTAAGCCTGAGTGCTAAATATCAAATATTTTTCATGATAAAAAAGGTAGAAGTTTTATATTTTATGGTATCAACAATATAATACTATATAAAAATTAATTATTGTAATAAAAATGATACTTTTTAACAAAAATTTCGTACATCAATAATAAATTATTATGATGACGAAAAATTATTATTGACTTATCGAAAAAAAGAAATAAAATAAAATTATAAAAACATAGGCGGTGTAGACATGAAGGAAATACTCAATACAACAAACGCACCAAGTGCTATTGGACCCTATTCTCAATGTGTAGTAAACAAGGGGATTGCGTTTGTTTCAGGACAATTACCAGTGAACCCCGAAGACAATACGATCCCAGAAGGTGTAACTGAACAAGCTAAACAGTCACTAAGCAATGTTAAAGCCATACTAGAAAGTGGCGGCTATAGTTTAGATGACGTTGTGAAGACAACTGTTTATTTAAAAGATATGAATGAGTTTGGTGCTATGAACGAAGTATATGGAAATTTTTTCTCAGAACCATATCCTGCTAGAGTAGCTGTAGAAGTTGCTAGATTACCAAGGGATGTAAGAGTAGAAATTGAGGCCATTGCGATAAAATAATTCACTGTGAATCTTGTAATCTATTGTTTCGAAATAAAACAAAAGGTTGTACTATGCATAAAATGTAAGCGTTTATATGTTGATAATTGTCACTATCTCTGTCATTAAAAAAGGAGTAACCTTCCACTTACGGTAGGCACATTAATGGAAAAGTATTTGCTATATTTGGCAAGGTAGGTATGACTTGCTTATTATTTTTATCCGTAAAGCTCGTGATGGCATGGTTGACCGAAATATCAAGGATGATTTCTAGTATAAAGGTGAAATCAACTAAAATAGCTTATTTAGGCTCACAGTAATGTATAAAAATTCTGATCCAATTAGGGTCAATAAGTCTGATAAAAATGAATTCCCAGCAATAAACGAGTTATGTTTATCCAAAGATAAATCAGCGCGCTCAAAGTCACACTTATTTGCGCTTGGAAAGGCAATCTACACATATAAAAATGCGGTAACTCCACAATTGGAGCAGCCCACTCACCTCTGCGTGATTTGTAGTTAATTATTATCCCTACGGCTCTAGATTAGCCCAAATATCGCTTTAGACATACGTATTTCATAACGTTTTGTGCCTTGAGCGAAGCGAAAGGAATGGATATAAAAATGCATACAGGTGCAATGATGATGCTGGTATTATTTTTATCAATAGTATTACTTATATTTTGTATACTTAAACTTAAAATACATCCGTTTATTTCCCTAGTTTTGGCGGGTATTTTTGTTGGATTTGCTACAGGTATGCCCCTACCCAAAATTCTTACTTCCATTGAAAATGGAGTGGGTGGAACGCTGGGGTCACTTGCTATTATAATCGGTTTTGGAACGATCTTAGGTAAGATGTTGGAGGTATCTGGTGGTGCTGAGCGAGTAGCGCGAACAATGCTGGAAACTATGGGAGAACGACGTGCGCCTTGGGTTATGACACTTGTAGGCTTAATTGCCGGAATTCCAGTATTCTTTGAAGTAGGTTTTGTTTTACTTTTTCCATTGATTTTCATTGTTGCTAGACAAGCTAAGATGTCGCCACTAAGGGTTGGAATTCCTTTGGCTATATCTCTGATGGTCGTACACTCCATGGTACCTCCACATCCGGCGGCATTTGCTATTACCACAATGATGAAAGCTGATGTTGGGAAAGTTATTTTATATGCACTTCTTATAGGATTACCTACTGCAATTATTGCTGGTCCACTCTGGGCTAAGTTCATCAGTCGTAAGTGTAGTACTGGAGTATTTAATGAATCAGAAGTAAAAGCCCCAACGCCAGATGAGAAGCTTCCTGGATTTGGAATTACCTTATTTACTATCTTATTACCTTTACTCATAATGGTATCAAAAACAATAAGTGTAATATATCTTACAAAAGATTCTATGTCTTACAATCTTGTTACATTTTTAGGCAATCCAATTACCGCTTTACTTATTTCAGTATTTGTAGCTTATTATACACTTGGACTTTCTCGTGGTCTAAAGATGAAAGATCTATTATCTCTTACTGAGGAAGGATTTAAGGCAATTGCAGGCATTTTGTTGATAATTGGTGGTGGCGGTGCTTTTAATGCCATTTTAATTGATAGTGGGTTAGGTAAAGAGTTAACTAATATTATGACATCATTGCATATGAACCCAATTATTCTGGCTTGGCTCGTAGCCTCGATTTTACATCTTGCTATTGGATCCGTTACGGTAGCCATGATTAGTGCTGCGGGTATAGTAGCTCCATTGATGGCCGCTTATCCACATTTGAGTCCAGAAATTGTCGTTCTAGCTATTGGTGCTGGAGCTATTGGATGGTGTCATGTTAACGATTCTGCTTTCTGGCTTGTAAAAGAATTTCTTGGATTATCATTACCAGATGCGTTCAAGAGCTTTACTGCTGCAACCCTTATTGCATCGGTTGTAGCACTTCTAGGGGTATTACTTTTAGCACAAGTAGTTGCAATATAAAAAATCAAGATATCATAATTGTATATTTTAATAAATATACGGAAAGATTTTAGATAAATTATAGAAGGGAGTTAGGTTTGTATGGAAAATAAGATAATTCAAGGAAAAACAATAAAGGAATGGGAAGAGAAGTATCCTCTAATGAGCAAGATTATTTCAACTGACGAAGTGTTTTGGACAAATTCTAAATATGAAAAATTTGAAGGTGCTATAAAAAAGGTTTCTTTATCGGATAAGGATGTAGAAGATGCAGAGGAAAGATTAAATAGATTTGCCCCATATATAGCTAAAGTTTTTCCAGAAACACAAAAAACAAATGGAATTATTGAATCACCTATTGTTCCAATTCCTAATATGCAAAGTAATATAGCAGAGACATATAATCAAGAAATCCTAGGTCAATTATTGCTGAAATGTGATAGTCATCTTGCTATTTCGGGGTCAATTAAAGCAAGAGGCGGTATTTATGAGGTTTTAAAACATGCAGAAGATTTAGCTATTGAGAATAACATGCTAACAATAAAAGATGATTATTCAATTATGGATAGTGATAAATTTAGAGAGTTCTTCTCTAAGTATTCTATTGCAGTAGGATCAACTGGAAACCTAGGACTTAGTATTGGAATAATGAGTGCACAATTAGGGTTTAAGGTTTATGTTCATATGTCAGCTGACGCAAAACAATGGAAGAAAGACCTCCTTAGAAGCAAGGGTGTTACAGTAATTGAGTATGAATCAGATTATAGTAAGGCAGTAGAGGAAGGTAGAAAACAAGCAGAAGCTGATCCAAACATGTACTTTATTGATGATGAAAATTCGACTAACTTATTTTTGGGATACGCTGTTGCAGCTTATAGATTAAAAAAGCAATTAGAAGAAATTAATGTAGTTGTAGATGAGAATCACCCATTATTTGTTTATCTTCCATGTGGAGTTGGTGGCGGGCCTGGTGGAGTAGCATTTGGGTTAAAGTTAGTTTTCAAGGATCATGTACATTGCTTCTTTGCCGAACCAACACATTCTCCATGTATGGTTTTAGGATTAATGACCGGTATGCATGATAAAGTATCGGTACAAGATTTTGGCATTGATAACCTTACTGATGCAGATGGGCTCGCTGTTGGTAGAGCTTCAGGTTTCGTAGGGAAAACATTAGAAAACCTAATAAGTGGATCATTTACTGTAAATGATGAGCAGTTATATATACTTTTAAGCATGTTATCCGACTCAGAAAATATTAAATTAGAACCTTCTGCATTAGCTGGAATACATGGTCCAATTCAATTATTCAGAGATGAAGCTGGACAAAAGTATATAGAGAATAACAACTTAAAAAATAAAATGAAAAATGTTTCACATATCGCTTGGGCGACAGGAGGTAGTATGGTTCCAAAAGATGTAATGGAAACCTATTATAAAAAGGGAAAAGAGGCATCTGCTACCCTGATATAATTAAAAGTTCATTTGTATGAAAGAGGCTATCTCAAAATAGTTAGAGAAAGCTTCTATCTTTTTATAATAAATATTGGACTGTTCTGGCTAAGTTAGACACATTAAAGGGTTTATTATCTCGCATATTCTTAAAATTCCACTCGCTCGATTAATCTTTCTGTAACTTCTGATGTAAGCTCTTTAAAGCTCGGATTTTGGGTACACAGCGTTAAAGATATTACACACTCTCACCTTACGGGCGGCATGATGATGTAATAACGCCCTCAAACCCTTGAAATGAGTGGGTTTTTGAGTAAGATGAGAGTGGAATGCTAACATTTTGCTAACATTGAGGATATTAACGGAGGCTTCTCATAAGTTCGCTGAACTTTTGGGAAGCTTCTTTTTTCATTTCTTAGTAAGAATCCCCTAGCGTTCAATCACTTGATTTTGAGCCTCTTTATGCTCTTTCAAAGTGTTTATCACCTTTTCATCCACAATAATCTTTCTTCGTGATTTTCTTGTCATTGGTGGAAGCAGTTGATACTGAAACGTATTATTTTTCTCATTGTAATAAGTTTTTGTGATGCGTACCGGAAGGTACGCTTATTTTTTTATAATTCGGGCTTACGGTTCTAAGACCCGGGACCTAGATAAGGTTCATGCCAGGGGCTGTTACAGAAAAGTATGAAAACTTGTAAATTATAGAAGTGGAACTGCGTTAAAACAGACTGTAGATGTAGAGTACGGTTTAGGAAGAAAAGTAGGTTTAATTAATATGTGATTGGGAAGAGGTGAATATTGAATCCTTTACAAAATTGTATTGAAAAAAGATAAATAGTCATTTAGGATTATATTTTTACATTATTTTTGAAAAAAAACAATATTTTGTTAAAGTAATACATAAATTTCAGGCAGAAGTCTAGTACAATAAAAAAGCGCGATGAATCAAAGATGAAAATAAAGGAGGTAATATTAAATGTCTTTACTTACAAAGTGGGCCTTTAAAAATAAAGCGGCTGTAATAGTTGTTGTTATTTTATCGTTAGTCTTGGGAGTTGTGAGTTACTTTACACTTCCAATGGAATTCTTGCCGGAAGCGGATAATCCACAAGTTACGGTGGTGACACTTGGGCAGGGATATGATTCGAAAACAATGGTCGATGAAGTCACTACACCAATTGAGAATGCCGTAGCAGCTGTTAAAGGAAAAACCAATATATTTTCAACGACAGGTGATGGGTACTCACAGATCAACATTTCCTTCGACTCCAAAACAAAAATGAAGGAAGCAAAGGCCGAGGTTGAAGAAAATATCAATCAAATCAGCATGCCTGAAGGGGTGCAAAAGCCTAAAGTTGTTCAACTTAATACAAACCAAATTCCTATTGCTCAAGTTTCTTTAACATTTAGCAATGGATTAACAAAAGAAAATATGGAAAAGGCTGAAAAACAAATTGAGCCTAAATTTAAATCTTTAGATGGAATTGGCAGTGTTACTTTATATGGGAAAACAGACCCAAGAGTCGTAATCCAATTGGATAATGCGAAAATGGAGGCTGCCCATATCCCACTTCAATCAGTGATGGGGATTCTCCAAGGACAGAATTTGGCTGTATCTATTGGCGAAAAGCCGATTGATGGAAAAATGTCCAACTTGAAGGTTATTGGAAATATCAATAGTTTAGAAGCAATCAAAAATCTACCCATTCCTTTATCTGTACCTAATGCACCAAAAGTAAAATTAGGCGATATTGCAACAGTGAAACAGGAATCGAATCAGGAAAGCATTACGCATATTAATGGGAAAGAAGCGCTAGTTCTTGTTATAACAAAGTCTAATAATGCAAGTGCTGTGACCGTTGGGAAAGAGATTACAAAAGAAGCCGAAAAAATCTCTAAAGAGGTATCAGGTGCAAAGGCAGATGTTGTTTTTGCTACATCTGACATGGTTCAACAGTCAGTCAATAGCATGATGAGAGAAGTTTTAATGGGGGCACTTTTTGCAACTATCGTCATTGTTTTATTCTTAAGAAATATCCGCTCAACCTTCATTACGATTATCTCGATTCCACTTTCATTAGGAATTACCCTATTTTTATTATGGAAATCAGGAATCACCCTAAACATTTTGACCCTAGGCGGGGTTGCTGTAGCAGTTGGCCGTTTAGTAGATGATAGTATCGTAGTGATTGAGAACATTTTTAGAAAAACACAAGAAAAAGAGTTTAATAAAGCTACTGTTCTAGAGGCGGTAAAAGAAGTGGCGACAGCTATTACTTCTTCAACGCTCACAACGGTCGCGGTTTTCTTGCCTATGGGATTAATTCAAGGTTCTCTTAGAAGCTTTATTTATCCATTTGCATTAACCATCACCTATTCATTGCTTGCTTCACTTGTAGTAGCATTAACGGTTGTCCCATTAATGAGTTTAGGAATGCTGAAAAAAGCAAAGCTGCCTGCACATAAGCAGCCAGTGCGGTATATAAAAGTATTAAGATGGTCCCTTAACCATAAATTCGTTCCAATCTTGCTAGCTGTTATCTTCTTTGCAGGATCCATTGGCCTTTATTTTGCCATGCCAAAGGGGGCCATTGATGCTAAAAATGCAGAAAATGTAGCGATTCAATTAACATTCCCAAGTCAAACCCCAATAGATATAGTCAAAAACAGGGCAATAGATTTTGAAAAGAAAGTCCAAGACCTTGATGGATATAAATATCTCATCACTCAAGCTGGAACAAATTCAGATGCAGCAGCATGGGGTGAGGTAAGCAACCCGACTGAAGCAACCTATACAGTAATCATGAAAGATGGCGCAGATGCGGACAAATTTATCAAAAGCGTTAAAAAACTCAAAAATGAGTTTTCAGAGGCGGACATTTCTGTTTCAGCAGGTTCTATGATGGGATCTTCTTCAAGCTCTGTAATTACCCTAGACCTTGTTGGTAAAAAGACTCCAAATCTTATTGCTGCATCAAATAAGGTAATGGATAGCATCAAGGGAATTGAAGGGGTAAACAAGGTTACAAGCAACCAAGAAGAAACAAAACCTGTGTATACGATAAAAGTTGATTCAAATGTGACCAATACACAGCAGATAGCGATGCAACTTCATGCTCTAATGAACCAAACACCAATTGGAACAGCGAAAATAAACGAAAAAGACACTACAGTGTACCTGAATGCAGGCTTTAATCCGACATCAAAGGCGGATTTAGAAAACAGTAAAATCATGACTGAAACAGGTGTTGTTTCACTTAGCAATATTGCATCTATTGATAAAAGTGAACAATCAAGTACGATTCTTCATAAAGATGGCGATCAATACTTGCGTATAAGTGCTCTTGTAGATCCTGAAAGACTTTCAGTCGTATCGGACAAAATTAATAAAGCTACACAAGACCTTAAGCTGCCTGAGGGAGTTAAGCTTGCCACAGGCGGGGCAACAGACCAACAATCAAGCGACTTTGCTGACTTAGGATTAACCATGCTGGCATCCATTGGTCTCGTATATTTAATAATGGTTATTACCTTCAAAAACTTACGGACACCAATTGCAATCTTAATGACTTTACCGCTTGCTGCCATTGGAGCGATTTTAGGATTGTTAATTACAGGCGTATCCATTGACCCTACAGCATTGTTTGGAGCTTTAATGCTCATCGGAATTGTTGTTACGAACGCTATTGTCCTAATTGACAGGGTTAAACAAAATGAGGAACATATGATCATAAGAGAAGCGATTATTGAGGGTGCAGCAACCCGGATAAGACCAATCTTAATGACAGCAGTAGCTACAATTTGTGCGATGGTGCCAATTCTATTTGGTGATCCAGAAACAGGATCCCTTGTGTCAAAAGGTTTAGCAGTCGTAGTAATTGGCGGTCTAGCAGTGGCAACCCTACTGACATTAGTAATCGTACCAGTGTTCTACGAGCTGCTTTATTTCAGAAAATCTAAAAAGCAAAGATTAAGTAGGGATAAATAACAAAATATGAAGGGACTATTGGTTTTTCCCAATAGTCCCTTTTTCTGATAAACTTATGCTATTTCACGCAGTTTAATAAAAAGAATACAATCGCCAACAAATCTCAAAGAAATTTATTATTATGATACGCCTTTAGGTGCTGAGCTATCGAAACTACATATCGAATTGGATAAAAGAGTATGGAATTACTTAAAAGCAATGACCTAGAATCTCTTGAGCTTGTGGCTGATCTTATAGAGAAACTTGCTCAGTTGAGGTAAACACTAAATAATTCAGTCAATTAGATCATTGAAATATTGCGGCTTAACTATATGTTTTCAATAATTAATCCCTTGTAACGATATGCTAACATTTTGCTAACGCAATCCCATAAAAAAGGTTAAATACCGTTAAAGATGTTACAACGCTGTTTTTCAAAAACGTTGATATTCCGTACTTTTTACACTTATCTTTAAAGATATTACACACTCTCACCATACGGGCGGCATGATGTAATTAGAGTAAATCTCTGTTATATCAAAGTTTGCACCGGTAAAAAGTTACTATTTGTCCTCGTTCTTTAAAGATGACAAAGAAAGAAAAGATATTATTGGAGAAGGTCTTCCATCAGTTTGCAAAAACTGTTGGGAGGCCTTTTTCTATATTGGCGGTCATTTGGGCTTAGATTAAGATCATTTGTTAAAGCAGGTTCAGACAACTTACCCAAACACTTTTTTTAATTACAAAAAGCCTTCTGCCGGTTACAAATACTATAATAAACTTGGACAAATTTCACTACTAAAGTGAAAGTGTGTTTGGGGGACATCTTTGATTATCACACTTACTATGTTCTTAATAGGAATTTTATTAGGGTTTATTGGGGCCGGAGGATCCGGTTTTATAATTGCTCTTTTAACCGTTGTTTTTGGGGTGCCTATCCACACAGCGTTAGGCACTTCTCTTGCTGCTATGGTCTTTACCACTTTGTCTGGAGCTTACAGCCATTACCGACAGGGAAATATTGATGTGAAAACAGGAATAACTGTGGGCGCCTTCGGGGCGATTATGTCCTATCTTGGTTCCGAGATTGCCGTATGGATTCCGGTCAATTCACTCCTTTGGCTCACGGTGGGAATGCTGTTCCTATCCGCTGTTATGCTACTGATAGGCCTTTTTATAGTGAATAGGCTTAAAGATACAAATAAAAGGGAAACTAAATTAACTAGCAGCTTTCTAGTAAGAGGAGCTTCTGTCGGTATAGTGACTGGTATTTTATCTGGTACGTTTGGTATTGAGTCGGCTCCATTCATCCAGCTTGGGCTGTTGATTGTGTTGGGCCTTTCTGTGCAGTAATCAGTCGGCACAACAATGCTGGTTATTCTTCCTATCGCTATGGCTGGCGGGACAGGCTACTATTTTGAGGGTTACTTCAACGTCTTGCTTCTGATCCAGGTACTCGCTGGAACAATGATTGGTTCTTATATTGGAGCTAAATTTACCAACAATGTTCCACTGCCAATTTTAAAAAGTGCAATGGTTCTCACCCCAATTATGGCGGGTGCCATTTTGCTATTCGATGATTTATGATAAAGGCTGCTTAAAGCTCTTTTATGAGCTTAGCGGTCTTTTGTAATTTTATGCATAAGTCTTATACATACTATTATTATGATAATAACTGGAGGAGATTATGAAGAAAGGCAAACTAAGTTTACAAGCCATTATTATTATATTTGTATGCATTGTCGTCGCTTTATCACTTGGAATAACTGATTTAATAATAAGCAAAAGAATTACCGCCAGTGTGGAAGGGACACAGAAAGAAAAAGCCTTAAATGTTGCAAAAATGATTGCCATTAGCCCGCAAGTGATAGGAGCTTTTGAAGGGAAAGTTAACAAGAAAGAAGTACAAATTTTAACTAATCAACTAAAAGAAAAAACCCATGTTAACTTCGTTGTCGTTATGGATATGAAAGGAATTCGACTTTCCCACCCAGATCCCAGTAAAGTGGGGAAGCACTTCAGTGGAGGAGATGAAGGGCCAGTTCTTAAAGGAAAGGAGTATGTTTCCATTTCAAAGGGAACTCTCGGTCGATCCATGCGGGCATTTACTCCAATAAAGAATTCACATGGAAAACAAGTAGGTGCGGTTGCTGTAGGAATTTCTTTAGAAAACGTTACAAAGGCGGTACATAAAGGACGGATGGGGATCGTTATTGGGACGTTAATCGGAATCCTAATAGGTGTAATCGGTGCAGTGGGCCTGGCTAGATACATCAAAATAACCCTTTTAGGGCTTGAGCCATTTGCTATTGCTAAGCTGCTTGAAGAACGTAGTTCCATGCTTCAGTCTGTGCGTGAGGGAATAATAGCCATCGATCAAGAAGGGAAAATCACACTTGTAAACAGGGCAGCCAGTAAGCTATTTAAGAGAGCCGGGCTTGAAAAGAACCCTATGGGTATGAATATTGAAGCTTATTTGCCAGAGACACGGTTAACTCGCATTATAAAATCGGGTGAAACCGAATTGGATCAAGAACAAAACCTGAATGGGGTATCCATTTTAGTAAACAGGGTTCCGGTGGTTGTGGAAAATGAGCCGGTGGGAGCAATCGCTACATTCCGTGATAAAACCGAAGTCCGATTGTTGGCCGAACAGCTCACAGGTGTGCGTAACTATGCGGATGCTCTCCGTGCCCAGGCACATGAATTCATGAACAAACTTCATGTCATCCTTGGCCTAGTTCGAACTGAACAATATGATACACTTGCTAACTATGTGAGTGAAACGGTTAACCACCGGGAAATAGAAATGGACTTTGTAACGAAGAAAATTAAAGATCCTGTTCTTGCTGGATTTTTAATTGGAAAACTAAGCTTTGCCAGAGAATCAGGTGCTTCTCTATCTTTTGATTGTGTAAGTAAACTTCCCAAGCCTGCAAACTCGGAAATCACACATGAGCTGATCACAATCATTGGAAATCTCTTCGATAACGCAATGGAGGCAATTGCGGACAGTCCAAACAAAAAAGTCGGCCTTAAACTTGATTATGCAGAGGATATTTTAACAATCGAGGTTAAAGACACAGGGATGGGAATGACGAATTCACTCCAAAACAAAATATTGGATAAAGGATTCTCTACGAAAGGAGAAAACCGCGGGTTCGGGTTATATCTTTTGGCACAGGCAATTGAAAGACTGGAAGGGGACCTGATTATATCGTCCAAGCCTGGAAAGGGAACAAATTTTGCCGTGTATATACCTTATAAAGCAGAGGATGAATAGAATGATTAATGTAATGATTGTCGAAGATGACCCGATGGTAGCAGAAATCAATAAACAATATCTTGCTAAAATTGATGGGTTCCGGTTAGCTGCAACAGTCAATTCAGTAGCTGAAGCCATCCGATTTTTGGGAAAGAATGATATTCAGCTCATTCTTCTGGATATTTTTATGCCGGGAAAGCAGGGCCTAGAGCTGTTAGCGTACCTTCGGAAAAATGATCTTGAAATTGATGTCATCATCATTTCAGCGGCCACAGATCTTGAACGAATTAAGAAGGCATTAAGGTATGGTGTTGTAGACTATTTAATTAAGCCTTTCGAGTTTGAACGGTTTAACGCGGCACTTGCTACCTACCTTGAGCAAACTCGGTTAATTAATAAACAGGATTCGATTAGTCAGCAGGAGCTCGATAACTTACTTTTGCACAGAGACGAAGCTGTTATAGCAGAAGAACTGCCGAAGGGGTTAACGAAGGATACCTTAAAGAAGGTATGGGATGCAATTCATGGATTGAAGGACGGGCCTTTTTCCATTGATGAAGTAGCAAATGTTGTAGGAATATCAAGGGTTTCCGCAAGAAAATATCTTAATTTCCTAAAGGACTTAGGAATCCTTGAAGTCAAGGTTATCTACGGGACGGTCGGAAGGCCTGTATACCAGCATGAATATAACAAATTTAAAGAGCACTTAATAAAAAATTTTCTGTAAGCAGTTTTTGAAACTGCTTACTTTTTTTATTTATAAAAAGATTTATTAAACTTTCATAATCTATGAACACGGTTTACATGGGAATATGATAGACGTGTAGCAAGAAAAAGGTTGATGAAATTGGAATCGCTTTCTTCAGTTATTGGAGAAATTGGTAAAAATAGGAGTAAAAAATAATCGCTTTTTTGCAAGATTAAAAAACTATTTTAGGAGGATTAAAATGCAAATTCCAATTAAGAAAACGCTCGATAAAATTCCAGGTGGTCTGATGGTAGTTCCACTTTTTTTAGGGGTATTAACTAATACATTTTTCCCGCAATTTTTAAAAATTGGAGGTTTTACAACCGCATTATTCAGTAAAGAAGCATCATCAACAATTTTGGCATGTTTTATGTTTTTAATTGGTTCACAAATTAATTTCAAATTAGCACCGAAGGCATTAAAAAAAGGTGCAATATTATTAACAGGAAAATTTATAGTAGGTGCTGGTATAGGTATAACTGTAGCAATGCTTTTTGGGCCTGCCGGAATACTAGGATTATCACCATTAGCAATCCTTGCAGCGTTATTAAATGCTAATGGTGGATTATATGCATCTCTTGCTTCATCGTATGGTGACGAAACTGATGTAGGGGCATATGCGTTATTTTCTTTAAAAGATGGTCCATTTTTTACATTAGTTGCATTAGGTGCATCCGGCCTTGCTTCAATTCCTTTTCAAACACTTGTAGGAGTATTAATTCCAATAGTAATAGGAATGATTTTAGGAAATATTGATCCTGATATGAGAAAGTTCCTTGGGAGTAGTAAATTATTATTAATCCCATTCTTCTCATTCCCATTAGGTGCGGGAATGAATCTTTCAACTATTATTGAAGCGGGAGGTCCTGGCATATTACTAGGATTAATAGCTTCATTCACTGGAATTGGAGCTTACGTACTTTTGAAGTTATTTAAAGAAAATCCTATAGTTGGTTTAGCAACAGGGTCAACTGCAGGAAATGCTGTAGCTACACCAATTATTGTTGCAGCAGCAGATCCAACCTTTGCTTCCATAGCACCTACAGCTACTGCACAAGTTGCAGCTGCATGTGTCATATCTGCCATCGTCTGTCCGATTATTGTGAGCTATGTATTTAAAAGGTCCGAAAAGAAAAAATCGAAACAATCGAAACAATCGATTGCAAGGGCAGCCTGATAAAAAGTAACGTAAATTTTATAAACACGAAAAGTGGAAGATAGTACAAAGCAGTCAGCCAGTTTTACTGTCTGCTTTGTTTAATTACAAAAAAGGGACATTAATTAAAAAAACTAGTGTGCTAAGGAAAATGTTATTAACATGGAAAGATAGAAATCTATGTTCCGGAATTGTCCGAATAGCTATTTTAAGATAGAAAGAAGGAAACACCATGAATGTACCTGAGAATGTTATTATTACAACATTAAAAGGAAAAGAGGTTCTCTCTAATCCTTTTTTGAATAAAGGAACGGCTTTTACTAAAGCTGAAAGGGAAGAGCTTGGACTCGACGGGCTGTTGCCGCCCCAGGTGCTCACACTTGATGAGCAGGCGGAAAGGGCCTATGAGCAATATTCAATGCGGACCACGAATCTGTTCAAAAACGGGCTGCTCTATGATTTATATAACCGCAATGTCGTTCTGTTTTACCGACTGTTGAAAGAACACTTAGCAGAAATGCTACAGATTATCTACACTCCTACTGTCGGTGAAGCTATCCAGACATACTCCCACAGCTACCGCCGTCCAGGAGGTTTATATCTTTCCATTGATGATCCTGAGGGCGTGGAAAAGGCGTTCTATAATCTTGGACAGCCCAATAATGGCATTGATTTAATCGTTGTTACCGACTCAGAAAGTATTCTGGGAATTGGGGACCAAGGGGTAGGCGGTATTAATATTGCGATTGGTAAGCTTGCCGTGTATACAGCGGCAGCTGGTATTGATCCAAGTCGTGTTCTGCCAGTCGTGTTGGATGTTGGTACGAACAATCAAGCATTGATCGCAGACCCTATCTATATTGGCAACAAATTCGCCCGTGTCCGCGGTGAGCGTTATGATCAATTCATTGATTTATTCGTTCAGACTGCAAGAAGGTTCTTTCCAGAGGTACTTCTTCACTGGGAGGACCTTGGCAATGTGAATGCGCGTAAGATTCTAGACAAATACGGTGACAAAATCCTTACCTTCAATGATGACATCCAGGGAACAGGGGCAGTGACCCTTGCTGCAATTATGTCAGCTTTGAAAGTAACAGGAGAATCTCTGAAGGACCAGCGCATTGTTGTCTTTGGACCAGGGGCTGCCGGCATCGGTAACGCTGACCAAATGGTTGATGCCATGATTTTAGAAGGGATGACCAGAGAAGAAGGATATAAGCGTTTCTGGGCTA
>Ga0213821_1000742_pt1 | contig 18226 bp, 18 predicted proteins | sample MC6MC0909MG_FD_179894 | JGI IMG/M metagenome (GOLD analysis project Ga0213821, IMG submission 179894) | Enriched soil aggregate microbial communities from Iowa State University, Ames, United States - MC6-MC0909-MG | ecosystem: Environmental > Terrestrial > Soil > Unclassified | place: USA: Iowa...
GTGTGCCTGTACAAGGTCGGTGGCTGGGATCAACTGGTGACACAGCTGCCGGCGGCCAGCTTCAGCTGGACCACCATCGGCTGGGACACCATCATCACCTACTTCCTGATCTACTTCTTCGGCATCCTCATCGGCCAGGACATCTGGCAGCGGGTGTTCACCGCCCGTGACGAAAAGGTCTGCCAGCGCGCCGGTACCACCGCCGGTATCTACTGCGTGCTGTACGGTTTGGCCTGCGCCCTGATCGGCATGGCCGCCCACGTGCTGATGCCGGACCTGGCCAACCCGAACAACGCCTTCGCGGCGATGATCAAGACCACCCTGCCCGATGGCATCCGTGGCCTGCTGATGGCGGCCGCCCTGGCGGCGATGATGTCGACGGCCAGCGCCGGCTTGCTGGCGGCTTCCACCACCATCACCGAAGACCTGCTGCCCAAGTTGCGTGGCGGCAAGCAGTCGAGCCTGGGGGTCAGCCGCCTGTTCACCTTGCTCACCGGCCTGGTAGTGCTGGGCATCGCCTTGGCAGTGAACGATGTGATCAGCGCGCTGACCCTGGCTTACAACCTGCTGGTCGGCGGTATGCTGGTGCCGCTGATCGGGGCGATCTTCTGGAAGCGTGCGACCACCGCAGGGGCGATCGCCAGCATGTCGCTGGGCTTTGCCACCGCGCTGCTGTTCATGTTCAAGGATGGTTTGGATGCCAATACGCCGATCTACTACAGCCTGGCGATTGGTCTGCTGAGCTTTGTGCTGGTCAGCCTGCTGTCGCGTCGCCCGATGGCCGCGGTGAACCTAGCCTGATCATTATTGGGCTGCCCGGCAGCCTAATCGGCTGAAACGAAAAGGCCGCTGCATCTGATCGATGCCGCGGCCTTTGTCATGTCAACGGCGACGAGGTTGGCGCTTGCGCTGCTCTTCGTCGGTGGGAATCGGCACCGGCTGCAGCGGTGGCGGAATCAGGCCCAAGGCGACAGCCAGGTCGTGGAGCCAGTTGAACAGTGGTTTTTTCATAGAGCCCCCTTCACGGGTCAGCCTCACGGCAAAATCGATTCTGCGATGTTTCATACAGATCATAGTCCGATGTCCTGCATTACGCATTCGCCTAATCGTATAGATAGGGACGATTTTGACCCGGATCAAGCGGTCGCGGGGCGTTCCGACGGTCGGTCAACTGTTTCGCCTTGTTGCAGATCGATCCACGCCTGCAAATTTGCCCCACACATACCCTGGCGCCACATCAACCAGGTCACGGCCTGATCGAAGGGTGCTTGCAGCCGGTGGACGCGAATCTGCTCACGTCCTGGCAGGCTGTCGAGCATCGATTGCGCCATCAACGCCACCCCTGCCCCGGCAATGACACAGGCCAGCATGCTCTGGTAGGACTCGATTTCCATGACCCGGCCCATCGGCGTGTGGGCGTGGGCGTACCAGGCTTCCAGGCGCATCCGGTAGGAGCAGCCCTGGCGGAAGGTGAACACCGCCCGTCCTGCCACATCCCGGGCGCTGTGCACCGGGGGGTGCTCTGGGCTGGTGATCAGTACCAAGACTTCTTCGCACAGTGGCACGCCATCGAGCCCTGCCAGGTTGGGCGGCCCATCGACCAAGGCGGCATCCAAGCGGTGGCTCATCAGCCCTTCCAGCAGATCGCCGCTAGGGGCGGCCTGTACCTGCAGGTTTACCGCTGGGTAAGTCTGGTGATAGCGGGCCAGCAACGGCGGCAGATGCGTCGCCGCCGTGCTGTACATCGTGCCCAGGACGAAGTCCCCTGCGGGTTGACCGCCCTGCACTGCCGCCACCGCTTGGTCGTGCAGGGTCGACAAGCGGTTGGCGTAGTCGAGCAGCACCTTTCCGACTGGCGACAACTGCAAGCGCTGGCGCTCACGCAAGAACAGCTCAACACCCAACTGCTCCTCCAGCTGTCGCAGCCGCGTCGACAGGTTCGACGGCACGCGGTGCAAGCGCTCGGCGGCACGAGTAAGCGAACCTTCTTCGGCCACAGCCTGGAAGATGCGCAGTTGACTGAACTCCATGACATTCTCCATAACAGAACAACTTCATCATCATTATTCAATTTTATTGAAAGTCAATCCGCCTTACCCTGCCACTCATCGACTCACACCTGGCAGGAGCATCCTCATGTCGCCGCTCGTACAACTACTGGCCAGTGCCGTGGCCCTGATGATGGCCATGGGCATCGGCCGCTTCGCCCTGACCCCACAACTGCCCAGCCTGATCGCTGAAGGGCAATTCGACCTGACTGCCGCTGGCCTTGTCGCCGCCGCCAACTACCTGGGCTATTTCCTCGGCGCGGTGGACGCCATGTTCGCTCGCCAGCCTGGCCAAGTACGCCTACGGCTGCATGCTGGCCTGTGGCTGTGCGTGGTGTTGACCCTCGCCTCGTGGATAGCCAATGGTTTCTGGAGCCATCTGCTGCTGCGCTTTGGCACTGGCGTTGCCAGCGCCTGGGTGCTGGTGATGATTACCAGCCTCACGCAACAGCTGGCAGCCGCTCATGGCACACCGCGACTGGGCGCCCTGGTGTTCGCGGGGCCTGGTGTGGGCATTGCGCTGACCGGGCTGCTGGCGCTGGCGGCACACCTGCTGGGGATGGACTCGGCAGGCTTGTGGCTGGTCTATGCAGTGGCCGCGCTGGTCATGTTGCTTACAGTGCGGCCGTGGTTGCCAAGGGCGCTGGGGCCTGCACCAGCAGCGGTCGCACGTTCGGTGCCGAGCCCTGGCATCGCCCGCCTGGGGCTGGTGTATGGGCTTTATGGGGTGGGGTATATCCTGCCGGCCACATTTCTCTCGCAGATGGCCAACCAGCGCTTTCACGGGCATTGGCTGGCCGACCTGTTCTGGCCAGCGTTTGGCCTGGCTGCCGCGTTGGGCGTGGTACTGGTGAGTGTGCGCCGACCTGGGCGGACTACCGGCTGGCTGGCCGCAACCCTTTGGCTGCAAGGCCTAGGCGTGCTGGCCTGCCTGCTGGGTGATGGGTTTGGCCTGGCCCTGGGGGTGGTGCTGTGTGGAGGGCCGTTCCTGGCCTGCATGCAATTGGTCATGCAGCGCTCGCGGGAGCTGGCCCCGCATGCCACGCAGCGCAATGCCGGACTATTGACCGCGTGCTTCGCGCTGGGCCAATTGAGTGGGCCGCTGCTGGCAGCGCTGAGCAATCACTACAGTGGTAGCCTGCAACCTGCGCTGGTGTTGGCCGCCAGCGGACTTGGACTGGCCGGCGCCCTGGTAGTGACCAGCCGCAGCGCAGCGCAGGTTTGTCAGACGAGCACTAGCACGGCCTGAACGTGCCTGGGCGTTTTTGCCGGCCTCGTCGCGGGGCAAGCCCGCTCCCACGCAACCCGGTGTTGGCCAACGTGGGAGCGGGCTTGCCCCGCGATCAGCAGCTCAGATGACTACTTAGCCAACCACCTTGCGCAACTGCTTACGCACCCAGGGCTCAGCACTGACCAGGATCACCCCGCACAACACCATCACCGCCCCGAGGACAAAGTTCACACTCAGCGGCTCCCCCAACAACAGCACGCCAAAGGTCACCCCAAACAACGGCGTGATGAAGGAGAACACCGCCAGGTTCGAAGCCAGATACTTGCGTAGCAACCAGAACCAGGTCAGGTAGCTGACGAACGAGACCACAATCCCCTGGAACAACACGCTGCCCATCGCCAGTGGGGTCAACGTAACCCTACCGATCTGCCCGCTCATCAGCGCAATCAGCAACAGCCCGACAAAGCCCACCATCAGCTGATAAAACAAGGTCAAGGTCGCCGGCGCTTCCGACAGCCGCGAGCCGCGCACCACCACCGTAGTCGCGCCCCAGGCCAAACCCGCCAGCACCCCAAAGGCATCGCCTAGAAGCGTGCGACCATCGATTTGATCGAGCTGCAAGCCGCCAGCGAAGGCTGTAGCGATCCCGGCAAACGACAGCAAGATACCCAACCACTGCAAAAGCCGCAGCCGCTCGCTGGGCAGCATGAAATGCAGGCCGAGCGCGGTGAACACCGGGGCGGTGTAGAGAAACACCGACATGTGCGCAGCCGAGGTCAACTTCAGCCCCTCGGCAATGAATAGAAATTCCAGGCCAAACAGTGCGCCAGCCAGCAACCCCGCCCGCCAGGTACTGCCCACCTGGCCCCAGCCACCACGCCAGCAGATCAAGATACCGACCAACAGCGCAGCGATACCGGAACGGAAAGCCGCCTGCATCACCGGGGCGATATCAACGGCGGCCCATTTGATCATCACCTGCTGGCTGCCCCAGATCAGGCACAGACCAAGCATCAGTTGCAGGGCGAAAGCGTCGGGGTTCTTGCGGGCCGCACTCATGGGCGGGCCCCTTGTACATTCGATGGCATGGGCAAGGCTCGGCAGAGAAAATGGATCCAGTGCCGATTATCGGGTTCGCGACGCCGCCGTTACCAGCCTAAATTGCGCCGCCAGCAATCTGCGCTTTGGCCGAGACGTGCTCGAAGGTGTTTTCGTCCAGCGGATCTTCCTGCTCATCCAGCACCTGACGCGGGTGCTCGAAGCCAGGAATGCTGCTGTCGATCAAACTGAGCAAGCGCGAACCACGCTCGGTGAGCACGAAGTTCTCGCCATTGCCGCCATCCTCTGCCGGTCGAGATTCAATGAAGCCGCGCTCGAAGAGGATCTTCTCGTACTCGCACGCGCGGGTCTTCAGATGATCCAGATCGCCCACCGGCTGGCCTTGGGCGGCCAGCGCCGAGGCGTGTTGCTCGGCGTAGGGGCGTGGCGTAAAGCTGTGATCAGCGCCATTTTGCACTTCGTGCAGCAAGCGTTGGATCAGGTCCCAGTCGTAGCTGCTCATGGAGGTTGGCTCCTGCTGTGAACGGATGGGGTACACAGCTTGGGACCGGCATGGGGCTGCAAGCGTTCCGATCGAAATTCAACGATGGCGCTGCTGAGCCTGCATATACTGGCGCAACAACTGATTTATACGCGTCTGGTAGCCCGTGCCCTGCTCCTTGAACCAGGCCAATACATCGGCATCAAGACGGATCGTCACGGCCTGTTTGGCTGGAACCCGCAGCTCAGCCTGGCGAAAAAAATCATCACCTAGCTCGGCAATGTCTGAAGTGTCGATCTGCTGATCGTCTTGTTGAGCCAGGCGGCTCCAATCAGTTTTGGAAGACTTGGTCATAACGTTTTGCCTCTTGTCTGGTCGCCTTTCGCGCAGAGATGATCCGGATTACATCTGCCTGCCACTCGGTATACACGACCACCCCGACCAGCGCCTGCAGCCAGCCTAAGCCGATCCAGCGCTCCTCACCATAGGCCTGCCGATAATCGCGCAACAGCAGCATGGGGTGCTGGAACATATCCGGCACATCGCTGAAGTCGATACCGTGCTTGCGGATGTTTATCTGATTCTTAGCTTCGTCCCACTCAAAACGCATGGGACTGCCTGTATTTACTTTTGTACATACACAATACTCCCTATAAGCCAGCGAGCCTAGAAGAAGCATCAGCAGATCAACAGAGGTTAAGTGCAGCAAACAGGGCATTTAGGAAGCGGATTACAAGCAAAAGAGATTCGACCAGGCACTTTCCCCAGGTGAACTTTCCTCCCCGTCATAGCCTCAACCGATTACTTGCTGACCGAGGCTCATCTTATGAAGACCCTGCACCGAGTCACCCTGCTTGCCAGCCTGTGCTTCGCCCTGCCCAGCTGGGCCTGCACACTGGAGGAGGCAACCGCAAAACGCGAGGAACTGGCCAAGTTGGTGTCGCAACTGACCGAGCAGAACCCGCAAAAGGCCAAGGAGATCAACGATGAGCTTCAGGGCATGGACCTGGCGACAGAAAGCAAGGATCTACCTGACAAGTGCCAGTTGATCGACCGCAGGCTACAGGAGCTCAAGGTCGCGGAGAAAAAAGCGGAGTGAGGTGATCGCGGCGAGGGGCAAGGCGCCGGTCCGTCCTAGGCAAAGCCAGGGCAGACCGGTAGTTGCCTGGAGAACGCCTTACTCAGCCTTCGGCGCGCGCTTTTTCAGCGGCGCCATGCCATCGGAGCTGGTCAGCGGTGCGTTTGGCCGTGGCTTGGCGGTGGGCTTGCGCTTGGCAGCGGCCTTCTTGTCGCCGGTTTTCTTGTCGACTTTCTTTTTCTTGACGCCGGCAGCCTTGCCGGAAGCCTTGACCTTCTTCGGCCCGCTGTAGGTGCCTTTGACCTCCTTGATCACTCGGCGCTCGAACTGCTGCTTGAGGTAGCGTTCGATGCTCGACATCAAGTTCCAGTCGTTGTGGGTGATCAGCGAGATCGCCAGACCTTCGCCACCAGCCCGGCCAGTACGGCCAATGCGGTGCACATATTCGTCGCCACTACGCGGCATGTCGAAGTTGATCACCAGGTCCAGGCCGTCGATGTCCAGGCCACGTGCCGCCACGTCAGTGGCGACCAGCACCTTGGAGCCACCCTGCTTGAAGCGCTCGATGGCCAGCTTGCGGTCTTTCTGGTCCTTCTCGCCGTGCAGCACGAAGGCTTTGACATCCTTGGCCACCAGATGACCATAGACGCGGTCAGCCAGGGCGCGGGTATTGGTGAAAATGATCGCCTTCTGGAAGGTCTCGTTGTCCAGCAGCCACTGGACGATCTTCTCTTTGTGCTGGTCGTGGTCGGCGGTGATGATCTGCTGACGAGTGCCTTCGGCCAACTGCGAGACGCTGTTGAGCATCAGGTGCTCAGGGTTTTTCAGCACTTTGCCAATGATGTCGCGCAGCGCTGCGCCGCCGGTGGTGGCGGAGAACAGCAGGGTCTGCTCGCGGTTCTCGCACTCTTTGCACAGGCGCTCCATGTCTTCGGCAAAGCCCATGTCGAGCATGCGGTCAGCCTCATCCAGCACCATGACCTGAACGTGGGAGAGGTCGAGGTTGCCCGCGTTCAGATGCTCGAGCAGGCGGCCTGGGGTGCCAATCAGCACGTCCGGCACCTTGCGCAGCAGCGCAGCCTGTTCCTTGAAGTCTTCGCCGCCAGTGACCAGGCCCGACTTGATGTAGGTGAACTGGGAGAACAGCTGCACCTGTTTCAAGGTCTGCTGGGCCAGTTCGCGGGTCGGCAGCAGGATCAACGCACGGATTTCAACGCGCGGGCCACCCAGGTCAGCCAGGCGGTTGAGCATCGGCAGGACGAAAGCTGCGGTCTTGCCGCTGCCGGTCTGCGCCGTCACCCGCAGGTCACGCCCTTGCAACGCCAGGGGGATGGCCGCCGCCTGCACCGGAGTCGGCTCGACAAAGTTCAGCTCGGCCACGGCTTTGAGCAGGCGTTCATGCAGGGCGAATTGGGAAAACACGGGGACAACCTCGGGCAAGTACGTAAATTCAGTTGCATAGGGTAACGTTTTCCGCCGCCATAACCGAATTTTCTTTTAGCAACTTTTGGCCGATCCGCGCTCTAATCGTGCCTCGTTCCGCAACATAGACCGCTGTAACGCTCATGGACATTCAACGACTCTGGCACGACACCCTCGACCTCTGGGGCACCCTAGACCAACATCCGCTGCTGCATTCTGCCCTGGGCCTGGCGGTACTGCTGCTGATCTCCCTAGTACTCGGTCGCCTGGCGCGCTTCCTGGTGCTGCACACCAGCCGCCTGCTGGCCCGTCAACAAGCGCTGAAGTGGCTCGACGACCTGCGCCACAACAAGGTGTTTCATCGCCTGGCGCAGACCACCCCTTCGCTGATCATCCAGTTCGGCCTGAAGCTGGTCCCGGAACTTGGCAACACCGCCCAGCACTTTCTCGGCAATGTTGCCCTGGCGTTCACCCTGCTGTTCATGACCCTGGCGGTTTCATGCCTGCTCGATGCCCTGCTGGACATCTACGCCCGCACCGAGCATGCCCGCACCCGCTCGATCAAGGGCTACGTGCAGTTGGCCAAGATGGTCCTGTGGGTGCTCAGCGTCATCGTCATCATCGCCACTCTGATCGACCGCTCGCCGCTGTTACTGCTATCGGGCCTGGGCGCCATGTCGGCGGTGCTGCTGTTGGTGTACAAGGACACCTTGCTGTCATTCGTGGCCAGCGTACAGCTGACCAGCAATGACATGCTCCACGTCGGCGACTGGATCGAAATGCCTCAAGTCGGCGCTGACGGCGATGTGGTGGACATCACCCTGCACACGGTCAAGGTGCAGAACTTCGACAAGACCATCGTTTCCATCCCGACCTGGCGCCTGATGAGCGAGTCGTTCCGCAACTGGCGCGGCATGCAGCAGTCTGGTGGGCGACGGATCAAGCGCAGCCTGTTCATCGATGCTGCCGGTGTCCGCTTCTTGACCCGCGAGGAAGAACAGCGCCTGACCCAGGTACGCTTGCTCGGTGATTACCTGGCCAGCAAGCGCCAGGAACTGCAGAACTGGAACGAAGCGCTGGGACCCGTAGCCGAGTTGTCGGCTAACCGGCGGCGGCTGACCAACATCGGTACTTTCCGTGCGTTTGCCCTGGCCTATTTGCAGAACCATCCTGACGTGCAGCAAAGCATGACCTGCATGGTGCGGCAGATGCAGACCACCGCTGAGGGCGTGCCCTTGGAGATCTACTGCTTCACCCGCACCACGGCCTGGGCTGATTACGAGCGGATCCAGGGTGATATCTTCGATTATCTGCTGGCCGTCCTGCCGGAGTTTGGCCTGAGTCTGTACCAGCAGCCGAGCGGCAATGACATGCGTGCAGGGCTCGCCGCCCGAGCGCCAGTTGAAACGCAGGCGCAGCGCCTTACACAAACCGCAGAGGCCTGAAGAACCAAAGGCGCCGAACAGGCGCCTTTTTTACAGGCAGTGTCTTGATCAGGCGGAGGTCTGCTGCGAGCGAGCAGTCCGATTGCCGCCCAAGCGACTGAGCCACACCGAGGCCAGAATTACCGCGCCGCCAATGAACAATCGCCCCAGCGGCTCGTGCTGATTCCAGATCAGCAAATTGAGCAGCAGCCCGACCGGCACATGCAGGTTGTTCATCACCGCCAAAGTCGCGCCAGAAACCAGGCAGGCGCCCTTGTTCCACCAGTACAAGCCCAGCGCAGTCGGACACAGGCCCAGGAACAGCAACACCAGCCACTGCACATCTGTGCTCGGCAGGTGCTGGGCATTGCCAAACAGCAGGAACGCCGGCAACACCACGATCAACGCGCCCAGGTAGAAATAGCCAAACCGCTTGTAATGCGGCAGATCGCTTGGGTGACGGGCAACCAGGTGACGGTACAGCACCTGGCCGGCGGCATAGGTGAAGTTGGCCAATTGCAGCAACAGGAAGCCGATGAAGAAGTCGCCGCTGATGCTGTCCATACGGATCACCGCGGCACCCGCGACCGCGACCAGTGCAGCGAGCAGCGCCCATGGGTTGAAGCGGCGGTTCAGCGCATCTTCGATAAGGGTCACGTGCAGCGGCGTGAGAATGGTGAACAGCAGCACTTCCGGCACGGTCAGCACGCGGAAACTCAAGTACAGGCAGACGTAGGTGATGCCGTACTGCAATGCGCCGATCAGCAACATCGAGCGCATGAAGCGCGGTTCGACCTGACGCCAGCGGGTGAGCGGCAGGAACACCAGGCCGGCCAACACCACCCGCGCCAAGACCGCGAAATAGCTGTCGACATGCCCGGCCAGGTATTCGCCGATCAGGCTGAAGGAAAACGCCTGGATCAGCGCGACGATAATCAGGTAGCCCATGGTGCTCTCTCGTAAATCAAGGCGGCGACCTTAGCCGGTTGGCAAAAACCGATCAACTTGGCGTAGCGCCCTGATCGCGGGGCAAGCCCGCTCCCACGGGTATGGCTGACGGCGCAATACACGTGGGAGCGGGCTTGCCCCGCGATCAGGGCGGACCAGGCGCTAGAAAAACTCCAGGCATAAAAAAGCCCGACCATCATATGGCCGGGCAGGCACACCCAAGGAGCAACAGGTGTCAGGGTTGGGAATTGGTCGGTACTCAGGCCACCGCAGCCAGCTTGGCCTTGGCCTGATTCAGCCCTTTCTCGTGGAAGTCGCCGCTCATGTTCAGGCCTTCGGCATGAATGAAAGTCACGTCATGGATACCAATGAAGGCCATGACCTGGCGCAGGTACGGTTCCTGATGGTCGCTGGTGGCGCCGGCATGGATACCACCGCGGGCAGTCAGGACAATGGCACGCTTGCCCGTCAGCAGCCCCTGTGGACCGGTCGGGGTGTACTTGAAGGTGATACCGGCGCGCAGTACATGATCGAGCCAAGCCTTGAGCGTGCTCGGAATGGTGAAGTTGTACATCGGGGCAGCCATCACCAGTACATCGGCGGCCAGCAGTTCATCGGTCAATTCGTTGGAACGCTCCAGGGCTTCGCGCTCGATCTGTGAGCGTTGATCCTCAGGCTTCATCCAGCCACCCAGCAGGTTGGCGTCCAGGTGCGGCACTGGAGTCACCGCCAAGTCACGCACATTGATGTCGTCGGCCGGATGCGCCGCTTGCCATTGGGCAATGAAATCTCGGGTCAATTGACGCGAAACGGAGTCCTGCTGGCGGGCGCTGCTTTCGATGATCAATACGCGGGACATGGGTGCCTCCATCGGCAAATAGGGTGCGATTCGATGGAGGAAAGATTAAGGGTTGACCTATCGATAAAAAAGCGTAAAAAGTGGGTTCAATCTATCGACTAATCCGTTTTATTCCGGTTTACAGCTCAAACCGATCCGCAGCTTGATGATCTGCCGGTTGAACTTGGCGGTAACGTCCACGCTTTGCTTGGCCGGCACATTGACCCGACGCACCCGTGGCGCTTCCGGGCCATTGCGGAAAGTGACCTTGCACGACGCCGCAACCTCTCCATAGTTGTTCAGCGAGATGCTGCCGATGTCGTAGGCCGTGTCGTAGGCGGTGTAGTCGACCTTGACCCCGGTCACCTGCTTGTCGACATCGATGGGATATGCCATGGCGGTAAGGGGCAGGCACAGCAGTAATGCCACACAACTTTTCTTCATAGAGCGCTCTCCTTGAAAGAGCGCAGCTTAGGACAACAGGAGCTGAAGATGAAAGCGCCGCGCGTAACCCTGGATCAGTGGCGAACCCTGCAGGCAGTGGTCGATCACGGAGGGTTTGCCCAGGCCGCCGAGGCCCTGCACCGCTCACAATCGTCGGTCAGCTACACAGTGGCACGCATGCAGGAGCAACTCGGCGTGCCGTTGCTGCGCATCGACGGGCGCAAAGCCGTGCTGACCGAAGCTGGAAACGTGCTGCTGCGCCGCTCGCGCCACCTGGTCAAGCAGGCCAGCCAGCTCGAAGACCTGGCCCATCACATGGAACAAGGCTGGGAGGCCGAGGTGCGCGTGGTGGTCGATGCCGCCTACCCCAGCGCCCGCCTGGTGCGCGCCCTGAGCGCGTTCATGCCGCAGAGCCGAGGCTGCCGCGTGCGGCTGCGCGAAGAGGTGCTGTCTGGGGTCGAGGAAGTCCTGCATGAAGGCATCGCCGACCTTGCGATCAGCAGCTTCAGCATCGGTGGCTACCTGGGCACCGAACTGAGCTCGGTGGAGTTCGTCGCCGTCGCCCACCCCGAACACAGCCTGCACCGCCTGGGCCGGGAGATTACCTTCCAGGACCTGGAGAGCCAGTTGCAGGTGGTAATCCGTGACTCTGGCCGCGCGCAACCCAAGGATGTCGGCTGGCTGGGCGCTGAACAACGCTGGACGGTCGGTAGCCTGGGCACTGCGGCCACTTTCGTCAGCAGCGGCCTGGGCTTTGCCTGGCTGCCTCGGCACATGATCGAGCGCGAGTTGCGCGACGGCGTGCTCAAGCCATTGCCGCTGGATCAGGGTGGCAGTCGCCATCCACTGTTCTACCTTTACTCCAGCAAGGAAAAGACCCTGGGCCCGGCCACGCAGATCCTCATCGACCTGCTGCGCAATTTCGACACTGCGCCCCTGGACGTGCCCTTCGCAGCCCCGCCGCAAGCCTGAGGACCGCGCCCATGGCCTATTTCGAACACGAAGAATGCACGCTGCATTACGAGGAATACGGCCAGGGCGAGCCCCTGGTGCTGTTGCATGGGTTGGGCTCCAGTTGCCAGGACTGGGAGCTGCAGGTGCCCGAACTAAGCCGGCACTACCGGGTGATCCTGATGGATATCCGCGGCCACGGCCGCTCTGACAAACCCCGCGACGGCTATCAAATCGCCACCTTCAGCGAAGACCTGCTGGCCCTGCTCGAACACCTGCGCACCGGTCCGGTGCACTTCGTTGGCCTGTCGATGGGCGGCATGATCGGCTTTCAGTTCGCCGTCGACCACCCGTTGTGGCTACGCAGCCTGTGCATCGTCAACAGCGCCCCCGAGGTCAAGCGACGCACCCGCAGCGACTGGATCTGGTGGGCAAAACGCTGGGGCCTGGCGCGTCTGCTCAGCGTCGAAACCGTCGGCAAGGGCCTGGCCGAGCGGCTGTTCCCCAAACCCGAACAAGCCGATCTTCGCCAGAAGATGGCCCAGCGCTGGGCACGCAACGACAAGCGCGCGTACCTGAAGAGCTTCGACGCCATCGTCGATTGGGGCGTGGCGGAACGCATCGGCCAGATCGGCTGTCCCACCCTGGTAATCGCCGCCGACCACGATTACACCCCGATACAACTGAAACAGCGCTACGTCGCCTTGATACCCCAGGCTAGACTGGCAGTCATAGAAGATTCCCGGCACGCTACACCCCTCGATCAACCCGAGGTCTTCAACCAGACCCTGCTGCACTTTCTAGCAGCCGCCTCCACCTCTCAAGGATCTTTGAGCCCATGCTGAAAAAACTCCTGCTCGCCGCCTGCTCGGTTGCCTTCGCCACCAGCGTCATGGCCTCGGACAAGACCCCGCACGTTCTGCTCGACACCAGCTTCGGCCAGGTCGAAATCGAGCTGAACGCGGAAAAAGCGCCGATCAGTACCAAGAACTTCCTTGAGTACGTCGACAGTGGCTTCTACAACAACACCATCTTCCACCGTGTGATCCCAGGCTTCATGGTCCAGGGCGGCGGCTTCACCGAGCAGATGGTGCAGAAGAAAACCAACGACCCGATCCGCAACGAAGCCAGCAATGGCCTGCACAACGCCCGCGGCACCCTGTCCATGGCCCGCACCTCCAACCCGAACTCGGCCACCAGCCAGTTCTTCATCAACGTTGCCGACAACGCCTTCCTCGACCCAGGTCGCGATGCCGGATATGCCGTGTTCGGCAAGGTCACCAAAGGCATGGACGTGGTTGACCAGATCGTCAATTCGCCGACCACTATCAAAAAAGGCATGCGTGATGTACCGGCCGATCCGGTGTTCATCAAGTCTGCCAAACGCATCGACTGAGTGCAGGCCTCACAGGGATGTGAACCGCCTGCAGGTCGGGTAGAACAGGAGTTGTAACCCCCATGCTGTACCGCCGTTTCGAGCAATTGATCGACATCTTCCGCGAAGCGCCGAGCGAGGCGCCTCCGAGTACGGTGTGGCCGTTCTACCTCTACTACCTGCGTCAGGTGTGGCCGAGCTTCTTGGCCCTGCTGATCGTTGGCCTGGTCGCCTCGTTGATCGAGGTGGCCATGTTCAGCTACCTGAGCCGGATCATCGACCTGGCCCAAGGCACGCCCAACGCCAACTTCTTCAGCGAGCACAGCGGCGAGCTGATCTGGATGCTGGTGGTGGTCCTGCTGCTGCGTCCGGTGTTTTTCGGCCTGCACGACCTGCTGGTGCACCAGACCATCAACCCGGGGATGACCAGCCTGATCCGCTGGCAGAACCACACCTATGTGCTCAAGCAGAGCCTGAACTTCTTCCAGAGCGACTTCGCCGGGCGCATTGCCCAGCGCATCATGCAAACCGGCAACTCCCTGCGCGACTCAGCGGTGCAGGCGGTTGATGCGCTGTGGCACGTGTTGATCTATGCGATCAGCTCGCTGGTGCTGTTCGCCGAGGCTGACTGGCGGCTGATGCTGCCGCTGCTGGTGTGGATTGCCTGCTACATCGCCGCGTTGCTGTACTTCGTGCCGCGGGTCAAGGAGCGCTCGGTAATTTCCTCCGATGCGCGCTCCAAGCTGATGGGGCGCATTGTCGATGGCTACACCAACATCGCCACCCTCAAGCTGTTCGCCCACACCGACTACGAGCAGCAATACGCCCGCGAGGCGATCCGCGAGCAGACCGAGAAAACCCAGCTGGCCGCTCGCGTGGTGACCAGCATGGACGTGGTGATCACCACCCTCAACGGCTTGCTGGTCGTCACCACCACAGGGCTTGCGCTGTGGCTGTGGACCCAGTCACTGATCACGGTAGGCGCCATCGCACTGGCTACTGGCCTGGTGATTCGTATCGTCAACATGTCCGGCTGGATCATGTGGGTGGTCAACGGCATCTTCGAGAACATCGGCATGGTCCAGGATGGCCTGCAAACCATCGCCCAGCCGGTGACGGTCACCGACAGCCCCAACGCACCGGTGCTCAAGGTCACCCGCGGCGCAGTGCGCTTCGACAACGTGGGTTTCCATTACGGCAAAGGTGGCAAGGTCATCGACGGCCTCAACCTGGACATTCGCCCTGGTGAGAAGATCGGCCTGATCGGCCCTTCTGGGGCAGGCAAATCGACCTTGGTCAATCTGCTGCTACGCCTGTACGACCTGGAAAGCGGGCGCATCCTGATCGATGGACAGGACATCGCCGAAGTGAACCAGGCCAGCCTGCGCGCGCAGATCGGCATGATCACCCAGGACACCTCGCTGTTGCACCGCTCGATCCGCGACAACCTGCTGTACGGCCGCCCCGATGCCAGCGAACAGGCGTTGTGGGAAGCCGTGCGCGGGGCCAGGGCCGACGAGTTCATCCCGCAGCTGTCCGATGCCCAGGGGCGCACTGGCTTCGATGCGCATGTGGGTGAGCGCGGGGTCAAGCTGTCTGGCGGACAGCGTCAGCGTATCGCCATTGCCCGGGTGCTGTTGAAGAACGCACCGATCCTGATCATGGATGAGGCCACCTCGGCGCTGGATTCAGAGGTGGAAGCGGCGATTCAGGAAAGCCTAGAGACCCTGATGCAGGGCAAGACGGTGATCGCCATTGCCCACCGGCTGTCGACCATCGCCCGGATGGACCGGCTGGTGGTGCTGGACAAAGGGCATATCGTCGAAAGCGGAACCCATGCCGAACTGCTGGCGCACCAAGGGCTGTATGCGCGCTTGTGGCATCACCAGACCGGCGGTTTTGTCGGCGTCGATTGAGTTTCAGGCTGGCGCGCCCCCATCGCGGGGCAAGCCCGCTCCCACGCTAACCAGATGCAGCTATGCAGCCATTGCGTGGGAGCGGGCTTGCCCCGCGATCAGGCTGCAACAGTCCCCCCATCAATCCCGCCGATAAGGCAGCATCCCCCGCGCCTCTTCGGCATAAGCCCTGACCCCCTCGCGCTCCTGCCCAAGAAAATCCTCCACCGCCCGCCTCAACCCCGGATGCAACAGGTAGTGCCACGACCGCGTAATCACCGGCTCAAATCCGCGAATCAGCTTGTGTTCGCCCTGCGCCCCCGCATCGAAGCGCTGCAAGCCTTGGGCAATGGCAAAGTCCATGCCTTGGTAGAAGCACGTCTCGAAGTGCAACCGATCGAACTCGGCCAGGCTCCCCCAATAGCGCCCATACAAGCTATCGCCGCCCACCAGGCTCAGCGCCATGGCCACATCCCGCCCCGCCTGGCGCGCCACCACGACGCGGACCGCCTCGGGCATGCGCTCGGCCAGCAGGCTGAAAAACGCCCGCGTGAGGTACGGCGTTCGCCTACGTACGGCATAGGTGTTGGCGTAACACAGATAAACGAAATCCCACTGCGCTTGGCTCAGCTCATCGCCGCGATACCACTGGAAGTCGATACCCTGACCCAGCACCTGCTCACGCTCCTTGCGCATCTGCTTGCGCTTGCGCGAGCTGAGGGTATCGAGAAAATCCTGGAAATCCCGATAGCCCTGATTGCGCCAATGAAACTGGCAACCCAGGCGCTCCATCCAGCCCGGCAGACCGGCAATCGACTGGTCCAGGGCGCTGTCGGTGAAGTTGATGTGGGCGCCCGACAAGCCACCCTTGCCCAGATACTCAGGCAGCGCCTGCAACAACAGCAGGCCATCGGCAGGATCGTCGGTTAGCAATCGCGGGCCACTGACCGGGCTGAACGGCACGGCGCCCAGTAACTTGGGGTAGTAGGCAATCCCGGCGCGCTCACAGGCATCGGCCCAGCCGTGATCGAACACGTACTCGCCGAACGAATGCCATTTGCGATAGGCCGGCAGCACCGCGCGCACATGCCCGTCACGCTCCAGGATCAAGTGCTCGGCAGCCCAGCCGGTGGCGGGCACGACGCTGCCGCTGTCCTCCATCGCTGTGAGAAACGCATGCCGTAGAAACGGCTGGCCGGCGGGCACCAGCGCATCCCAGGTCGCCACTGGCAGGTCGCGCAAATGAGCAAGGCTGTACAGGCTGATCACGGTTTCAACTCTCCAAGAGGCGCCTGCCAGTATCCCGGATGCAGGGCGCGACTGACAAACCTCAAGCGCACTGACAGCGGTTTTCTTAACGGCAGTGCCACTAAATAGACATTATTCTGTCATCCCCCCTCGCAATACTTGCGCCTGTTTTCCGGAACCCCAGCGACCTGTCTATTCAGGCCTTTTCCGAAGACTTGCCAACTCGGGGGCGGGCGCACAAGCCTCCCCATACTTTTCCAACAGGGAGAACCTTATGCGTCTTGTTTCTACACTTACTGGAGTGAGCCTCACCGGCCTGATGCTGGCTCTGAGTACTCCAGCCAGTGCTGCAGTCGACGCCAAGCTGCTCGAAATGCTCCGCGCCAACGGCTCGATCAACCAGGCGCAGTACAACGAACTGCAGGCCGACCTGTCGAAGGAAACCAAGGAAAAGGCAGACATGAAGGCTCAATCCGAGCGGATGAGCTCCTTTGAACAGAAAGTCGCCTGGGCCGCCAAGACCCAGATCAAGGGCGATGTGCGCTTGCGCTACGAAGACGTCAACGTCGACGAACCGAACAGCTCCAGCGGCAACCAGGACCGTCAGCGCGTGCGTGCCCGCGTTGGCTTCTACAGCGAGATCAACCCGCAGGTCGACGCCGGCATCCGTGTCGCCACCGGCAGCAGCGCTGACCGTCGCTCGACCAACCAGAGCCTGGACAACTACTTCGACAAGAAGTCGCTGTGGGTTGACCTGGCCTACCTCGACTGGCACCCGACTGCCCTGCCCGGCCTGCACCTGATCGGCGGCAAGATGGCCCAGCCTTGGGTCAGCATGGGCGACATCATCTGGGACAGCGACATCAACCCGGAAGGTGTGGCTGCTACCTACAAGACCGACCTGGGCGGCGCCGAAGTGTTCGCCAGCGCGGGTCAATACACCCTCAAGGACAACGTCGACGGCGACGGCGTGCAGTACAAGCACGACGCCCAGGTCTACCACGGCCAGCTGGGGGCGAAGTTCGCGCCGATGGATGCCCTCAAGGTCACCGTGGGTGCGAGCATCTATGGCTATGACAACGACAAGGAAGCCACCATCCTGCAGTCGTTCGGCAACACCACCAACGAGTTCAACCTGGTGGAAGGCTTCGGTCAGATCGACCTGACTGGCCTGGCTGTACCGCTGTCGGCCTATGGTCAGTACGTGAAGAACACCGAGAGCACCGATGGCGAAGACCAGGCTTGGCTGGCGGGCCTGAAGACCAAGCTCGGTGCCTGGAGCCTGGACTACAACTACCGCGATGTGCAGCGTAACGCTGTGGTCAGCCTGTTCACCGACTCTGACTTCGGTAACGGCTTCACGGGTTCGCGCGGTCACAAGTTCAAGGTGGGCTACGAGATCGACAAGAACTTCTCGGTGGGTGCTGCTTATCTGATGGCCAAGACCGATCTGTCGCAGTTGCCTAACAGCAATGCTGATGTCGATACGTTGCAGGTGGATCTGGAAGCTAAGTTCTAAGGTGTAGTTGCTCTGCGTTAGTGAAAGCGGGAAGTGCCGAACCCCATCCGGCGCTTTTCGCTTTTTTTCGTTGGGGTTGGGGTTGGGGTTGGGCTTGGGCTGGGCTGGGCTGGGCTTGGGCTTTTAGAGTTTTGAGCATATCCATTGGCGAAGGTGGCGCTGAGTCACCTTTCCGCCCTTACGGCGGGTCACTTTTTGGCAAACGCCCCAAAAAGTAACCAAAAAAGGCTGCGCTCCACCATCCGGCCCTACGCTGCGCTCCGGG